>Ga0256844_10000838_pt1 | contig 11596 bp, 12 predicted proteins | sample MusselsmetaG_FD_189100 | JGI IMG/M metagenome (GOLD analysis project Ga0256844, IMG submission 189100) | Mussel associated microbial communities from hydrothermal vent at the East Pacific Rise, Pacific Ocean - Mussels | ecosystem: Host-associated > Mollusca > Shell > Unclassified ... | reverse complement strand
TAAATATAAATAATGACAAAGAAAAAGTTTCAAAGAAAATTCATGCACAACACCAGAAGAAAGTTGGCAGACATGGTTCACACAGGAGAATACGAATCCGAAACGAAAGTTGGTTGGACAAAGGGAGAAGAACAACGGGAAGTTGGTGACATATGGGAAGATGAATTCCACAAGTACGAAAAGAAAGATGGATTCATACTTAAAACATCCAAAAACTCAGACGCATTCCAAGAAATACGAGATTTCGTAAAACAACAAACAGAATGTAAGAATCCAAACTGTAAAACCATCAAATTCTCAGATAACGATAAAAAGTTAGTAAAGAGAACCGGATATTGTGTAGAATGTTTAACAGAACAAGAACATAATGTACGTGTAAGTGGTTTATGGTCAGAATATGAGAATTACAAAATTTGGACTCGTATGATAGTAGATGGAAAACTCAGACTCGAACAAGTAAAACAATCACATGATGAACTCAAACAAGATTATGAGTATATCAACGAGGATGGTTCAACAGAAAAATGGACAATGCCCGATCCAGTAGACGAGGTAAAGAAAAAAATGATGGAGATGATAGAAATCGGAAATAAGGAAATTTCTGAAATCGAGGAAAAACGAAAAATCGCCTTTGACAAGTTAAAATCAAAAAATCTTGAACACCTTCTCTAAAATAACAAAATGGATAACAGATAATTTAACTCTTATAGTTATCTTGGTTCTTATTGGTGTAATTTTCTTCCAAAGAAGTTGTACCAGTAAGAATCCAATACTTGATGATCCAAACATCGTAGTAATAAACAAAAAACATTACGAGTACCTTAAATCATCACGTGATACCATATATATTACAGAAACTTTTTATTACAAAGGTGATCCAATCCCAGGTAAAGAAATTTACGTACCAATACCAACCGACATCGACACACCCGCAATTATTCGTTCTTATTTCACAAAAAGACCGTATAGTGAAATCGTAAACATCGTAAACGGTGAAAAGAACTTCGGAACTGTAACCGTTACAGATACCGTATTCAAAAATAGATTATATGGAAGAAAATATGACTTCGATTTAATCATTCCAGAATACCAAACAACAATCGTAGTAAAGGAATTGCCAAAAAGACAATTATTTCTCGGTGGTGGATTGAATTTCGACAATACACACATCATAAACTCGATTTACGGTGGATTATTGTACAAAGATAGAAAAGAACATATATACGGATTAAATCTTGGAATATCAACACATTTTGATCAATCAATTACCCCTTATGTGGGTGGTTCAATGTATTGGAAAATTTCTTTAAAGAAAAAAAGACCAATATATCACGAAGTTAGTAAACAATCCGCACAATTCATTTTAGATAATATGTAAATGGCCTCATTAAAAGACATTATAAAATTAGAGTACAAAAAGTGCTCACAAGACCCGATATACTTTATGAAAAAGTACTGTATGATTCAACATCCAGTACGTGGGAAAATCCCATTTCATTTATATCCATTTCAGGAGACAACTTTAACCGATTTAAAAAATTATCGGTATAATATCATCCTAAAATCCCGACAAACTGGTATTTCAACATTAACTGCGGGTTATGCCCTTTGGAAAATGTTATTCGTATCAGATTACAACGTTTTGATTATTGCAACCAAACAGGAAGTTGCAAAAAACCTTGTAACAAAGGTGAGAGTGATGAATCAATATTTACCAAGTTGGTTAAAACAAGGTACGGAAGAAGATAATAAACTTTCATTACGTTACACCAACGGTTCTCAGATAAAGGCAATTTCTTCTGGAGCAGATGCAGGACGTTCCGAGGCATTATCACTTTTAGTATTTGATGAAGCTGCATTTATCGATAGAATTGAGGATATTTGGATATCATCTCAATCAACCTTATCAACGGGGGGATCGGCAATCATTTTATCAACACCAAATGGTGTAGGTAACTTTTTTCATAGAACGTGGGTAGAATCAGAAGAAGGAAAGAACGAATTTAACACCATACGATTACATTGGACGTTACACCCTGAAAGAGACCAAGTTTGGAGAGATAAACAAGAAGTTTTACTTGGTGCCAAAGGAGCGGCACAAGAATGTGATTGTGATTTCGTATCATCTGGGGCAACCGTAATCCCACCTGAGATTTTAACATTTTACAAAGAAACGTATTGTCAAGAACCAATCGAAAAAACTGGTATCGATGGGAATTTGTGGAAATGGGAATATCCTGATTACAATAGAACGTATATGGTCGTAGCCGATGTTGCACGTGGAGATGGAGATGACTTTTCTGCCTGTCACGTTATTGATGTAGAATCAGCCGCACAAGTTGCTGAATATAAAGGAAAAATGGGAACAACTGATTTCGGAAATTTCTTAGTTTCACTTGCAACCGATTATAACAACGCACTTTTAGTAATTGAAAACGCAAATATCGGTTGGGCTGTAATTCAACAAGTAATAAATCGTGGATATGGGAATTTATTCTATATGAGTAATGATTTAAAATACGTTGATACAGAACGACAAATGAGTAATAAATATAGAGCACAAGAAAAGGGATTAAAGGCAGGATTCACAACCTCTACACGTACCAGACCCCTAATTATCTCTAAATTAGACACTTACTTCCGAGAAAAATCAGTAACAATACGAAGTACTCGTTTAATAGAAGAATTATTCGTATTTATTTGGGTAGGAAATAAGGCTCAGGCAATGAGAGGGTATAATGATGATTTAACGATGTCTTTAGCAATCGGATTATGGGTACGAGATACTGCATTACGATTATTACAAGAAGGAATTGACCTCACTCAATCAGGATTAAACGCAATTTCCACAACAACCCAACCATCAGGATTTTACGGTGGTGGATGGCAAAGTGATGATGATCAATGGACAATGAATGTTCAAGGTCAAGAAGAATCATTAGAATGGTTACTCGATATGCCGAAAAAAACACAAAATAAAAATTAACTATATTTATAAGATATAGTATATAACTATAAAAACAACAAATGGCAGATACTCAATTTTTCACGAGATTAAAGAAATTATTCCAAGCAAAAGCCGTAGTAACGGTAGATGATGATGGAAAAAGACACGTATATGATCCAGACGATAGACAAGTAACAAACTTATCATCATTACGAGATAGATATACAAAGGTACAAAAATCCTTTTACGAAATGGCAGGTGGTGCTCAATCAATGGCATACCAACAAGTTCGTAGAGAGGTTTTCCGTGATTTTGATGCAATGGATAATGATCCAATCGTAGCATCGGCACTCGATATTTATGCAGATGAATCCACACTTAAAAATGAATTTGGTGATATCCTAACTATACGTTCAGATAATCCACAAGTTCAGGAAATGTTAGAAAACCTATTTTACGATATCTTAAACGTAGAATTCAACCTTTGGCCTTGGACACGGAATCTTTGTAAATATGGAGATTTCTTTTTAGGACTTGAAATCGCAGAGGGTAAAGGAATAGTAAATGTTACCCCTCACTCAGTATATAATACAGAAAGAATCGAAAGATACGACCCTGAAAATCCAAATGCAGTAAAATTCAAAATTGAGGATGATCCGGACATCAAATCCGAGTACGACAACTTTGAAGTTGCTCATTTTAGATTATTATCAGATACAAACTGGTTACCTTATGGAAAGGCAATGATTGAAAACGGTAGAAGATTGTGGAAACAACTTTCTCTTATGGAAGATGCAATGCTTATTCATAGAATTATGAGAGCTCCCGAAAAACGAGTATTCAAAATCGATATCGGTAACATCAACCCAACGGAAGTTGATAATTATATGCAAAAAATCATCAATAAAATGAAGAAAGTTCCTTTTGTTGATAAAACTTCTGGTGATTATAATTTAAAGTACAATATGCAGAATCTAACTGAGGATTATTATCTTCCTGTTCGTGGTTCGGATAGTGGTACTGAAATTGATACTATAAGTGGTTTAGATTATACTGCAATTGAGGATATTGATTATTTAAAAGATAAATTCTTCGCCGCACTTAAAATTCCAAGAGCATATTTAGGATATGAAGAAAATGTAAATGGAAAAGCTACTTTAGCCGCAGAAGATGTTCGTTTTGCTCGTACCATTGAAAGAATACAAAGAACCGTAGTTTCAGAATTGGCAAAAATCGCAATAATTCACCTTTACTCAAACGGTATCACTAATTCAGATATGACAAACTTTGAATTAAAACTTACAAACCCATCAACTATATACGAACAAGAAAAAATCAACCTTTGGAGTGAAAAGATTTCATTGGCATCCGATATGAATGACTTAAATATGTTATCTAAGGATTGGATTTATGAAAACGTATTTAATATGCCGGCAGACGAATCTAAAACCCAACGTGGTAAAATCATAGAAGATTTAAAAGATAGATTCAGACATACCTCAATTGAAGAAGAAGGAAATGATCCAGCAAAACAAGCTGAACCAAATGATGTAGAAGAAAGTTTATCAAATATGAAAAACGAACTTCGTGGTAAAAAAGACGAGGGTGGTAGACCAAAAGAAGGTAACACATATGAAAAAGACAAACACTCATATGGTAGAGACCCGTTAGGTGATAAAGAACGTAGATCAGCACTCAAAAATCGATTCACAGAATCAGAATTGAAACAAATGATTAACGGAATTTCTTCAAAAAAGAATGTAATAAACGAAGATTTATCTATGTTAGATGAATCGAATATAATCGATGACGATAAAAATTAACGAAACATATAAATTTTTATATTTATATGAGAGGATTTAAGTATATCAAAATCAGGATATTAGACAAATGAAAAAAATCAGAAAAATAAAAAATTCGAAGTTTAAAAACACAGGATTTCTATTTGAATTGCTTACGAAGCAAATCACATACGAGATACTGAATAACAACCCGAAAGAAATTGCCAAGGAAATCGTAAAAGAATTTTTCAACGGTAGAACCGAACTTTCCAAAGAATTGAAGTTATTCAATTTATTGATACATGAAAAGTATAATTCAGCAACAAAATCTGAAAAATTTATTGATGCAATCGTAGACGCACATTCTAAGTTAGACGAAAGAAAACTTGGAAAAGAAAAATACAATCTGGTAAAATCTATAAAGGAGAATTTTGAGATTTCTCAATTTTTATCATCACCTGTCACAAATTATAAAGTTTTAGGATCAATCCATAAACTGTTTGAGGCAAAAAGATTGTCAGTAACAGAAATAAAAGATGTATTCGATTCAAAATATACTTTAATTGAACACATCTCGACAACAAAACAAAAGGAATTACAAAAGAAAGATGTTGTAATTGAAACATACAAAAAACAAGAAAAAGATTTAAGATTATTAACTTATAAAATCCTTGTTGAAACTTTCAATAACAAATACACAACTTTGAGTGTAAAACAAAAGAACCTTTTACGTGAGTACATTAACAATGTAAATAATTCATCAAAATTCAATGAGTATTACAAATCTGAAACCAAAAAGGTAATTACAGAACTTGTAAGACTTCACAAAAAGGTGAAAGACACGGTAACAAAAATAAAATTAAAAGAAACCATCAATGTATTGAAAGAACAGAAATTCGGTAGACGTAAAATCTCCGATAGTCAAGTTTCAGCATTAATGATTTCATACGAACTAATAAAAGAGATAAAGAATGTCAAACCAATCCAACTTTAAGAAATTTATAGATGAAATAATTCTTGAAGTTGAAAAGGAACTTGAAGAAGAAACCACAAGTGGTGATGCTGCCGGATATGAAACCCCCAACGCATTTTCAGGTAAAGATTCAAAATCAAAAAAGAAAACAAAAGATGTAGCCACACAAGCTGGTTACACCGTTGTAAATGAGGCACGTCATATTGATTTCGCTTATATTATTAAAAATTTAAAACAATATAAAAGTAAACAAATTGATTTCCCTCGTTTGGTAGATGCATTATCAGTTGATTTGGGAATAAAACAAAACAAAAAGGCTGTAAAAAATCTCGAACAACATTTACATATGATTGGTGATGAACTTGATGATATGAGTCAAAGTGATATGAAAGGCACTGCATCCGAATTATTAAATATGAGATTTGAAAACATAAATGAAGGTATATGGCCCAAATCCGATATTTCGGATTCTTTCTCTATTGCATTATCTACAAATTTGAAAAAATTCAAAAAAGGAATTTGGTACGTAATCGGACATGATTTATATTATAATGACAAGAAAGTTTTAACCATTACTGGTAATGATTCAATTAACGATATTCTTGTAAAACTGAAAAAGAAAAAACTTAAAGAGGTTGCGCCAACCCGTGTAAATCGTTGGTTAGAATTAAAGAACGATGACACAATGCACACTAACAAGAAATTGTCAGTAGGTATGATGAAAATGAGAAACCAACTGAAAGAAGTTGAAAAATACTTAGGGTGGTACAATAAACTCAAAAACGTAAACGAAGTAGAAGCGAATACATATTTCAAAAGAACCGTTTCAAACATTGGTAAAATCAAAGAACGTATCGTTAACATCGCACGAAAAATTCAAGAATTGGAAAAAGATTCTCCAAAAGATGATATTTCAGAAAAAGTAGAAAAAAAACTTTACGATACTGAAAACAAACGTAAAAAGGCAATCCGTAAAAAGGGTAATATTATAACGTTTAAGAAAAAATTCGGACCAACAACCGATTCACATAAACAAATTTCATCAAATGGATTAGACCGATATACAGACAACCAACACCATAAATACATAAAGATTTCAGGTCGTGGTTACGATACTGATTGGTATAATAGTGAATCCGAATTACTTGACGCTATCGATTGGGAATGGATGGAAAAATCACACAAAAAAGATTATTAAAAATATTATGAAATATACTGTAAAATCAATATGTACCGGGTTTAGATTGCATTGTCCAACTTTGACAAAGTTTTCCGAAACAAACCGTAAAAAGTATAATTTAAACGGTACTGGAGATAAAGTATATTTCAACGATTTAAAACAGGCAATGAAAATGGTATCCGACTTTTCCGAATTATCAAATTCAGAAATGGAAACATTAAAAAACTCAGTAAACGAAAACATGAAAATATCAAAATCCAGAGTAAAAGAAATCGTTCGTGAAACCATAGTGGAAGAAAACGAATATCAAGCTTTTTTCCAAAAAGTTTTAAACCAGTACGGTGGAAAAATAAAAGGAATGAGTGATGATGAAAAAAAGGAATTTTTCAATAAAATTGATAATTCGTGGTCATCAAAGGGTGAAAAGCGTGGTAAGGTAAAAGAAAAAGTATTTGCACCAAAATCAAGTCCAGTTCTTGAAAAGATAACAATGAATAATCTCGATTGGGGTAAATCAACCGCTGAACGAAATTCCAACCAAGATAAATACGGTTCTCTAAAATCTGAAAAAGAAAAAAACGATTTTCTTAAAAAATTAAAAGGTGGTAGTATATCTGAAAAAGTAGACACATCTAAAAAAGGTGTATATATTCAACAATACGCAAGTGGAGATTGGAAAGTGAGTGTGAGTCAAGGAAAAACAGATTTCCCTAAAACATTCAACGATAACTTTAAAGATGAAAGTCAAGCAAGAAAATTTGCTGATAAAGTTGCCAAGAACCATCACACCAAAGTTTCAGTATTACCAACTGCTAAGGGTAGAGTGAAAACTGAGTCAAACGAAAAACAAAGTGATTGGGCAGAATATAGTGATATCGCAATATTTACTTTAGGTTCAAAAAAATCTGGAAAGTTCTCAGATGAAAAATTAGAAAAACTTGGTAAAAAAATTGTAGACGATAAGTTCAACGGTGATATCTCAAAGGCTTGGAAAACTATTGTAAAAAACAAACCATTAAAAGAACGTAAATCTGTAAACGAAACAAAATTCGTAGCATTTTACAATCGTAAAAAATATGATGTGGATGGAAAAGATTTATGGGATGCTAAAAAGAAAATAATTGCACAATTAAAAATTCCAAAATCAAAACAAGGATTACTTTCTGTAAAATCGGTACAATCTCAAAAGAATCAAGATTTCAGATATGAGGGAGTAAACGAATCAAAGACAGATGATTTATATTCAAAAGAAATTGCAGGTTTAACCGGAACACGTAGTAGTGCGATATTAGATTTCATTACTAATAATAATATTGATGCAAATAAATTATTTCATTTTATTACTAAGGGAAATCTAAAAGACCGAATGGGATTGGTAAACGCAGTCGTTGGAAATCCTGGAAATAAATATTTCAAAGCCATAACTTCAAAGTTTGGTAAAGTATCCGAAGAAAACAAACCTCGTTTACGTGAAATGACTAAGGCAAAAGCAATAAAATTAGCAAGAGAAATTACCAAAAAAGACAGAGGAATTGTACAACACGTAAATAAACAAGGTGGGGGTAGTTACGGAATCGATGATTGGTATGATGCAGATAACACAGTTGCATCTTTTGTAAATGGTGAATGGCAATAATATAATAATTACGAAATGAAAAAATCACGTATAAACGAAATAATTCAAGAGGAAATAACAAATGTTAAATGGGGTCGTACTCCACTTAACGAATTAAACGAACCCCTTGATGAAAGAGAAATAAGAAAGATTATACGTAAAGAAGTTTCAGCAATATTTTTTGAATTATTCAAGAAAAGAAAATCTTGGGGAGCATAACAAAACTATAAAAAGAAATGAAATCACTACTAATAGAAACCTTATTATTTGAGGGAAAACTTAACGAAGATGAATCTGGTAGAACCCTTGTAAAAGGAGTTTTACAAAGAGCAGATGCACCAAATCAAAATGAACGTGTGTATCCGAGAAGAATCTTAGAACGTGAGGCAAAAAAATACGAACAATTGATAAAAGAACGAAGAGCACTTGGTGAATTAGACCATCCAGATAGTTCTGTAATCAATTTAAAGAACGTATCGCATAACATAAAAGAAATTCATTGGGAAGGTGATGATTTAGTTGGAACAGTAGAAATTCTACCAACTCCATCAGGAAATATTCTTAAAGAATTATTAAGAGCCGGCATACTATTGGGAATCAGTTCTCGTGGTATGGGGTCAGTAACTAACCGTGGTGGTGGGGGAGTTACCGTAGGTGAAGATTTCGAATTGATAGGATGGGATTTCGTTTCCAATCCATCAACACACGGTGCATTTATGACACCGATGAATGAATCAAAAATTCAAGCAGCACCAACAGTTTGTGGAAAATTCTGTAAATCTCAGGATTTAATGAGACAAATTGTAGAAGAATTAATTTAACAAAATGATAAAAGTTAGTAAAAAAACACGAAAGATATTATATTACATATCATATACTATTATAGGTATTTCTTGTTTATTTCTTTTATTTTATTAACAAAAATTTGGTAGGTATATTTATTTTTCGTATATTTACATATAAACAACAACAATTATGAAAGAAGCACAATTAGAAGATGACAACACCGGTGGAGGTGGTGGTGGTGGATCATCAACAGGAAATCACCCAAGACCAACATACAAAAGTACAGTAACAAGAAATGCACTTATTATCGTAGGTGTAATCGTAACAGTTGCAATAGTAGTTGCTTGTATTTATAATTAAAAAATAAAATAATCATGGCAAAACCATTTAGCATACAAGATTACCTATCCAAAAATAATTGGAAAACTGGTGAAATAGAAAAAGAGGTTGGTGACACTCCATTTAAGGGTGGAAACAATGACATCCGGAAAACTAATTACGATGTAAATATTGTAGATGGTAAGCTCGACTTAAATACTCATAGAACGGTATTAACTGAATCAAATATAAATGAATCAATGACTATTACCGATTTCGATGATGTATTTCGTGAGTTTTACGGATGGATATCTGATAATTCGAAATATATGGATGATTCAACTTTATCAGAACTTAAAAAGGCAATCCCTTTTTTAGATAAAGCTAGAAAAGTTGAGGCAGATATGCATGGTGTACGATATTCAAAACAATCTGTAAAATTATAACAATGATAAAATTAAAAAATATTTTGAACGAAAGTGAGGAATCACACAAGTTCAGTACCGATACAAAGAAATCATTCTTAGAAATTGTTTCTACATACAACAAGTATCAGGAAATGATGGACAGAAAATCCGATATCACAAAAATCGCTGAGACTTTAAGTGCAATCACGGATGCCGCTCAACAATTGGCAGTAAATGAGAGTGATGACTGGTTCGATAAACACACCGTAAAAAGAAATATGAGTGAGTTGAACAAACTTGGTGGACAATTCTCAAAAATCGCCAAAGAAAGTTCAGTTCTTGACCAAAGAATGACCGGTCTTTACGAAGATATGGGACATATCCTATCTCGTTATTACAAAATCGGTGAAATTACAGAGGATGAAATGAAATCCAGACTCGGTATGACAAACGAATCCAAACTAAACGAAAGAGCTGACCTTGTATCAACCTGGAAAAATAAACTCGGTGGAACAGTTGATGTTCTTAAAACTCATGATTCATATGTGTTAAAATTCAAATCAAGACGAGGTACAATCCAAAAGGCAGATGATTTTAAGGATACAACATCTGATGTTGCATCTGAATTAAAAAAATTGGGATATAAAAAAATCGATGAATCCAAAATAAACGAATCCGTAAATACTGATAGAAATTATGATGTATTATCGAAACGTATCCATAAGGATATTGTATCATTGATGCAACATTCGAATAAAACTGATAGAAAGAAAGCAAAAGAATTACATGATATTTTTCAACAATTTGTAGATTGGGATGAAGCAGTATCATTAGATGAAATGGTGCGAGGTGAAACTTATAAAGTTGTAGGAGATGGAAAAACAATTTATGGTGATTTGAAAAAATCAATAGCATTAAAATTGGCAGCAAAAAAGAAAGGCTGGAAAATCGTAAAAGAATCCAAACTAACTGAAGGAGCCGACCATATCTTATTACAATCAATCGATATGATGATTGATAGTTATCAAGGTCATTTTATCAGTAAAGATTGGGATAATCTCGGAGGTGATATCGAATTCGGTACACGTGAATGGAAACAAAAGGCAAAAGGACTCAAAGGAAGTGATAAAAAAACAGTTGCAGACGTAATCAAAGGAATGAACGAATAATAAAAATAAATAATGGTAGAATCATCACTATACGAGAATAAAGGAGACGAAATGTTCGAGGACATTAAGAACGGTGCCGGTTTCGCAACATACGATTACGTATTGAACGCAAAACACTCACCACTTTCCCAAAAAGAAAGACTCCGTTTAATGATTAAATTGGCGAAATCTGGTATATTGGTAGATGACCGTAAAATCAACGGAAGTCCAAAAGAAAAATCCCAAGTTCCTAAAAGTTCAATAATGAACGTACAAGATTTAGAAAAACGTTGGAAAGATAGAACAAATCCAAACGTAAACGAATCAACAAAACCAAACTTCAACGAATTCGAACCTGTGACTGGTAAATATGATTTTAAGAAACTCTCCGGAATTTCCGATATGGGTTCAAAAATCAACATTTCCAAAAAAGAGTTTGAT
>Ga0256844_10000836_pt1 | contig 11597 bp, 9 predicted proteins | sample MusselsmetaG_FD_189100 | JGI IMG/M metagenome (GOLD analysis project Ga0256844, IMG submission 189100) | Mussel associated microbial communities from hydrothermal vent at the East Pacific Rise, Pacific Ocean - Mussels | ecosystem: Host-associated > Mollusca > Shell > Unclassified ... | reverse complement strand
AAAGGAGAATCATCAATGTTTAGACATTCTGAAGGTTTTACAAATTGCTTTTGTGGTGCGGGTGTATTTTTCCCCGGGCCATTAGGTATGATGGCCACTCTGCTGTTCTGGGGATTTGTCATCGGTACGACCTTTTGGTTGTTACAATTAGTTTTCACTAATAGATCCTCAGGTAACAAGACTACTGCCGCAGATAACAGTCTGAATATTCTAAATGAAAGATATGCCAGGGGAGAAATTGGCAAAGATGCGTTCGATCGAATGAAAGAAGATCTCCGATAAGAAAATATGGCACGGAACATGGAGCATTTATGTAAGGGAGTATTCCCGCTCTCATTCTAAGGATAGTAGTAAACTTTATCAGGAAACCATATCATGGGTGGTATACACATCGGAATGACAGGACAGTTTGAAGTTGTTTCCAAAGCGATCTGAACGCGTTGATAGTTAATACATTACAAGAAATTTATTATTTTCCGGATAACCCGGAACGATTTAAATCACAAAACAAGGAGTATACAATGAAAAGAACAATTTTAGCAGCAACACTTACACTTTTACTTATTTCCACCGTGGCCATTGCCCAATCAATGCATTCACCAGCAGAGGAAAATCAGAACCGACAAATTGGACATAACATGATGGAAGGGAATAGCCATGGGCATGGAAAGAGGATGGGCATGCACGGTAAAGGCATGGGAATGATGGGACAATCAGGTCATTGCACAATGGGACAAGGCATGCACGGTGCAGGAATGATGGGTTCTGGTTCAGTTGCACAAAGAGATGCCTTTCTTGACTCAACAAAGGAACTTCGTAAAAGTATCCATGACAAACAATTTGAATACATGGAAGCCAGCCGCAACTCAGCGGAAACAGTTGGCAGCTTGCGCAAAAAAGCTGAGGAGCTTTCAGTATTGAAACAGGATCTCATGAAAAAGAGACAGAAAGCTTTTAGCAAAAAATAAATTTGCTTCTGAAGGTTCCTTAAGTACGGTAAGTTCTTTCTTTAGATCTAAAGAAAAGAGCAGTTTGGCAGACAAATAGGAGATAAACAGATGAAAATTAGCAATCCATTAATCGATCCCGGTGAGATGTATATGCCACGTCGCCAGTTTGTAAAGGGAATGGCCATGGGTGGAGCTCTCCTTGGATTGGGCATATCTCCTATTCGTCTGTTAGCAGATACTGAATCCTCTTTAGGACATCCAATTCTTCACGGTAAACGATTTCGTCTGAGCATTGCACCACAGACTGTCAATTTTACTGGTAGTCAACGTGTGGCCACAGCAGTAAATGGATCAGTTCCGGGACCTATCCTGCGATGGCAGGAAGGAGAACAGGTCACTCTGGACGTAACTAACCAACTAACTGAAACGAGTTCAATTCATTGGCATGGCATGATTCTGCCAAATGAAATGGATGGAGTACCGGATATAAATTTCGACGGTATCGCGCCAGGTGAAACTTACCGTTATCGGTTCAACATCAAACAAAGTGGTACATATTGGTACCACAGTCACTCCGGCTTTCAGGAACAGACAGGAATGTATGGAGCCATTGTTATAGATCCGCTGCAACCTGAACCATTCAGTTATGATCGTGAATATGTCATACTGTTGTCTGACTGGTCGGATGAGAAGCCGACGAACATTTATGCAAAACTAAAAAAGATGAGCGGCTATTATAACTTTGCCGAGCGAACCACCCCCGAACTCATACAAGATATTCAGCAAAAAGGCTTAGCCCGGACATGGAGTGATCGCAGCATGTGGAACCGGATGCGTATGAGTACTCGCGACATCTCTGATGTAACCGGTTATACCTACACCTTCCTGATGAACGGACAGACCCCTGCTGATGGTTGGACAGGATTATTCAAACGAGGGGAAAAGGTTCGGTTGCGCATCATCAATGGCTCGGCAATGAGCTTTTTTGATGTGTGTATCCCCGGGTTGAATATGACTGTTGTGGCGGCAGATGGCCAGAATATCGAGCCAATAACCATTGATGAATTTCGCATCGGAGTTGCTGAAACTTACGACGTGATTGTAGCGCCAAAAGAAGATCGGGCTTATTGTATTTTTGCACAGGCCTTCGATCGAACCGGTTATGCCCGCGGCACCCTCACTCCTGATGAATCTCTGACCATAGATGCTCCCGACTTGGATCCTTACCCCGTTCTGACCCACCAGGACATGGGGATGAACATGGGCCATATGAACATGGAAGAGACGGAAAGAATGGAACCCATGCAGCACAGTATGCATAACATGCCGGGTATGAATATGCCCAAACAAAAAATGACAGGAATGGAAATGGATTTGAGTGGTGCTATTGGTCATGGCAGTAAATCTGAAATCATTCATTCAAGAACTGAATTTGGCCCCCATGTTGATATGCGAGCCCAAAGTCCTCAATACAGGCTCGATGATCCGGGTGTCGGCCTGCGAAATAATGGTCGCCGGGTTCTCACTTATGCAGACCTGCGTAACCTCTACCCCACATCCGATACACGTGATCCGGAACGGGAAATCCAACTCCACCTTACCGGCAATATGGCCCGTTATATGTGGTCAATCAACGGTGTGAAATATTCAGATGCCAAGCCCATACACTTTAAATATGGTGAACGATTGCGTATCACTTTTGTAAACGATACAATGATGAATCACCCCATGCATCTGCATGGTATGTGGAGTGAGCTGGAAACCGGTGATGGAAGGCAAATCCCACGAAAACATACGGTGATTGTGCAACCGGGTTCAAAAATAAGCTATCTTGTTACCGCCGATGCCATGGGAAGTTGGGCCTATCACTGCCATCTGCTCTATCATATGCTGGCAATGTTCCGAAAAGTTACCGTGAGTTAGGGAGGATCAGAACATGAGAACTACTCTATTAGCAATACTGCTTATATCGATTCTACCGGGAGTAGCATTTGGAGGAGGCATGGAAGATGATCCATTATTGACGATGCTGACAGTTGACCAACTGGAAATCCGAAGCAACAATGACAACAGCTTCTTTACCTGGGACGCAGAAGGATGGATCGGCAAGGATCTTAACAAACTCTGGATCAAAACCGATGGAGACTATGATGAAGGTCGGATTGAAGAAATGGAACTGCAGGCGCTGTACAGTCGTGCAATCACACCGTTCTGGGATATGCAGCTCGGCTGGCGTCGTGATATTCGTCCCACCCCTGATCGTGACTGGCTGGCCATCGGAGTGAAAGGGCTGGCTCCCTATTACTTTGATGTTGATATTGCTCTCTTTATTGGAGACAACGGCCGTACCGGAGCAAGGCTGCAGCTTGAATACGAATTTATGCTTAACCAGAGACTCATTCTCACTCCTGAAATTGAAATAAATCTGTACGGCAAGGATGACCCTGCCGTGGGATTAGGTTCCGGGTTTTCAGATATTGAAGCGGGTCTGCGCTTGCGGTATGAAATTCGTCGTGAATTTGCCCCTTATATTGGCATAAACTGGAACCATCTCTTTGGAGAAACTGCTGACTTTGCACGTGCAGCAGAGGAAGACACAGACGATTATCAATTTATTTTTGGAATACGTTTCTGGTTTTGATTTTAAATCATGCCTTCTTTTAGGCACCGCCTATGGCTGAAAGAGAATTATATGTTCTTCTTTCAGCCATATACAAGATGAACTGTTCCCTTGTAAAGGAAACAGAACATACTGAAAGTTTAGCACACCGAAGGCTAAGCAAAGGAATATGAAAGAAACCTACATACCTGAAGTACGCTATCCCTTTAAAATGTCAAAACCGGCGTTGGCTGTGATCCTCGCAACCACCCTTCTTGCTGTAATTCTTGCAGTTACTACCTCACGCAACATCCACCGGGAACAACAGCTCATGGAAGACTTCCTCCTCAGTGAGGGATTAACCCTGATTCGTACCTTTGAGGCTGGTGCCAGAACATCACTTAGACATCATATGAGAGGGAGCAACCCTCTTGATACCCTGGTAACGGAAACTGCAGCAGAAGAGAGTATTGCCTATATCAGGATCGTGGATGAACATGGGCATCTGGTCAGTGAAGCAGGGAAGCTTCCTGCACCAGTAGAAATTGCACGGGTAAAACGTCTATTGAATCAGGATCAGCCGATGACAGCCCTCAACAACCAGTCAGGAGTCTTCGAAATAGGTGGTAAATTCGCGCCCCTGCCACCCTTTATTCCTGCAAACAAAATGATGTCCAGGCGCTTACATCATTTTGCAAAATCCCGGCATGACAAAGGAAGGCAGCTGATATTTATTGGTTTTCTTACCAGGGACTTTGCCGCTGCCCGACAGCAGGATGTCCGCCATACCATCTTTATGGGTGCACTGCTCTTTTTACTTGGCAGCTGCGGGCTCTACTTTCTCTTTCTCTATCAGGAGATGCAAATAAGCCGAGGCACTCTGGCTACCATGCGAAAGTACACAGAAAATGTTATTGAGAGCATGCCGGACGGCCTTATCACCCTTGACGTGGAATCAAAAATTATTTCCTGTAATTCGAAAGCTGAAGAACTCATTGGCCATACTCAGGCAGAAATTGAAGGAAATAAAATAGGCAGTATCTTATCGCCATTCCCAATAGAGCAGTTACAGCAACAAAAAGAATTTTTTGAGCAGCTTATCGTCACTTCCCTGGAAGATGGAGAAGAAATGGCCATGAAAATCAGTGCTTCACAACTGCTCGCCCCCGAAGCTAAACGTATTGGTACAGTTCTCATTTTACGGGATATGCGTGAAATTCGCAGGATGGAGAAACAGCTGGAACGGGCTCGTCGTATGGCCGCACTTGGCAACATGGCAGCAGGGATCGCCCATGAAATCAGAAACCCCCTTGGAACCCTGCGTGGCTTCGCCCAGTTTTTCGGTTCCCGGGCAGAGAAACAGAGTGAAAGCCGACAGTATGCTAACCTTATGGTCAGTGAGGTGGACAGACTCAATCAGACAATTTCTGGTCTTCTTCAGTTTGCAAGACCCCGTGAACCAAATATTATCCAGATTGATATTGGGAGATTATTTCGTAAAACAGAACAGTTGATGCAAGCGGATTTCAACGGCCATTCCGTGTCCCTTCAAATAGAATATCCAGATAACAGAAAAGATATTAAACTTTCCGCTGACCCCGATCTCCTACTCCAGGTGTTGCTCAACCTGCTGAAAAATGCGATCAACGCCTCCAGCCCCGGCGGGAAAGTAATTCTTAAAATATGGCAGGATGAGCAGGCAGTTCGAATACAAGTGCGGGATAATGGCCAAGGGATGAACAAGGAAGAGCAGGAGAGAATGTTTGATCCGTTTTTCACTACCCGAAAAAAAGGGACCGGGCTTGGACTGGCTGTCAGCCATCAGATCATTGAACAGCATGACGGATGCTTTGAAGTGCAGAGTACACCTGAAAAAGGAACTGTCATAACCATTATTTTACCTCAAAAATAAGAACTTAACATGGAACAGGGAAGAAAAAACAACCTCCTGCTGGTAGATGATGATCTGGCACACAGAACCATGCTGAGAGTCAATCTGGTCGAAGCCGGATATACTGTTACAGAGGCAGAAGACGGCGATGAAGTCATTACTCAGCTTGCCAGGCAGCAGACTGACCTGATACTTCTTGATATGAAAATGGCCCGCATGGATGGTCTGGCAACACTTGCAGCCCTTAAGGAAAATGCTTGCACCCTGCCGGTCATTGTCATCACGGCCTTCTCCTCAGTAGAAACTGCAGTGGAGGCGATGAAGCTAGGCGCTGTTGACTACATCAGTAAACCAGTTGATATTGAGGAGCTCAAACTGATAATTGAGAAGGCACTCGATTATCTTCAACTGCGTGAAGAAAATGATCAGCTCAAAGAACGCTTACAGCAACGTTTCTCCTTTAATAAAATCATCGGCAACAGTGCTGCAATGCAGGAAATGTTTCAGACCCTAACCCTTGTTGCACCCAGTGATGCCACCGTCCTCATCACCGGAGAGTCAGGAACCGGAAAGGAACTGATCGCCAACGCCCTGCATGAAAACAGTAACAGAAAAGATTTTCCCTTTATTAAAGTCAACTGCGCCGCTCTCCATGAAAATCTTTTAGAAAGTGAACTGTTCGGGCACGAGCGTGGAGCTTTCACAGACGCCAACTCCCAGAGAAAAGGCCGCTTTGAGCAAGCCCACCAAGGTACACTCTTTCTCGATGAGATAGGGGATATGAGTTTGCAGACCCAGGCCAAAATTCTTCGGGTTCTCCAAGAGGGCGAGCTGCTGCGACTTGGAGGTAATGAAACCATCAGTGTTGATGTACGGCTTGTGGTTGCCACCCATAAGGATCTACAGGCAATGATACAAGAGGGAACTTTTCGTCAGGATCTCTTCTTTCGTCTCTCTGTTGTTCCTTTGCATCTTCCGCCATTGCGAGAGCGACACAGTGACATCCCTGAACTTTCCCAGCATTTTCTCGAAAAATATGCAAAGAAAAACCGGAAAGACATCAAGTTATTACGCCCTGATGTATTAAATTATTTCATGCATTATGGCTGGCCCGGCAACATCCGTGAGCTGGAAAATACCATGGAACGCGCTGTTATTTTATGTCTAGGCGAGCAGATTACTGCAAATGAACTCCCTGCTCATTTATTACCTCAAGGAGAATCACTTGCACTTCCAAAAGCAATGGATACCGGTTTCAAGCTGCGCGATATGGAACGGGAGTTTATCAAAGCCACCCTGGCGCAAAACGAAGGCAACAGGAGTAAAACAGCAAAACTTCTTGGCATTGCACGCCAAACTTTACTGAACAAAATCAAGGAATATAAGCTGTAGGTTTTACAATTCCTTTCTGGCCGTCGTATTTGTAATAGATCCTGATTACCATTATAGTGAAGTATGAAAATCATCACAACACACCTCAATGCCGACTTTGACGGCCTGGCATCTATGATAGCAGTACAAAAGCTTTATCCAGATGCAGTGATGGCATTCCCGGGTTCCCAGGAAAAAAATGTAAGACGATTCATTAACGAAAACCTGCAAGACCGGTATACATTTGAAAAATTAAAGCACATTGATCTGGATCAGGTGGATACACTTATTGTGGTCGATACTCGTCATGAATCACGTATTGGTGATTTTGCACATTGTTTTAAAAATCCAGGTTTCTCCCTCCATTTATACGATCACCATCCTGACAACCCAAAAGTCATGAAGGGAAACGTTGAACATATCGCCCCTGTGGGAGCAACAGCCACACTTCTCTGCCAGATTCTAAAAGATAAAAATATCCCCGTAAGTCAGGAAGAGGCAACTATCTTGTGCCTTGGCATCTATGAAGACACCGGATCTTTCACCCACCTGACCACTACCCCTGAAGACCTGTTAGCCGTTGCCTGGCTGCTTAAGAAAGGTGCTCAGCTTGATATTATCTCCCAATTTCTCTCCTACAAACTCACTGCCAGACAAGTCAACCTGATACACGAACTCACAAAATCCGCCAAAAGTTACATGATTTCCGGCATTAAAATTGTGGTTATCACACTTACTTTGCAGAAATACGAAGACGATTTCTCACTCATTGTCCGAAGATTTATGGTCATGGAAAACCTGAACTGCCTCTTCGCTCTTGTCTGCATGGAAGGCAGAATCTATCTCATTGCACGATCCCGTATTGCAGAGGTAAATGTGGGGAAAATTGCAAGAGACTTCGATGGCGGCGGTCATGTAACGGCTTCTTCTGCCACAATCCGTGACATGACATTGATTGAAGCACAGGAGAAACTGATACGCAGTTTTCACAAACATATTAAACCACAGGCCATGGCTCAGGAGATGATCTCCCGGCCTGCAATTTCCATCCCTGAGAATACAACCATCAGTGAGGCGAATGACCTCCTGACCCGCTACAATATCACCGTACTACCAGTACTTACAGAGGTGTCTGTTTCAAAACAAAATCCTCCCCAACCAAGCATCATTGGCAGCATCTCGCGCAGAGTGACGGAAAAGGCAATTCATCACAATCTTGGGTCTTTTCCCGTTAGCGACTACATGACAACTGATATTGCGGTGCTCCCTTTGAGTGCCACACTTGCGGACATAGAAGATTTAATTATTGAACACAGACAACGACTGATCCCCATTGTCCATGAACAACGGCTGGAAGGTGTAATAACAAGAACTGACCTGCTTAACACACTGATAAACGACCCGGGTCATCTTCCACAAGACCTCACACATGACTCCAGGGAAAACGTACAGAAAAAGTACAAAAATGTCCTTCAGTTAATAAATGCAACAATTGATCGAGATATCATTGTTTTACTGAGGAAAATTGGTGAAGTTGCAGACGAATCTGGATTTAAAGCATATGCAGTGGGAGGTTTTGTACGAGATCTGCTTCTAAAACTAAAAAATCTGGATCTTGATATTGTGGTGGAAGGTGATGGCATTGTTTTTGCCAAGCAATTGGTTAAAAAACTGGGTGGCAGAGTCAAGACCCATGAACGCTTTATCACCGCTAATGTGATCCTCCCCTCGGGTTTCAAAATCGACATAGCCACAGCAAGGCTTGAATATTATGAATATCCGGCTGCTCTACCCACTGTGGAACTCTCTTCAATCAAACTTGATTTATACCGCCGTGATTTCACCATCAATGCCATGGCCCTACAGCTCAACTCCGAAAAATTTGGGACACTCATTGATTTTTTCAACAGCCAGAACGATCTCAAGAACAAACTCATTAAAGTCTTACACAACTTAAGTTTTGTGGAAGATCCAAGCCGGATTCTAAGAGCCATTCGTTTTGAAAAACGGATGGATTTCAAAATCGCCAGACACGCTGAAAGGTTGATCAACGGTGCTGTTAAGATGGATCTGTTTGGCAAGGCGACGAACCCTCGTCTGTTTGCCGAGCTGCAGCAGATCTTTGCTGAAGAAAATCCCATTCCGGCCATAAGCAGGCTGGCAGATTTCAATATGTTTCAATTTCTCTGGCCAGACCTGTTACCCAACCTTAAAATGGACAGACGGTTCCTGCACATTCTGAGACAGGCTCAGCGCGCCATTTCCTGGTTCCATTTGCTTTATCTTGAAGAAACAATCGAGCCCTGGCGGATATATCTCCTCTCCATCATGGCCAGATCCCGCCCCAAACAACTGGAAACATTTTGTAAACGTTTTCAACTTACAGATCGAACATGCAAAGAACTTATCATCCAGAAACTAAAAGCCGATGAAATTTCCAATCGCTTCTATGGCCGTGTACCAGAAAGGAACAGCGAGCTCCGCCGCACGCTGGCACCTCTATCCAACGACGGATTACTGTATCTAATCGCCATTGCCAGAAAAAAAGAAATCACTCGGGTTGTTTCCCTCTTTGTCACATCGCTGCGAACCATTTACCCGCAAATGGACGGTGAGGACTTTAAAGCAATGGGATATATACCGGGAGAAGGTTTCAGAAAAATGTTTTCTGCTCTTAGAGATGCACGTCTTGATAATATAGTAGAAAGCAGAGAAGAAGAAGAAGCATTCATACGAAAACAGTTCCCCTTGTAAAAGACTTCTACGAAATAAGCTTTTTCAATCTACCTGCAAGCAGTACCAGCAGATAGACAATGGCCGCGATAATAATAATAACAGGCCCGCTCGGCAGGTCCAGCTCATAACTTACCCCAAGCCCCACACTCACAAAGCCTGCACATAAAAGGACTGAATACAACATCATCTGTAGAATATTTCTCGAAAAGTTCCCGGAAATTGAAGCAGGAAGTGTGAGGAGTGCAATAACCATAACTATCCCCACCACCCGAACCAGAAGAACAATGGTAAGTGCAGCAAGGCACAGGAGCAACAAGTAAATCCAGCCGGTTTTCACACCTCGTAAACGAGCAAACTCTTCATCAAAACAGACAGCCAGAAAACTGTTATAGAACAGCCAGACCAGAGACAGAACCAGAGCATCAAGAGCCAGCACAAAAAAGAAGTCCCCTCTGGAAACAAGCAGTATATTTCCAAAAAGGTAACTCATAGGATCGACATAGCCGGGGGTTTTAGCAATAAAAAGAAGGCCTGTGGCCATACCCACTGCCCACAGTGCCCCAATCACGCTATCCTCACGCTGACGAGCATGACGACTTACCAATGCCAAAATAACAGCAGCAAGAAGAGCCACCAGTACCGCGCCCTGCATCGGCCCAAACCAGGTAACACCTACTGCTTTTTCCATATACAGCCCAAATCCGATTCCGCCTAAAACACAATGTGCAATGGCGCCCGCAATGTAACTGATTTTACGGACCACAACAAAGCTGCCAATAATACCAAAGGGAATGGATGCAAAAATCCCGGTGAGCATGGCATAGCGTAAAAATGGCAGGTTCGGATCAGTCAATGCAGCAAAAAACTCAGTCATGCTGGTGTCCCTCCTCACTGCAACAATGATCATGGCGAATCATGCGCATATCTCCATCATACATATCCCGGATCAGATCTCCGGTGAGGGCACTGGTGGGATGGATAACCACTTGTTTATTGACACAGGCTATACGTTTAAAAAAGGTAGAGGCAAATCCTACTTCATGGGTCACCATAAGAATGGTCATACGTTTATTGAGTTCTGTTAACAAATCGAAGAACTGCAATTCAGATTCATGGTCAATATTTGCAGTGGGTTCATCAAGAATCAGGATATCACCATTGGACGCAAGGGCTCTTGCAATCAAAACACGCTGTCGCTGGCCACCGGATATTAAAGAAAAAGGCCTGTCTGCAATGGAGGAAAGACCAGTCTCTGCAAGAGCTGCAATTGCCCGTTCTTTATCATCTCCGGTATATCTTCCGGTAAACGTTTTCCCCAGACACCCCATACACACCACTTCAAAAACAGAGATAGGAAATTGCTGATCATATAAGGCATATTGCGGAACATAACCAATTCGAAGCCGTGCAGTCTCCGGTTTTTCGCCAAAGATACGAACCGTCCCGGCATCTGGTGTCAGCAAACCAATAATGAGTTTGATGAGTGTGGATTTACCACCGCCATTAGGCCCAACCACACAAATGGAATCAAAGGGCTGCACTTCAAGATTCACATCGGTGAGTACTTCGTCAGAATCATAAGAAAAAGAAAGCCCATTGATGGAGATTGCGGGCCCAATTGGATTGATTGCTATCACTTCTTTTTTCCTTTCAACGCATTTACTATTTCTTCTGCCATACTCTCCATATTTTCAACAACATTTTCAGCAAGAGAATCAAGTGGAACAACTTTTCCACCAATACCTTTCGCAACACTTTCTGCACTTCTGGGATCAAACTGAGGCTGGACAAAGATCACTTTAACTCCTGTCGACCGGGCTTTTCCAATGAGCGCAAACAATTGTTTGGGAGTTGGAGATTTCCCGCCGGTCTCAACAGCTACCTGATGCAGTTTATATTTGTTGGCAAAATAGCCAAATGCCGGATGGAACACAAAAAAGGATGTGCCTTTATAGGGGAATAATTTCTTTTGAATATTGTTATCAAGATCATCAAGTTGATCATTTACGCTTAAAAGATTGTTCCGGTAAAACTGTTCATGATCCGGATC
>Ga0256844_10000835_pt1 | contig 11599 bp, 11 predicted proteins | sample MusselsmetaG_FD_189100 | JGI IMG/M metagenome (GOLD analysis project Ga0256844, IMG submission 189100) | Mussel associated microbial communities from hydrothermal vent at the East Pacific Rise, Pacific Ocean - Mussels | ecosystem: Host-associated > Mollusca > Shell > Unclassified ... | reverse complement strand
CCTTTTCTCCTAAGTTTTTGTAAAGATTAAACTCCTCATCTATCGTTCCGTCTGCTAAAACTGCGGTTGCTGTAAAGTCTGGTGCTTTGTTTGTTACTAACATATATTTCCTTTTTTATAATTTTTATTTTCGGATAAAGTTTATCCTATAATTACTTAAGTACACATGATATCAATATTTTTGTAAAAAACTTATTTTTATAATATTTATGTCGATATAATGGAAAGATAAATTTAACTTTACTAAGGATTATATACATGGCAAAAGATTTTTTATTTACCAGTGAGAGTGTTACTGAAGGACACCCAGATAAGATGGCAGATCAAGTTAGTGATGCTATACTTGATTATATTATAGAGAGAGATCCAAACGCAAGAGTTGCTTGTGAGACTTTATTATCAAACGGTTTTTGTGTTATCGCTGGAGAGTTAAAAACTTCAGCATATGCTCCCATGCAAGATATCGCTAGAGGGGTAGTGCGAGATATTGGTTATACTGATGCTCTTTTTGGATTTGATTATAGAAGTGCTGGTGTTTTAAATGGAGTAGGCGAGCAGTCTCCCGATATAAACCAAGGTGTAGATCAAGCAGATGGCGAGATTGGAGCTGGAGATCAAGGGCTTATGTTTGGTTATGCATGTCGTGAAACTGATGTGTTGATGCCTCTTCCTATACATCTTTCTCATAAACTTACTTCAGGATTAGCAGAGGCTAGAAAAAGTGGAGTTTTACCATTTTTAAGACCTGACGGAAAAGCACAAGTTAGTGTAAGATATGTAGATGGCAAACCAACTCTTGTAGATACTATAGTTGTATCAACACAGCACTCTCCAGATATAGAACAAAAACAACTTATAGAAGCTGTCATGGATGAGGTTATCAAGAAAAGTATACCAAATGAGCTACTAGCAAGTGATATAAAGTATCATATCAATCCGACAGGAAGATTTGTTATCGGTGGTCCTCAAGGAGATGCTGGACTAACAGGAAGAAAGATTATAGTTGATACTTATGGTGGAAGTTGTCCTCACGGTGGTGGAGCATTTTCTGGTAAAGATCCATCAAAAGTTGATAGATCTGCAGCTTACATGGCTAGATATATAGCAAAAACCTTGTTGCCGCAGATGTGTGTGAAAAAGTAACAATCCAATTAGCTTATGCTATCGGTGTAGTTGAACCTGTTTCAGTGTTTGTAGATACTATGGGAACTTCAAATGTAGACGATAGCAAGCTTGAAGGCTGTGTTAGAGAGGTATTTAAGCTTACTCCTAAAGGTATAATTGAGAGTTTAGATTTGTTAAAACCTATCTATAGAAAAACTGCTGCTTATGGACATTTTGGGCGTGAAGGGTTTAGCTGGGAAGAGACAAATAAGGTGCAAGAGATAAAAGATTATTTGAAACTCTAGATTTTTTCACAATTTTTTGATATAATTTCTGTCAATCTAATTGAAAGGAATTAAATATGGCAGTAGTTATAAATGATACGTGTATAAATTGTGGAGCTTGTATTGATGAGTGTCCAGTTGAGGCAATTGTTGATGAGGATGATAACCCAACAGGTGAAGAGATTTATTATGTATATGAAGATAAATGTGTTGAGTGTGTAAGTCACTATGATACACCAGCTTGTGCTGAAGCATGCCCAACTGAGGGTTGTATAGTTTGGGGAGAAGCCAAAGATGGTATGACTCTTCATGCTGATCGTGCTAATGCAGGTGAACCTTGTATCGACGAATAATCATGATATAAGCTAGAAGGATTTTATCTCCTTTTAGCTGTTCTCCCTCCCCAAAATTTTTACTTTAAATCCGTTTAATCTCCATTTTAACTTCATTTCGATATACTCCTTCGCTTTTAAATAAATATATTATTAAATATTGGAGAAACAACAATGGAACAAACATTATCAATCATTAAACCAGACGCAGTAAAAAAAGGTGTTATTGGAAAAATAGTAGATAGATTTGAGTCAAACGGACTTAGAATCGCAGCTATGAAAAAGATGCAACTAGATAGCAACAAAGCTGGAGAGTTTTATGAAGTTCATAAAGATAGACCTTTTTATGGTGAGCTTGTAGCGTTTATGACAAGTGGACCTGTAGTAGTTATGGTACTTGAAGGTGAAAATGCAATGACTAAAAACAGAGACCTTATGGGTGCAACAAATCCAAAAGAGGCTGATAAAGGAACTATAAGAGCAGATTTTGCTGATAGTATTGATGCTAACGCAGTTCATGGTAGTGATTCACTAGAAAATGCTGCAAATGAAATAAAGTTCTTTTTTAGCAAAGAAGAGATAGTATAAGCCTTTAAATAGATGAAAATAGAGTTTAGAAAGATACCCTACACTAAGTCAGACTTTGAGATAGTAGATAACTTTGTTGTCTGTAAAGGTGTTTTTTTTAAAGAGTCAAATAGACTTTTACTCATAGATATGACTATGAATGGAAAAACTTCTGTTGATTGTGATATATGTGGAGAGGCTTTTGATTTGGATATCGATGAGAGTATCTCTCTTAAAGTGAGTGATGGTATATCTGAAGAAGATTTAGACATTATAGAGTGTCAAAATCACATTGTAGATTTTGATGAGATAGTACAGAGTGAAATCAGTTCGATAAAGTCTGATTATCACTACTGTGATAAATGTAATATTGACAAACAAGGAGATTAAAGATGGCAGTACCTAAGAGACGCGTGAGTAAAACACGCGCAGCAAAGAGAAGAACACACTATAAGTTAACACTTCCAAGACCAGTAAAAGATAGCGATGGAACATGGAGAATGCCTCACCATATAAACAAGACTACAGGCGAATATAAAGCTAACGACTAGATGCATACTATAGCAGTAGATGCAATGGGAGGGGATTTTGGTCCCATTCCTATTGTTGAGGGAGTTATCCTTTCATTAAAAAAATCAAAACAAAAATTTAACGTTATACTTGTTGGCAAATCAAGTGAATTTGCACATAAAATCCCAAAAAGATTTAAAAAGTATATAGAGATAGTTGAGTGTGATGATGTCTTTGCCATGAGTGAAAGTGCAACAGATGCATTGAAAAGAAAAGAATCAACTATATATAAAGTAGTTGAACTTGTTCGTGATGGAAAAGCACAAGCTTTAGTATCTGCAGGACATAGTGGAGCTACTATGAGTTTAGCTACTTTAAGAATCGGTCGTATAAAGGGTGTTTCACGTCCAGCAATCGCAACTCTTATGCCTACAGCTACTGGTGGAAGAAGCCTTGTTTTAGATGTTGGAGCAAATGTTGACTGTAAACCTGAACACTTGTTTGAGTTTGGTGTTTTAGGATACGTTTATGCAAAAGATGTTTTAAAAGTAGAAAACCCAAAGATTGGTCTTTTATCTAACGGAGAAGAAAAATCTAAAGGAACAGAGATAACAAAAGAAGCACATCAACTTCTAACAGTTCATCCCTCTTTTATGGGAAATGTCGAAGGTAGTGATATCTTTAATGACTCTGTAGATGTAGTTGTATGTGATGGTTTTGTAGGAAATATACTTTTAAAAACTAGTGAAGGTGTTGCGAGCTCAATCTCAAAACTTATAAAACTAAATATCAAAAGATCACCAAGAGCTTTAACTGGTGCACTTTTGATGAGAAGAGTTTTTAAACTTTTAAAAAAGCAAATTGATTATGCTGAGTACGGTGGAGCTCCACTTATTGGAGTTAAAAATTGTACTATAATATGTCATGGGAAAAGTAATAAAATAGCTATTAAAAATGCGATCTATCAGGCAAGAGACTTTTTAGAAACTAACATTAACCAAGATATAGAGAATTCTTTGCTACAATATCGCTAATCAATATCAAGGAAACTTATACATGTACGCATCATTCAAATCAATTGGAGCATATGTTCCCACTAAAAAGCTTACAAACAAAGATTTTGAAAAGATGGTTGATACTAGTGATGAGTGGATAAAACAAAGAACAGGCATAGAAGAGAGATACATAGCAAGTGATGAACAATCAACTAGTGATTTAGCATATGAAGCTTCTAAGATAGCTATAGAGAGAAGTGGCTTAGAACTTAGTGAGATAGATGCCATAGTGTGTGCTACTATCACTCCTGATTTTTTATGTATGCCTTCAACTGCTTGTGTAGTTTCAGATAAATTGGGAATCTCACATATAACAGCTTTTGATATAAGTGCGGCTTGTAGTGGTTTTGTATATGCTCTAAATATCGCAAAAGCATTTGTCGAATCAGGTATCAAGAAAAATGTACTTATCATAGGCGCTGAAAAGATGAGCTCTATTGTTGATTATAGTGATAGAACTACAAGCATTCTTTTTGGAGATGGTGCAGGAGCAGCTGTTATAGGGGTTAGTGATAAAAAAGAAGACTCAATAGTAGATATCCATACTTCTTCAGATGGTTCATATCAAGACTTTCTCATAACCCCTGGATGTGGATCGGCTAATCCATGTAGTCAAAAAGTTTTAGATGAGGGTCTTCATTATCTTAAGATGAAAGGAAATGAAACTTTTAAACTTGCAGTAAATACACTAACAAAAGATGTAAAAAATATCTTAGAAAAAAACAACTTAGTTAGTGATGATATAGATTTTTTTATACCACATCAAGCAAACTTTCGTATCATAGATGCAGTTGCTAAAAAGTTAAAATTTCCACAAGAGAGAGTTGTTTTGACCGTAGAAAAGTATGGTAACACCTCCGCAGCTTCAATCCCCATGGCGATGAATGATTGGTATGAGAGTGGAAAACTAAAAAGAGGAGATTTGATGCTTCTTGATACTTTTGGTGGTGGCTTAACATGGGGAAGTGCACTAGTTCATTTTAATCAAAAATAGATGATTTATAAAAATTCACTTATCTTTATAGAGATAGAAAAAAGTGAAATTCCATGGCTTAAAATCTTTACACAAGAGCCTTATCGTGAGTTTTCTGATTGTCCAAATGATGTAAAAAAAGAGATTTGGCGAGTTCTTGATATCATAGAAAAACAGATGCTTTCATACTACAATCCAACAAAGATAAATATAGCATCATTTGGTAACTTTCTTCCCCATGTACACTTTCATATCATGGCTAGGTTTGAAGAAGACTCCTACTTTCCAGAACCCATGTGGGGAGAAAAGCAAAGAGAGTCTACTCTTGAGTTTAAAAGTTTAGATGAGTTTTTAGAAGAGTTAAAACCCTTGCTGTAAGATTTTCCATAACAAAGAAACTTCATCATTTTCAAGCTCCAATGTAGTTCCTGCATTAAATAGTTTTTCAATTTTTTTGATATTTAGTTTATAATCATAAATACACTCATAGTGAGCTGGTAAAAAACTTCTAGTTAAAACTAAATCTTTTTCTATCTTCCCTTCACAAATAAAACAGAAAAAATCATCATGCAATCTTCCCTCATATCTAAGAAGTGTTATATATGCTTCAACTACTACTCTTGTAGGGTTTTGTTTTTCAAATTTTTTACTCATATCATTTAAGAGTTCAAAATAAAAACTATCAATATCATCAACATCTTTTAAATGTTTATAAAGTAGTTTTATAAACTTTTGCCATATAAAAAATCTTTCAGGATTTAACATCCATTTGTCGCCAAGATGAAGAGTATTTCTTAACATGGGTATAGATGAGTTAGTAGAGCTAATAGCTTCAAAGTCTAATTTGTATCCAAGATTGATAGTTGAGTGGCGAGAACCGTAAAATCTATAAAGTGTTAATAGTCTATTTTCTGTCAAAAGTGTTACAATTAAGTCCTCATCTTTGACACGATTTATATTTATAATATAGCCTTGCATGGTGCTTATTGTATCAAAATGGTGGTAAATAAACAAATCTTTACCAATATTTAGGTATTATCTATAACTTTTTATAAAAGGTTTTAGATGGATTTACTCACTAGTTTTAAAGATAATTGTGGTTTTGGATTGTTAGCTTCAATTGACAATAACCCAACACATCAAAATGTAGAAGATGCGATTATAGCCTTAGAGCGTATGATGCATAGAGGTGCTATTGCCGCTGATGGTAAGAGTGGTGATGGTTCTGGACTTCTTTTTGGTATGCCAGTTGATTTTATGAGAAAAGAGGCTGAAAAGCTTGGTGTTTCTCTTCCTAAGCAGTTTGCCGTTGGTATGCTTTTTTTACAAAACAAAAAACAGAAGATTAAGATAGATGAAATTTGTGCCCAAAATGATTTGAAAGTTCTACTTTATCGTGAAGTAAAAGTAGATAAAGGTGCTTTGGGTGAACAAGCTCTTTCATCATTGCCAAAGATAACACAAATATTCCTATCTCCTAACTCTATAATAGCAGCAAAGCGTTTTGACTCTATTTTGTATCTAACTCGAAGAGAGATAGAGGCAGCTTTTAGAGATGAGAAAGATTTTTATATACCTTCACTTTCAAGTAGTGTTATATCTTATAAAGGGTTGGTTATGCCAACTCACATAAAAGAGTTTTATAAAGATTTAGCAGATCCTGAATTTAAAGTTGGATTTGCACTTTTTCATCAAAGATTTTCAACAAACACACTTCCAGAGTGGAGACTAGCTCAACCTTTTCGTGCAATTGCACACAATGGAGAGATAAACTCTGTAGAAGCAAATAGGTTTAACATAAAAGCTAAAAGTGAGTGGATTGAGAGTAAAGTTTTTTCTAAAAAAGAGATGAAAAAACTTTTCCCTATCTCAGGAAGTGATAGAAGTGATAGTGCTTCACTAGATAACATGTTTGAATTTTTGATAGCAAATGGTGTTGACTTTTTCAAAGCTGCTCGTTCACTTATCCCAGCTCCTTGGCAAAACGCACCTCACATGGATTCACACTTAAGAGCTTTTTATGAATATACAAGTACTTGTTTTGAAGCATGGGATGGACCTGCAGCTGTAAGTTTAACTGATGGTAGATACATAGGTTGTGTATTGGATAGAAATGGTCTAAGACCAGCAAAATACATCATAACAAATGATAACCGTATAATCATATCAAGTGAGTATGGAGTTTTAGATACTGATGAAGAAAATATCATAGAAAGAGGTCGTCTTCAAAGTGGTGAGATGATAGGTATAGATTTAAAGTATGGAAAAGTTTTAAAAAGCCAAGAGATAGATACTTACTTAAAATCAACAAATACTTATGCAGAGTGGCTAAATAAAAATATGACATATCTCCAAGAGTATATAGATTTACCTTTTTCAGATACAGAGGCTTATGAGTTAAACAATCTTGAAGTTAAACAGAGAATTTCAAACATAACTCAAGAGACTATCGAAATGGTTATAGAGCCTATAATGCGAGATGGAAAAGAGAGTACAGGCTCTATGGGTGATGATACACCACTTGCAGCTTTTTCAAACCAACATAGAAACTTTAGTGATTTTTTCAAACAAAAATTTGCACAAGTTACAAATCCACCAATTGATCCAATTCGTGAAAAAGTAGTTATGAGTTTAAACACAGGTTTTGGAGAGATAAGAAATATCTTAGAAGATAACCCAGACCATGCTATCCGACTTAAAGCTATATCTCCAATTTTAATGCAAGAGAAACTTGATGTTTTATTATCTTTTGGTGATGAGAGTAGTCCGAGATATAAAACTCACTATAAAAACAAAACATTTTCAACACTTTTTGAAAAAGATTTAGAAGGTTCTTTAACTAAACTTGTTGAGTTAGTTCTCCAAAGTGTTAAAAAAGATGGCATAAGAATTATCGTTTTAGATGATAGATGTAATGACAAAAACATGAAACATATTCCTATGCTTTTAGTTGCAGGGCGTTTAAATCACGCACTTTTAGATGCAGGACTTAGACATCTTACTTCAACTGTAGTTATAAGTGGGGAAGTTATAGATTCTCACGCTTGTGCTACTTTGATTGCTTATGGTGTAAATGCTATTTATCCTTATCTTTTATACGCATCAATTTTAGATATAGCAAAAAGAAATGAATATTCATCATATGAACTAAAACAAAGTTTGAAAAACGCACATGTTGCCATGGGCTTGGGTATACTTAAAATTATGTCAAAGATGGGTATAGCAACAATAGCGTCATACAGAAACTCAGCACTATTTGATGTTCTTGGACTTGATAGAAAGATAGTAAAAGAGTGTTTTAGAGACTCTCACGCTATGATTCCTGGTTTGGGTTATGAAGATATCGAAGAGAGAATAAACAGAGACTATGAAAAAGCAACAGAAATTTTAAGAGAGAAAAAACTATTTCCTTTAGAAGTTGGTGGTTTTCATAAGTATATCCACGGAGATGAGCATCACGATTATTCTCCTGCTACTGTTTTTGCTATACATAACGCTGCTATTAGCAATAAAAAAGAGGATTTTCATACCCTTAAAGAGCTTGTAGAAAATAGAGATAAGAAGATGATTCGTGATTTTTTCCAACTTAAAAGTGATAAAAAAGCTATTGATGTTAGTAAAGTAGAATCAAAAGAAGCTATATTTAAAAGATTTGCAAGTGCCGCTATGAGTCTAGGCTCTATCTCTCCTGAAGCCCATGAGGCACTTGGAGAGGCTATGAATATCATCGGAGCACAGTCAAATTGTGGTGAAGGTGGAGAAGCAACTGAAAGGTTAAAAAGTCCAAGAAGATCAAAGATAAAACAGATAGCTTCAGGACGTTTTGGTGTTACTCCTGAGTATCTTCGTTCAGCTGAAGAGATACAGATAAAAGTAGCTCAAGGTGCAAAACCAGGAGAAGGTGGACAACTTCCTGGTCATAAAGTATCTCCTTTGATAGCGAGTTTAAGGTTTACGATTCCAGGAGTTACTCTTATCTCTCCTCCTCCACATCACGATATCTACTCTATCGAGGATTTAGCTCAACTTATCTTTGATATGAAACAGATAAATCCTGATGCAACTATAACAGTTAAGCTTGTTTCAACTGCGGGTGTTGGGACTATTGCAGCAGGTGTTGCAAAAGCGTACGCTGATAAGATTATCATCTCTGGTGGTGATGGAGGAACAGGAGCTGCTCCTCTTACTTCTATCAAGTATGCTGGTAATCCATGGGAATTAGGTTTAAGTGAAGCTCACAATGCTTTAAAAGTAAACGGTCTTAGAGAGTTTGTTCACCTCCAAACTGATGGTGGACTAAAAACAGGAATAGATGTTATAAAAGCCGCACTTTTAGGAGCTGAAAGTTATGCATTTGGTACAGCAGCGTTGACTGTTATCGGTTGTAGAATATTAAGAAGTTGTCATACAAACAAATGTACAGTTGGAGTCGCTACTCAAAACCCTGATTTAAGAGAACATTTTGTAGGAACAGTTGATAGAGTTGTTAACTACTTTACACTTCTTGCTGAAGATGTTAGAGATATATTGTCAACTTTGGGTTATACAAAGATGGAAGATATCATAGGTCGTAGTGATTTGTTAGAAGTTATAGATGATGAATTTGCTAAAAAGTTTGATTTTAGTTCGGTGTTGAGAAGAATAGATGGCATAGATACTTGTCAAAAATCTTCAAATGATCCTTTTGATAAAAATGAGTATGAAAAAGCTATCTTAAAAGAGGTTCATAAAGTTATAGAAAACCCAACCGAAAGTATGGTTTTGAAAAAAGATATCTGCAATTTAAATAGAAGTTTTGGAACACTAATAAGTGGAGAGATAGCAAAATACTATGGAAACAAAGGTTTACCACCAAGCAGTATAGTTTTTAACCTAACTGGTGTAGCAGGACAATCTTTAGGTGCATTTTTGATAGAGGGTATTACTATCAAGTTAAATGGTGCGGGAAATGATTATGTTGCTAAGGGTATGAATGGTGGAAAGATATTGATAACACCTTCTACCCAAGGTGAGATGTTTTCTGGAGCTGGAAATACTTGTCTTTATGGTGCAACTGGTGGAACTCTTTATGTAAGAGGAAGCGTTGGAGAGAGATTTTGTGTTAGAAACTCTGGAGCAACTGCAGTAGTAGAAGGAACTGGAGATCACGCTTGTGAGTATATGACTGGTGGTGTTGTTGCCATTCTTGGAAATACTGGAGTTAACTTTGGAGCTGGTATGACAGGAGGAGTTGCTTTTGTATATGATAAAAACCATGATTTTATAGATAAACTAAATCAAGAGTTAGTAGTAGCAGTTCGTATAGATACTGATGAGTCAGATGAAGAGAGACACTTTATCAAAAAACTTTTAACAAAATATGCAAATGATACGTCAAGTAATAAAGCAAAATACTTACTTGAAAACTTTAGACATACATTGAGAGATTTTTGGATGATTCGACCTAAAAATATGACTAAAATGCCATTAAATCCAGATGAGGGGGACTAATATGCAAAACTTTACAAATCTTGAAAGAATTGATCCATTAAAAAGAGGTTCTAACGAGCGTAAAAAAGATTACGATGAGATATATGATATTTTCAAAAATTCAGATGCTTCATCACAAGCTGACCGTTGTGTTCAGTGTGGTGATCCATATTGTCATAACAAATGCCCACTTCATAACTATATTCCCCAATGGCTAAGAGGTGTTGCTAAAAAAGATTTAGCACAATCATTTAAACTCTCAAATGAGACAAATCCATTTCCTGAAATAACAGGAAGAATTTGCCCACAAGATAGACTTTGTGAGGGAGATTGTACTCTTGAACAAGATGGATATGGAGCAATTACCATAGGCTCAATCGAGACTTATATCTCAGAAAAAGGTTTTCAAAAAGGTATGAAGCCAGAGTTTGCAGATAAGTTTAGTGATAAAAAAGTAGCCATCGTAGGTTCAGGACCCGCAGGTTTTTCATGTGCTACTTATCTTATGCGTTCAGGTATAAATGTAGAGATGTTTGAAAAATCAAATAAACCAGGTGGATTGCTGACTTATGGAATTCCTAGTTTTAAATTAGAAAAAGATGTAGTTTTTAGAAGATTTGACTTTTTAACCGATGCTGGAATGAAATTACATCTTGGTGTTGAGGTTGGTAAAGATATAGAGCTAAAAGAGCTTATCGAGAATTTTGATGCTGTATTTATAGGTATAGGTGCAGAAAAATCAAAAACAGCAAACCTTACAAATGAAAAGGCAAATGGTGTATTTTTAGCTATAGAATTTTTGAAAAATATACAACAAAAAAACTTTAAAGAAGAGTATGACAAAGGTTTTGAAGTAGAAGGTAAAAATGTTGTTGTTATCGGTGGTGGAGATACAGCCATGGATTGTATCCGTACTAGTCTTAGAGAGGGTGCTTCTAGCGTAAAATGTCTATATAGACGTGATGCTATAAATATGCCAGGAAGTAAAAAAGAGTTTAAAAACGCAAAAGAAGAGGGTGCAGAATTTGTATTTAACTCTTCACCTAAAGAGGTTCAAGTAAATAGTTCTGGAGAAGTTGTTGGCATAGAGATGTTAAAAACTGTACTCTCACAAAAAGATGACTCAGGAAGACAAAGTGTATCGATAGTAGATAACAGTGAGTTTAGAGTTGATGCAGATGTAGTTATATTTGCTCTTGGATTTGATCAAGTTAATCCAGCTTTTTTATCTGAAAATGGTATAAAAACTAACAAATGGGGCGAGATAGAAGCTAGTGATAAACTAGAGTCCTCAACACCTTTTGT
>Ga0256844_10000834_pt1 | contig 11612 bp, 13 predicted proteins | sample MusselsmetaG_FD_189100 | JGI IMG/M metagenome (GOLD analysis project Ga0256844, IMG submission 189100) | Mussel associated microbial communities from hydrothermal vent at the East Pacific Rise, Pacific Ocean - Mussels | ecosystem: Host-associated > Mollusca > Shell > Unclassified ... | reverse complement strand
CCTTAGAGTTATTTTCTGCATAAGGAACTGTTCCTACAAATTGTTGAGAGAGTGGGTCTAAGATTAAAATTTGAGATTTTTCAACAATGAGTACTAATCCAACTTGGTTAAGCTCTGCAAATTTGTGAATGTTCTCTAGCGAGAGTGTTGTCTCACCATCTTTCATAAACTGAAGTGCATATGCATCTGGATGAAGCCAAGCACGTTGGTACTGTTTTGTAATGGTACGGTAACTCTCTTTGTTTGGTGCAATTAGTAGAGCATTGTTGTAGAAGTTTCCAAAAATGACTTGGTCACCTACTTGTGCTGCTGTCTGAATGGTTGGAATATTTTTATGTTCAATGGCTGTGTAGTTAGTAACGGTTACTTTTGTTCCACCTGTTGAAACGGCACTATGTGTAATTGCTGAGAGACCATTCCCATATTTGTGTACAATGATTCCACTCATCCCTTTTGGAACAGTTGTAGAAAGTTGAATTTCTCCACTATTATTAATGCTATTTATGGTCGTTTTAATTCCATTTGGTAGGGCATCGGCAAAAAGTGCATAGATTGTTGTTAAGAAGAGAAGTAGAAATTTTTTCATTGTTTTCCTTAGAAAATTTAATGATACGATTATACTTGTAAAAGATTAATGCATCCTAAATTTTCTAAGGAGGAGTAGTTGAGGAGAATTAAACTCCGTCAATTCTTAGAAGTTTTGTTTTTCCGACCATAAGGTCTACAGTCATTCTAATTCTTTTAAATACAGACTCCTGTCGGTATTCAAGATTGTGTTTTTCACAAATCTCTTTAACTAGAGGTTGTGTCTTTTGGTAGAAACTAAGTGGCATGTCTGGAAAAAGATGATGCTCTACTTGATAGTTTAAGAAGCCATGTGCAAAGTCATTCCAATCTGAACCTGTTTTGTAGTTTACTGAACCCATAATTTGACGTAGATAGAATTCTCCATGCCCTTTATATGGTTTGTTAAACATATAAATATCATCAGCTGAGTGATTAGGAACAATAACTAAAAATGAGTGAAGGTTCGCAAAAAATTCAGCAATAAGAACAATGATTAATGCGTTAATTACAGCTCCAACCCCTAATGGTAAGAATAGTGCAGGAATAACGATGAACTTAATAACTCCATAAGGAATGTAGTAGTTCCACCAAAGTTCAAATCCAAATGGAGTACGAGGGTCAAATTCATAGTCAAGAAGTTCTTTCTTGTTTTCCTCTTTAAGCTTTTTATTTTGTAAAATTCTTAAAGTATTTGGTGCGTAATAGGTAAACTTCCAAGTCCCTGCGAAAACATAAACAAAAAGTCTTCTTGCCCACATTGGTGTTTTTGACTGAATAAGCCACTGCATATTTCGCTCTACGTTGTCTGGGTCATCAGCTTCACCTAAATGGTAATGGTGCATGATATTATGTTCATAAGACCAAGCATCAGGTGTAATCCAATCTAGCCAATCAAGGTGTCTTCTTGCACCTTTAGCATAGTGCTTTTTTGTATATTTTGTTGGAACATTTGGTACTTTGTCATAAGCTCCATGTAAAATAGGATGAGTAACGTTAGCCCAACGTGCGACATTTCCTGTACTAATAAGTGCAGCAGCAACAATAGCTAAAAACCAGAACATAAAAGTACCTATGCCTCCAGAGGAGAGTTCAATTAAACTAATGAGTGCTATTAAGAAATAACCTGAAAAGGTAAACATTCTACCCCAACGTTCCATTTTAAGGAGATGTTCAAAATCTTCTTGATTTGGCTCTCCTATACTTGCTTTTGCTTCCTCAATATCTATCTTGAGTTGCTCCTTATCTATCTGATCATATGGTGTAAATGTTAAACGCTTGTTCATATCTTCCCCTAATGTTTTTAATAATTTTCTATTATAGTTAAAAAAAGATGAAAAATTGTTTTAGAGTATAAGAGAGTATGAATAAAGATTAAAAATCATTTAATTGGTGACATTATTTATGCCAATTTAATTAATAAGATGATATTATATTAATAATTTATATTAATATTTGTATAAAAACAACATAAAATAACAGAATCAGTTACTTTTAAACATGTTTTATGTTTACATTAAGTATAATTTTTAATATTTATAATTAATAACATTTCAATAAGGGGAGTCAATGGCTACATATTTAAATAATCAAGATGATCTTATAAAGCTTGATTACAAAACAGTAAAGAATAATAAAAAAGAATTTTGGAGGGAGTTGGATATGAGTTACTTCTATAGAGTTTTTGATTTAGCATTTTCATTATTTTCAATCGTAATTTTTATGCCAATTATGTTAATCATTGCTGTATTAATTAAAGTTAATTCACCACAAGGTGGAGTCCTATTTAAACAGAAAAGATTAGGCTTAGATGGAAAACTTTTTAATGTATATAAATTTCGAACTATGTTACATGATGCAGAAGAACGACTTAAAGTCATGCTTGAGACAGATGAAGAGGTTAGAAAAGAGTATTTACGTTTTAGAAAATTAAAGAATGATCCTCGTATTATCCCAAATGTCGGGCATTTCTTACGTAAAAGTAGTCTTGATGAATTACCACAGTTTTTCAATGTACTTTTAGGGCATATGTCACTTGTTGGACCTAGACCATACATTAAAAACGAATTTGATATTTATCCAACCAATCTACAAATGAAAATTGTTACAGCAGTAAAGCCAGGAATTACAGGTTATTGGCAAGTTACTCCAGAGAGACATGATACAACTTTTGAGAGCCGTGTAGAGAAAGATATTGAGTATATTGAGAAAAAGAGTTTTCCATTAAACATGGAAATAATTGTTAAAACAGTTCAAGTAATGGTTTTAAGAAAAGGTGCATAACGCAACCTTTTCTTTTAAAAAAATATCTTTTTTATATTTTTTTGAACAGTTTAACTTGAATAAATTGTTTGAGAAATAGAGCAATAAAAAGGGTATTTGTTACAAGATATCGTTTCCAGAGACGTTTCGGATCTTGAATAAGACGATACAACCACTCCAAAGAATACTCTTGCATCCATTGAGGTGCTCTATCTTTTACCCCTGCATATACTTCTAATGCACCACCTAATCCAATCATACAGCTATTAATTGTATCTTTATGCTCATCCATCCACTTCTCTTGCTTTGGGCAACCAAGTGCTACAAAAACAAAGTCAGGATTAAGGTTGTTGATTTTACTAACGATTTCACTTTTCTCTAAATCACTTAATGCTTTAAATGGAGGAGAGTAGACATTCAGTTTTAAGTTTGGAAACTCTTCTTTTGCTTTTTTATAAAAAACATCAAGTGTCTCATCGGTTAATCCATAGACAAATATAGATTCACCTTTTTTCTCGCATTCACGCATAATGTCAGCTGTTAAGTCCATACCTGCTACTCTGTCCTGAGCAATTCCGTAAATAAACTTAATGGCTTTGGCAAGAGGCATACCATCTGGTGTTGCAAGTGCTGCATTGTTTACAATTTTCTCAAAAGACTTATCTTGGTAGACCTCAATGGTCATGTGTACATTAGCAATACAGACATAAGAAGATTCACTATGTTTAGGAAGTTCTAAAATATGCGTTAACTGTTCTTGATAAGAGCCTAAACTAATGAGTGATTTGATTATTTTAAGTTTTTTCATTTATTATCTTTATATTTTTATGAATTTTATTTTATGCTATTATACAAAAATCATGGTTATTATTTAATTATTTTTTAATATATCTTACATTTCTCATAATCTTAAACCAATCCCGTGAAAAATGTTTTTGAATATACGCTTCTGAGTGAGGAACGAAACATCCTGCACAATTTTGATGAATGGCATTATCAGATAGATATTGACTACCATCTTTAGAATTGATATTACATTTAGAGTAGAGCGTACGCTTCTCTTTCTCTTCAAACCCTTCATCTTTAAAACGAAAATTTGGACAGGCACAGAGGTAACAATTTAGCTCTTCATTCTCATGGCACTTTTTGTTTTTCGCATAAAGTGGACAGAACTCAGGCTCATTTTTAACCATATTCTCAAATCTAAAATACTCAATTAATTGGTCATCGCTTAAGTGTGAAAGTCTATCGACAATCTCTTTATGTTTTTCCCCATGTGATTGAAACCATGAACTATAACTCATATAACTACTCCTATTAGTAATAAAATTTCTACCCCTTCAAGGGTTGCACCTAGAACATCTCCATTGACAAAACCAATCTTTGATTTGATGACATAGGAGATAATAAGTGCAAAAACTAGACCAAGAATCAAATATAAAATAAATTGATGTAAAAGGATAGACCCAATAAGGGTAAAGAGAGAAAATGAAGTAAAGAGGTAGTTTTTACTTAAGGCATCTTTTAGACTGTTTGCAAAGCTAGAACGAAACTCATGTACTCTAAAAAGAAGCAATAGTGAAAGACGAGAAATTATTAAGATAGATATAAATTCAAGGAGGTATCCATGCATGAGGAGATATACAATACCTGCTAATTTTAGCAGAGTCAATGCCGAAACATATAAGACCCCCATTGCTCCAACCGTAGGCTCTTTTATGATTTCATACGCATCTTTTCCTGAATGTGAAGCGTAGATTGCATCTGCAACATCCATAATGGCTTCGGTATGTATGAATCCATAGAGAATCATGTAGAAAACCCCTGAGATAACTGCTCCATACCAGCCTAGATGAGCTAAAAATGTATAGAGTAAAACAGTTACTACTCCTAAAAAAAGTCCGACAAGAGGAAAGAAAAAAAGCATATAAGAAAAAATCTCTTTTTTTGATAAATCATCATTTTTATTAAAGTGAATAGGAAAAATAGTAAAGTAGGAGAATGAAAATTTTAGACCTAAAAATAGGTTGTGTAGAGTTTTTAGCATGAGGGAAGTATACTAAAAACTCTGTAAGTACAGCCTATTATTTACTAAATAAATCTTTAGAAATTGTAACGGCAGGCTCTTTTATGTCAGCCACCACTTCTTTTATTTTATCTTTAGCTTCTGATAGGGTATCTATTTTTTTACTTGTATTATCTTCAGCTGTCTCTTTTGCATCGTCTTTTACATCTGTCGCTGTACTTTTAGCGTCATCTTTAACATCAGTTGCTGCATCTTTAGCATCATCTTTAACATCAGTTGCTGCATCTTTAGCATCATCTTTCATATCTTTTGCAGAATCTTTCATGTCAGTTGCTGAGTCTTTCATGTCATCAGCAGAATCTTTTGCTGAGTCTTTCATATCTTTTGCTGCATCTGTCATCTCTGTTTTCATATCTTTCATTGAATCAGTCATCTCTTTCATCATATCTCCCATTGGAAACATGCTATCAGCAGAAGCTGTGGTAAGTGTAGTTGCTGTCAAAAGAGCAAGTAGTGTAAGTTTTTTCATTGTAAATCCTTCAATTATAGGTAATTTATTTTAACGATTATAGTCTGATTCTATTACATCAGACTTAATCAATTAAATATTTTTTATAAAGATAAATAGTGAAATTAAGCTATGTAGAGCTGTGTGCAAGTGCTTCTTTTAGTAGAGTCATACTCTTTTTATCTTTTATTGCAACCCTAATATATAGGTTGTCAAGGTATTTGAAATTTGCACAATTACGTAGCATGATTTTAAATGGGTTTAGCTTCTTTTGTAGTGTAGGTGCATCTGTCCCTTGGAGTTTAGCCATTAGAAAATTGGAATCAGAGTGATAGATTTTTTGAATGAATGGTAACCCTTTTAATGTCTCTATTAGTTCTGTTCGATGTTCTTGGTTAATGTTGCATGCTTTCTCTTTAAAGGTTCTATCTTTTAATGCAGCTGTTAAGTAGCAACTGTCAAATTCAGAAATTTTCCAAAGTGGCTCTTGCTCTTTAATGTTCTTTATATTTTGCGACTGTGACAACAGTGCACCAATACGAATACCAGCAGCAGAGTAAAATTTGGTCATAGATTTTAAAATGTAAAGTTTATCGTACTCTTTGAGATATTTTGAAACAGAAGGGTAAGGAGTAAAGTCTAAAAAAGATTCATCTACAAAAATAGTACAGTTTTTTTCTATCCATTGCTCCATGAGTTTATCTATATCATAAAACTTTCCATCAGGAGTAGAAGGGTTCACAAAAACCACAAGAGACTCCTCTTGAATCTCCTCTTCCATATTGTTAAAACGGTTCACTTGATAAAGCTCATAGTTGTAAATTTTAGCAGCCTTTTCATACTCTAAGTAGAGAGGTGCATAAAGCGTACAGTATTGCAAGTTTAAAACTCTAAAAAGAGTGTAAATAGCAGTAGTTGCTCCATTAAAGAGTTCAAGCTCTTCTCTTTTAACCTCATAAAGCTCTGCAATGGAATTTTCTAGTATTTCATAGTTCGGGTAAGCTGAGATGTTTAGTGTATTAAAATCAATATCAATATTGGGTTTCAAAAAGTTAATGTTGGAAGAGAGATCAATGACCTCTGAAACTTTACATCCAATCTTTTTGGCAAAGGCTGTTACGTTGCCACCGTGTTGAGTATCCATACTGTTGCTCCTAAAGCCAGAAGTATATCTAAACGCCATCGAAAAGAGAGTGCGTTTAATATGTCAGAAGATTGAATCTCTTTTCGTCCCTCTCCAAAAGCAGCTTTCTTTTTGAGCTTTCCAAAGTAGACGGTGTTACCACCTAACTGCACTCCAATGGCAAGTCCCATAGCTGAAATGGGGTGACCAGCGTTAGGACTGTCATGCTTTTTACCATAAGCATAGAAGTTCAGTAGGGATTTTTTGCTTCCCATAAGTAGTGCAATGAGTAGGGCTGTGAGACGGGCAGGAACATAGTTTGCAATGTCATCAACAAGTGCAGAGACTTTTCCAAACTTCTCATAACGCTCATTTCTGTACCCTACCATCGAGTCCAAAGTATTAATGGCTTTATAGACAAATGCTCCTTCTAGTCCAAAAAGTAAGAGATAAAAAAGAGGAGCAATTACTCCATCAGAGAGATTCTCTCCATAGGTTTCTATGGCTGCTTTGTTAATATCAGATGAAGAGAGTTCATCTGTGTCACGGCTCACAAGGTACTTAATGTGCTGTGGATTAGAGATGATGTCTTTTACTGAGTCATATAGCATTTTAGATGCGATAGTGGTAGAGGCAATAAAAGCAGAGACAATAATGGCAATTTGACTGGGCAGGTGATTGATACTAAATGAAATTAAATTTATAGTAAGTAAAACAACTAAAATAAGAGAAAAGGTTAAAAAAGAACCTCTTTTTACTGTGTCAGCATAGAATCTTTTTTCAAACCATTTAATAAACTCCCCCATAATAACTACAGGGTGGCGTATAAAAGAGAATTCCCCAAAAATTCGGTCAATAAGGTAAGAGAGTAGAATTAAATTCATTAAATTTTAAAGAGAGTCAAAGTTACCTAAAGGTCTCGTTTTATGTTCTCCCACTTCTGCTCTTCTCTTGATATATTTAAGGTACTATATAATTTTGCTTCTTCATATTCTATACGTTCTAATAGTACTTCTGAAATACTACTGATGGTCTCAAAGAAGTCATCATCTAGGGCAGTATCTTTTCGTGTGTATTTGGTTAAAAATTTCATTAAATCTTTTTTCAAATTGGTAAATGTTTGTATGAACTCTTTTACATCAACTATATTTTGAGTAGAAAGTCTAGTTGTATCTCTTGAGAGTTTATAAAATTCAATATTTTCATCGGTTACATGGTCTACAACCAGATGGTTTAATATAACTAAATTTTTTTTAGCTTTTTTATGATTGTTTTTGGAGTACTCTGCAATGACTTGATTGACAAGAAAAACAATTTTTTCATGCTCTTTGGTCCATTTTTTTACCAATTTCTGATTTTTTGTAAGGAATAGAGAGTTAAACATAATTTTGAACCTTTAATAATTATATTTCATAAATACAATTATATCATAAAGTTATTTATTTTTTATGGCTTCTATTATCTCTTTTATTGCCAATTGCTCTTTCATCTGCTCTATAAAGTTATGAATGGTTTTTAATTTATAATCTTTAAATGCTTTGTCGTTAAAGAGTCCATGAATAAAAGTTCCTTTTATTCTTTCAGATTCATAAGCGAGAGGGTATTTTTTTGAGATACCATGATGTATTTCAAAGCCTTTAACTCTCTTCCCAAAAAGGGTGTAGTACCCCTGTTTCAATATCTTCTCATGTTTAAAAATTATCTCATCGTCAATAAAGCCTAAGCCTTTTTCTCTGCTTGGTTCAGTTGTCTCAATGGCATTTTCATCAAGAATCTGTTTAAACATCATCTGATATCCACCACAGATTCCTAAAATTTCTATGTTTGTCTTTTGTAGTTGTTTAAATAGCCCTGATTTTTTGAGCCATTGCAAATCTTTTATGACCAGTTTTGACCCTGGTAAAATTATCTGCTCATACTGTTCTAATGGGACATTAGTCGAGATGAATTCAACATAAATTTTAGGGTCAGCAATAAGTGGTTCAAAGTCGTTGTAGTTGCTCATGGTAGGGTAGGCAATGACGGCTACTCGTTTGGCATTTTCATGGCACTTTTGTTGATAGCTTATGAGACTTTGAGAATCTTCAAATCCAAGATTAAAAGGTAAGTAGGGAAGTACTCCTAAAACAGGAATTTTGAACTCCTCTTCAATAATACGAATACCTTTGTCAAAGAGGCTCATGTCGCCTCTAAACTTGTTAACAATGACCCCAATGACATTGGCTCTAAGCTCTTTAGGTAGAAGATTATAGACTCCCCAAATAGAAGCAAATACCCCTCCTTTTTCAATGTCTGCTACCAAAATAATTTTGGTCTTAAACTCGGTTGCTACAAAAATGTTAGAGAGGTCTTTCTCCATGAGGTTCAGTTCAACAGGACTTCCAGCCCCTTCACAAACCACACAGTCATAACGTTCATTGAGGTAGTTAAATGCTTCTTTAACAGCTGGTTTAAGAGTGTCAAGGTCACGGTAGTACTCATGCACATCTTTAGAAGCTACAGTTTGACCATTGACAATGAGTGTTGCAGAACTTTTTTGTCCTGACTTCAGCAAAATGGGGTTTAGGTGGTAAGAGGTGGGAACACCCAAAACTTCAGCTTGAAAATGTTGTGCAATCCCAATTTCAGAGTAGTCGTCACAAACCTTAGCATTGTTGGATACATTTTGAGCTTTAAACGGAGCAACGGTGTACCCAGCATCTTGAATAATCTTTCCAATAACAAAAGTAAGGGTTGATTTTCCAGCATCGCTAGATGTCCCAAAAATTGAGAGGTTATGCACCTTATATTTTCCCTTGAATTTTATAGATTAATAATCCTAAATACTCATGCCAAGCATGTTCAGTTTTTTCAAGCTGTGCACTCTGTAGAATGCTCAGTAAGCCATACTCTTTGGGTCGGTTAAAGTCAGCAGAGGCAGCAATGGCATTTAACCCAGCCTTCTTGAAAATTGCCATAGTACGGGGCATATGGTAAGCAGCTGTAATAATGATGAACGGCTCTTCTCCTACTCTTTTTTTCATCCACTCTGCCTCTTCAAAAGTTGTTTTTGCCAACTCTTGCATGAGAATTCTCTCTTTTGGAATTCCTGACTCCATTAACTTGTTGGCTGTCTTTTCTGCATCAGAGAGGTCATCATGAAGTGAGTAGCCAGAAGTAATAATCTTGACATTTGGAATCTTCTGATAGAGGCGTAATGCTTCCCACGCACGTTTGTCTCGGTCTCCACCCAAAAGTAAAATGTACTCAATATTTTTAGGCATGGTCTCTAGTTTGGGGTAAACACTCTCCAAAGGTTTCAGCATAAGGTCACCAAACGGAGCCCAAGTGACCACTAATATCCATACAATAGAGATTTTCAAGTATTTCTTTGCTTTCTCAATCTTGTTAAAGTAGAGAAAAGCAAGTGCCACAAGCACCAAAATGAGACCTATGGAGAGTGGCATCATTACAACAGAAAACATTTTTTTTAGCATAAAGCCAAGTTCTACATTCATTTTAATCTTCTTTCTAATCCTAATTTTACTTCGTAGACTTCATCACAAATAGAAGCCAACTTCTGACCAATAATCCCAGTACGGTCAACAAAGGCACGACTCTCTTTCTCAAAGGGAATGACTCCTGAACTGACATTGTTAAGCACAAAAACCATATTTGCCTCTTTTTTTTCTAAGGCTTCAAGCTCTTCAAAAAGCTCCTCGATGGGCTTTTCTAAAGTATTTAAAATCCACATGGAGATGCAGTCAATAAGGTAGCTCTCTTTTTCTTGAATGACCAGTGCCAACTCAAGCGACTCTTCAATGGTATGAAACTGCTCTTGTCGTTGTAACTTGTGTATCTCAATACGTTCTGCCATCTCTTCATCGTTGTAAGAGTTGTCATAGGTTGCAAGGTAATAGGGTTTTGCTTCTTCTGAAAGCTCCAAGGTTTTTGCTTCGGCAAGTCGGCTTTTACCCGACTTTTGACCCCCATAGTAAAGTACTTTCATCTAGCCTAAAAACGCTTCGACTTGTTGGGTAATCTGCTCTTGGTTCAGTCCATTTAAAAAACCATACATTAATGCTCCACCAGCTCCAACGCCCTCTTTTGCTTCCCCTTGGTCGTAGAGTTTCAGAGCAGGGTGACTGCTTTGAGAGAAGTCAAAGTCAGCGTAGTAGGCATTGATGTTAAAACGTAAGAGCTTTAGTAGTGCTTCAATATCTGAGTTTTCATCTTTTGCTACCCATTTGGTGGTACAAAGAGCTAAGTTACTTGTCTCCATGCTTCTACCCATGAGTTTAATCATTTTGTCCATAATAAGCAGAACACATGCCATCTGTGTTCCACCAGCTAAAACTAAAGGAACTCTGTTGTTCAAGCCCATAATAAACCCAGCATTAAAGACCAACATGTTGTCAGCCACTTTTGAGAGAATATCAAAAATGTCATCTTTGTACTCAATGTTAGAGAGTGCCAACTTAAGGGTCTTTTCACGAATGTCAGAGGGAACTTCTTTAAAAGAGCTAGAGAAGGCATTGTCAATTTTGTACTTTAACCCAATTGCCGTTGCCATGGCAGTGGTAGTTCCACTTGGTACGGACTCACCCAAGATGAGGTATTCATCTTTACACTCGTAGCTGTTCCCAAACTCAAGTCCCTTTTGAAAAACTGCTTTCGCGTCAATGTTCGCACCTCTAGCGATGTTTTGGCTAGGTTCAATACCAAAGTCATAAAGGGTAAACCCTTCTACTTTGGGTTTGACCTCTAGCCCTAAATCTAAGAGTTCAACATGACCATAAGGTGTTAAAACATGAACCCCACGAGTAATGAGAGCAGGAGTTGGAACGCCTTTGGGTGTCTCGGCAATGTTCTCCAAACTATGCACCTCTCCTGTACAGACAAATTCGCTGTCAAGAGTAGGGGTGAGGTGAATCATTCCTGGAATTCCAGCTTGAGTAATGCCTTTAATGTTGGCAGTTTTTGTGTTAGAAAGAGCCAACATAAACGTGGCTTTTTTACCTCGTAGGTTTTCTATGAAATCTATATTTCCTATGATGGGTTTTATCATGTTTGTTCACTTGTTTTAATTTGTTGACATTATACTATTTTCTTCGCATAATCAAATAGATAAAAAATGGACCACCCAAAAA
>Ga0256844_10000833_pt1 | contig 11619 bp, 16 predicted proteins | sample MusselsmetaG_FD_189100 | JGI IMG/M metagenome (GOLD analysis project Ga0256844, IMG submission 189100) | Mussel associated microbial communities from hydrothermal vent at the East Pacific Rise, Pacific Ocean - Mussels | ecosystem: Host-associated > Mollusca > Shell > Unclassified ... | reverse complement strand
GACCAGATTTTAAAGTTGGTAATTTAATTGACCCAGTGGAAGTACCTGTTCTTAATAACGATAATGGGGATCTAAATATCTCCTCTGTTGAGATTGTATTACCTGAAGGGTTTAGAGAACTACATCCTGATGCAATACTTTCCCAAACAGTAAGCCATAATAGATTACTTAAAATAGGGGATAAATTAGAGAGTGGAAAAGAGTTAATGGTTCCAAATCAAGGTACTTGGTGGGTAAATTCTAAAGGAATTATTACATATCAAGCTGAAAAGGGTAGTACTATTATAGACCCAACACCAATTTCATACAAAGTATTTGATATGAAAGGTAATGAATTAGAGACTGATGCACTTATTACTTTACACCAATCAGTAGTTGGAAGTGTAAGTAACACTGTTTCTGAAGAGTGTAAAACATATAGCGAAAAGAATGTTTCAACATTCCAAAATTTAGGATTATGGTTAATGCTTATGATGGGATTAATGATGGGACTTTTCTTTATGAGAAAAGAGTACAACTCTTTCAAATAAGATTTTTTATCTTGCAGAGTATCGATGTATGTCGATACTTTGTGCTTAATACTTATTACAATTAGTTTACTCAAGTTTCAAAGAGCTTTTTTGACATATAAAAAAGAGACTTTAACTAAAGTTTCTTAATGAAGTTTCAGTAAATATTAATTTGGTATAATACGAAAAATTAATAGGAGTTAATAACTCTTTTATGCTAACAGGAGAAATCTTTATGAATATTACCATGCTCTATAGTAAATTGCACAGAGCGACTGTAACCGAAGCTAACTTACACTATGTAGGGTCTATAACTATTGATCAAGATTTACTTGATGCTGCTAATATGCGTGTGGGGCAGAAGATAGATATTGTTAACATTAATAATGGAGAACGGTTCTCTACTTATATTATTCCTGGAGAAGCAGGAAAAAAAGAGATGTGCCTTAATGGGGCAGCAGCTCGTAAAGTGCATGTAGGTGATAAAATTATCGTTATTGCTTACGCAACAATGAGTGAAAAAGAGGCTGATACCTTTGAACCTAAAATAGTTATTTTAGAAGATGATAACAGTATCGCACAAGAATTTAAAGGATTAAAATAATGTTTGAAGGTTTAGATATGAGTAAGATGGGGGCTATGATGGAAGAGCTTCAATCGAAAGCAAAAGAGATGGAAGAACAAGCTAAAAATGTGACCATGACAGCCAAAGCAGGTGGAGGAATGGTTGAAGTAACAGCCAATGGAGCAAATGAAATTATTGATATTACGGTTGATGATTCACTCTTAGATGATAAATCTTCACTACAAATCCTTTTAATATCGGCTGTGAACGATGTACTTAAAATGGTAGAAGAGAATAAAAAATCTCAAGCCATGGGAATGATGGGTGGACTGAATCCATTTGGAATGAAATAAAATATAGTTTTACTTAAAAATCTTCTTAAGAACATTATGGGGTTCTAAAATTAACCCCTAAAAGTTAAAAACTGCTTCTTCTTTAACAAAAACTAATAAAAAAGTAAAATATATCTAAAATATAAGCAAAAGTTAATTGAGCTTTTGTTACTATTCGCGACCTAAATTTCGGTTTAGTGTAACTCTGCGTGAAGAATTTTTATATAATAAGCACTGATTATATAAGAGTTGGTTGGATAACAGATTTATTTTTTAAATAGATTTGTTTTCATCCAACCATGACGCAATACAGGTGCAAAAACACACTATAGGAGTAACCAATGAAGGTTAGACCATCAGTAAAAAAAATGTGTGATGATTGTAAGATAATCAAGCGAAAAGGTATCGTAAGAATTATCTGCAAAAATCCAAAACATAAACAAAGACAAGGATAAGCATGGCACGTATATCAGGTGTTGATTTACCTAAAAAAAAGAGAATTGAGTACGGACTAACTTATATCTATGGTATAGGTCTTCATAGTTCAAGACTAATTCTTGATGCAACAGGTATTGATTATAATACAAGAGTTTTTGAATTAACAGATACTCAAGCAGCTGCAATCCGTAATGAAATTCAAGAGAAATTCATGGTGGAAGGTGATCTTAGAAAGAAAGTTACTTTAGATATTAAAGGTCTTATGGATCTTGGTTCTTATAGAGGACTTAGACACAGACGTGGTTTACCATGTAGAGGTCAAAAAACTAAGACAAATGCTAGAACTCGTAAGGGTAAAAGAAAAACTGTTGGCGCAGCATAAGCGAGGATTGATTAATGGCTAAGAAAAAAGCAAAAAAGAATATTGCTAAAGCAGTAGTTTACGTAGCTGCTACTTTTAACAATACAGTAATTACAGTTACTGACGAAATGGGTAACGTTATCGCATGGAGTTCTGCTGGTTCATTAGGATTTAAAGGTAGTAAAAAATCTACTCCTTTCGCAGCTGCAGAAGCTGTTGCAGATGCAATGACTAAAGCAATGGAACATGGCGTTAAAGAAGTTGGTATCAAAGTACAAGGACCTGGTTCTGGTAGAGATACAGCTGTTAAGTCAATTGGTGCAACTGAAGGAATTAGAGTAGCTTGGTTAAAAGATATTACTCCACTTCCTCATAATGGTTGTCGTCCTCCTAAGCAGAGAAGAGTTTAATCACTGTCTGTGATTGAATTTATATTTAATAGAATAATTAAAGGTATTAAACATGGCAAGATATAGAGGTCCAGTTGAAAAACTAGAGCGAAGACTTGGTGTTGATCTCGGCTTAAAAGGTGAGAGAAGACTTGCAGGAAAATCAGCTTTAGAAAAAAGACCATACCCACCAGGGCAACATGGTCAAAGAAGAATAAAATTAAGTGAATATGGTGAACAACTTCAAGAGAAGCAAAAAGCTAAATTCATGTATGGTGTATCTGAAAAACAATTTAGAGCACTGTTCGCTGAAGCTAAAAGACAAGATGGGAACACAGGTTCACTTCTTATTCAATTGCTTGAGCAGAGACTTGATAATGTAGTTTATAGAATGGGTTTTGCAACCACTAGAAGATTTGCAAGACAACTTACAAACCATGGACATATCCTTGTTGATGGTAAGAGAGTAGATATTCCTTCTTACAGAGTTAAAGCTGGTCAAAAAATTGAAATTAGAGAAAAAAGTAAAGCCAATCCACAAGTAGTAAGAGCAATGGAACTTACAAATCAAACTGGTATGGTTGAGTGGGTAGATGTTGAAAATGCAAAACTTTTCGGTATCTTTACACGAATTCCAAACAGAGATGAAATTTCAATTCCAGTTGAAGAGAGATTAATCGTTGAGCTTTACTCTAAGTAACAATAAACATTAGGCACAAAGGCAAAGAATGAAAAAAATTAAAGTAGCTCCATCACTTCCAACAAATGTTGAAGTGAATGAACTAGGAACAAATAGATCTGAAGTTATTGCCTATCCTTTTGAGAGTGGTTATGCTATTACACTTGCACACCCATTAAGAAGACTTATTTTAGGCTCTTCTGTTGGGTTCGCTCCAATTTCTATTAAGATTGAAGGTGCAGCACATGAGTTTGATAGTGTTCGTGGAATGCATGAAGATGTTGCAGTTTTCATTATTAATCTTAAAAACATTCGTTTTAAACTGGCTGATGGTGTAGAGAAATTAGAAGTTAACTATAGCTTTGTAGGACCTCGTGAAATTACAGCAGCAGATTTGGTTAATGATGATGTTGAAATTGTTAATCCAGATGCATTTTTAGCAACCCTTAATGAGGATGCTATCTTAAACTTTACAGTGGTTATTGCTAAAGGTTTAGGGTATGTTCAGAGTGAAGACATTAGAGATGATGTGGCATCTGATAGCATTGCATTAGATGCATTCTTTACCCCTGTTAAAAAAGCAAACTATGATATTCAAAATGTTTTGGTTGAAGATAACCCTAACTATGAGAAGATTGTTTTTGATATTGAAACAGATGGTCAAGTATCTCCAGTTGATGCATTTACCAATGCATTAGAGACAATGTATAAACAACTTTCAGTATTTAATGGGGTTCTTGATGTTGAAATCAATGCAGCACCAATTAAACGTAACAATGATGATTCTGAAATTAGAGCTTATTTAGAACCAATTGAGTCACTTGGTCTATCAGCTCGTTCATTTAATTCACTTGACCGTGCAGGAATGAAAGTTGTTGGAGAGTTGGTATTAATGACCACTACTGAGATTAAAAATATTAAAAATCTTGGTAAAAAATCATTGGATGAGATTGCTGAGTGTTTAGAAAACTTAGGTTATGGCGATGATTTTGAACTAGCAGACAATACAAGAGTAAATCTTGTTAAGAAAATAGAGCAGTTAAAAGACTAGCTCGATAAGAAGGAACATATATGAGACATAAGCATGGATACCGTAAGTTAAGCAGAACTTCTGCTCACAGAGCGGCACTGTTAAAAAACCTCTCTATTGCTCTTATTAAGTATGGAAGAATGGAAACAACTCTTCCAAAAGCAAAAGAGCTTAGAAGTTATTTTGAAAAACTTGTAACAAAATCAGCGAGTGGCGAAAACGCACACAGAGCAGTTTTTGCAATGTTACAAGATAAAGCTTGTACCAACAAACTTGTTACTGAAATTGCACCTGAGTATGCAGATCGTAACGGTGGATATACAAGAATTATTAAGACTCGTAACCGTAGAGGTGACGCAGCACCAATGGCTATTATCGAACTCGTATAATAATCATTACTTCTTCGAGAAGCCCTTTGGGGCATCTCACTTTTTAACTTTCAACTTTTAATAAAAATAATCTATACTTATTTATAATAAAGCTCAATTAATATGAGTTTAAAACTAATCCAATATAATTAATATGTAAAACTAAAATATTAAAAAGGATATGAGTTATGAAAAAAATATTGCTTAAATGTTTGTTATTTATGTGTTATAAACAAGAGAAAAAATTAGCTTCTGTACAGATTTCAGTATTAAGAGTTTAAGAAAATTCTGTCTATTTACGAAATTTAAAAAACCGCTCTTTTTTTACAGAGCTTATCCATAATAAATTTATAATATAATAGGCTGAACTTGAAAAGAGAATCGAGTAGGGAATTGTTCCTACATAGAGTGGATAGATAATGTTGTCCCAATTTTCACTAAACCAATCAAGTGTTAGTTCTATATGTGCGAGTTCCTCTCTTCCCAATAAAAAATTACCCGTTTGATATTCCATATAGTACATAAATGGCATGGTAAGTGGGTTACTAAGCCAAACCATAGAGATGGCGATGGGTACATTAAATTTAATAAATGGAGTAATTGCGAGTACAGCTAACATTTGCATAGGCATAGGAATAAAGCTCCAAAACAGACCTATTAAAACGCCTCTTGAGATGGACTTACGATTAACAGAAAGATACTCTCTGGGTATTTTATATTTTTCTATAAACTTTTTGAGCTTATGATTGGTCTCTCTTGTTTTAAAGATTTTTCGGATCATTAGTGTTCCACTGTTGTTTTATTTCAACATTGTAATCTCTCTACCTTTAGGTTTCAATGAATCTATAGAAAATTTAGCACAAGGGCAAAATGTAGAGAGCAAAACTTACCAAATTTGCTTGACAAACTCTTAAATATAATGTATAAATAGAACAATTATATACAAAGGAGAAGCGGGTGCTTCCATTTACAGATGAAGAGTTAAAACCGATTGTTAGTGATATGCTTGATAAAGCAAGAGTATGGATTCAAAAAGATGGAGGGGATGTTACCCTTTTAGATATAAAAGATGGTAAAGTATTTGTACAACTTCAAGGTGCTTGTGTGGGTTGTGGAAGTTCAGGTACTACAATTAAGTTCGGTATTGAAAAAGAGATGAAAACATTTATTCATCCTGAGATTACTGTGACTAATGTTCCACATGGTATGGAAGAAAAATTAGATCAACTAGGATAAACATGGCTAAGATAAGTCTTGACACACTATTAACAAGAGCAGAAGAACAGTTTTCTTTAGGAAAATATGAAAATGCATTAACTACTTATGGACTTTTACTAAAAGAGTATCCCGAAGATAGTGATGCACAAGTAGGTGTTTTTTTATGTGATATAGGAATGGAAAGTGGAGAAGAGGCTCAAGCTCTGTTTGATTATTATCAAATTATTAAAAATGAACAAGAAGATGCTGGAGAGGTTATGGTTAATCTTCTCTCTACACTTGATACAAGTAAAGAGAAAGTTACTGCACTTTTAAAACCAGATACAGATAAAGTAGAATATAAAGATGGTATTGGCTATCAAGACTTTTTACGTTTTATTGATGAGCGTGGTGATTTTAAACGGGCATTTGAAGATGTAATGTTCTCTACACGTGTAATTTTAAAAAATAAAGAGGAATATATTCTTTTTATAGAAGCACTTATTGAAAAAGGTCAAGAGGAGTTGGCTCTACAGTTTTTAGACTCCTCTAGCAGTAATTTTGCAAAAGACCAAGATATATATGCCTTATATCATAAATTAAAAGAGAATTAATTTTTTATTCTGTTAATGGAGATATAATATATTTTAAAGTACGTTATAACGAAAGAGAACTCAGTGAAATTAGATTACAACATAGATAATTATAGATACATTACAGATGATACTACAGCCATTAATAATGAAACAGCGTTTCTTTTAACAGCTCAAAATAAAAAATATTTTGAAAAACTTTCAGAGAAACCTTCTTTTTTAACCCCACTCCAACTTATTAAAATTTGGAATCTTAATGATTTAAAAATAGTTGGTGTGACAGGTACAAATGGTAAAACCACGGTTACAGCAGCCATTTACTCATTTCTTTTAGATTTAGGAGAAAAACCAGCTCTTTTAGGAACACGAGGGTTTTTTGCCAATGATGAGAGAGTCGAAGAGAAGTCAATGACCACACCTTCTATTTTACATATTTTAAACAACATGAAAATGGCAGAAGAGAGGGCTTGTAACTACTTTATTATGGAAGTGAGTTCTCATGCGATTGATCAAGAGCGAATTGAGGGGCTTACATTTGCACTCAAAGTACATACCAATGTTACTTCTGATCATTTAGATTATCATGGAACGGTTGAAGAGTATCGAGCAGTTAAAAGTCGATTTTTTGCAGATGAATCCCCTAAATTATTAAATAAAGATGATTTAAAGAATATTGTCTACAATCCAATTGGGGCTCAAAGTTATGGAGTAGATGAACCTGCAACCTTTAAAGTTCAAGCTTTTTCTTTACAACATGGTATTACGGCTGGAATAAAACACTTAAATGTTGAGACCACTTTCCACTCTCCAATGGTTGGGTTGTTTAATCTATTTAATCTTATGGCAGCAGTTGGTGCGTGTACCATGTTAACAGGTAGAAATGTAGCAGAAATCTGTGAAGTGGTAGAAAACTTTGCAGGGGTTGCAGGTCGAATGGAAGTTGTCAGCCGTAAACCTTTGGTTATTGTAGACTTTGCACATACCGATGATGGAATGATTCAAGTACTAGACAGCATGAAAGACCAAGATGTTTCTGTTGTATTTGGAGCAGGTGGAGATAGAGACCAAGGAAAACGACCAAGAATGGGGGCTGTGGCTGCCAAATTTGCTAAAAAAGTTTATGTAACCAGTGATAATCCAAGAAGTGAAGAGCCTGAAGAGATTTTAAAAGATATTTTAGCTGGAATTAAAGACCAAAGTCATACCCGTGCCATGGTAGACAGAGCTTTTGCTATCCAAGAAGCCCTAAAAGAGTTAGAAGAGAATGAAGTTCTCATGATTCTTGGAAAAGGGGATGAAGACACAATGGAGATTAAAGGCGAAAAGTTTCATTTTGACGACAGAGAGATAGTTCGAGCTTTATTAGAAAAAATGTAGGGTCGATTTATTGATCACTAATTATCAATGGTATAAACAATCTCTGTTTTATTCTTTTTAGTCTGAATTTCATCTATAGATAAACTTTCTATAGATAAATTCATAAACTCTTTTAAATTTTTTACTTTAGCTTTTGCCACTTCACGTAACACAATACCTCTATAAGCTTTTGCCCAATGACTAACGACTTTTCCCTCTTTTATAAACTTTAAAGTAGTATAGCTTTTAGTTGGTTTATAAAATTTATCATAAAATCCTGCACGTAAATCTAAAATATCTTCATCTTTTAGATAACCTTCCATTAAGTGGCTCTGCTCTTTATAGAGTTTTTCAGGTTTTAGCTCTCCTATGGCTTCGCCTTGTTTAAGACGATATTCAGGAATTTTATCATCTGCACAGAGAAATCCAAAAAGATTAGAGCATAAAATAACATTTTTATCTATATATATTTGAGCATCTGCTGATAAGTCTCTATAGTTTAGATAGTCAAAGGCTACTCCTGTATAACGTTCTATCGCTTTCATGGTTAATTCATGAATAATATCTCTGTTGTGATAATTTATGTCGGACTCTTTTTTTAGACCAAACATTTTTGAAAGTTCAGAAAAATTATTTTTTTGTAAAATATTAACATATTGATGTAAAAGTTTTTTTCTTATGGGTGTTAATTCAGAAAAGAGTAGATTATTTAATTTAAAATTATCACTTCCTCCTTGAATTTTACTTTCACTAGGAGCTAGAAGAATTTTCATGAAAAAGCCTTGTTTTTAGTGAATTATAGCAAATTTCGAAGAATTTTAATTTTTTTTGTAAAAAGCCTTGACATCAATATATTTTTTGTCTATAATGCGACTCCATTTAAAGAATGACTTTAAAGAAAACTTTAAATGAATGGCGCTGATGTAGCTCAGTTGGCTAGAGCAGCTGATTTGTAATCAGCAGGTCGGGGGTTCGAGTCCCTTCATCAGCTCCATTAAATTTTATCAGTGTTTGACCAAAAATTATTTAACAATGACTAAGGTGCGTTACTCAAGTGGCCAACGAGGGCGGATTGTAAATCCGCTGACTACGTCTTCGAAGGTTCGAATCCTTCACACACCACCATGTTAATAATCAATATTTTAGATGCGGGAATAGCTCAGTTGGCTAGAGCGTCAGCCTTCCAAGCTGAGGGTCGCGAGTTCGAGTCTCGTTTCCCGCTCCATGGTATTGAACTAATTTGGGAGCTGATGTGAAATTTATTTTTTATTCACTTCACATTACTTACAACAACAAATACTCATAATTTTATCAAAATTAAAAAAATATTATTCTAAATTTTTTAGAAATAGTATAAATTTCGATGCCCGTATGGCTCAGGGGTAGAGCACTTCCTTGGTAAGGAAGAGGTCGTGAGTTCAAGTCTCACTACGGGCCCCACCGATAGATTATGGACAAAAGTGTGATAAAAAACAGATTTTTATCATAGTTTTGTCCATATTGTTGGTAATTAAAGCAATATAGAAAACTTTCTGATATAATGTCGGAAATTTTTAACAATTAAACTTAGGAGACAGAGATGGCTAAAGAAAAATTTGAACGAACCAAACCACATGTTAACATTGGTACAATTGGTCACGTCGATCATGGTAAAACTACTTTAACAGCTGCAATCACAGCTGTACTTGCAACAAAAAATAATTCAGCGTTTATGGATTATGATGCAATTGATAATGCTCCAGAAGAGAGAGAAAGAGGAATTACTATTGCTACTTCTCATGTTGAGTATGAAACTGATAGTAGACACTATGCTCACGTAGATTGTCCAGGTCACGCCGATTACGTTAAAAATATGATTACTGGTGCAGCTCAAATGGATGGTGCTATTCTTGTTATTGCTTCTACTGATGGACCAATGGCTCAAACAAGAGAGCATATCCTTCTTTCTAAGCAAGTTGGTGTACCTTATATAGTTGTTTTCTTAAATAAAGAAGATCAACTTGATGATGAAGATAAAGAAGAGATGTTAGAGCTTGTAGAGATGGAAGTTAGAGAACTTCTTGAAGAGTACGATTTCCCAGGTGATGATACACCAATCGTAGCTGGTTCTGCATTTCAAGCACTTGAAGAAGCTAAAGCTGGTAAAATCGGAGAATGGGCAGAAAAAATTATCGCTCTTATGGACGCAGTAGATGAGTACATTCCTGAGCCATTAAGAGAAACTGATAAAGATTTCTTAATGCCTATCGAAGACATCTTTACAATTCAAGGTCGTGGTACTGTTGTAACTGGTAAAATTGATCGTGGTACTGTTTGTATTGGTAACGAAGTTGAAATCGTTGGTATTAGAGACAACCAAAAAACAACTGTAACTGGTGTTGAGATGTTCCGTAAAGAGATGGATTGTGGTCAAGCTGGAGACAACTGTGGTGTTCTTATCAGAGGTATTGATAAAAATGCAGTTGAAAGAGGTATGGTTCTTTGTAAGCCAAACTCAATTACTCCTCATACTAAGTTTACAGCTGAAGTGTATATTCTTAAAAAAGAAGAGGGTGGTAGACATACTCCATTCTTTAACAACTATAGACCTCAGTTCTACGTAAGAACAACAGATGTTACTGGTTCAATTACTCTTAATGAGGGTGTTGAGATGGTTATGCCTGGAGATAACGTTACTATCAATGTTGAACTCATCAACCCAGTTGCTCTTGAGCAAGGTACTAAATTTGCTATCCGTGAAGGTGGTAGAACAGTTGGTGCTGGTGTTGTTGCTGACATCATTGAGTAGAAAAGCATTGTAAAAAGGGTTCTCCTTTTTACAATTATTCTTTAGGAGAAATTAATGAGAGAAACAATTCACTTAGGTTGTGAAAAGTGTACAAGACGTAACTATCACACTACTAAGAACAAAAGAAACACTACAGAAAAACTTGCTTTAAAGAAATACTGTAAGTGGTGTAAGTGTCATACTACACATAAAGAGATGAAACTTTAATAGTTTTTTTCTTTTACTTTTTTTAGAAAGACTCTTTTGTCTTTCTTATTCTTAGGCCAATAGCTCAGTTGGTAGAGCACTGGTCTCCAAAACCAGGTGCCGGGGGTTCGAGTCCCTCTTGGCCTGCCACAATTAAAAGGTAATTACAATGGAAAAATTAACAACATATTTTGCACACGTTAAAGAAGAGATTCAAAAAGTTATATTTCCGACAAAAACACAAATAAGACAAGCATTCTTCGCTGTTTTTCTAGTCGTAACCGTTATATCAATTTTTTTAGCACTTGTTGACTTATTAATGTCATCTATTGTAACAGCAGTAGTTGGTTAATCGTATGGCATTACAATGGTACGCAATTCAGGTATATTCAGGATCTGAACAGTCTGTTAAAAAAGGGATAGAACTTTTAGCAGTAGAGAACGGTATTGAAGAAAAAGTAGAGAAGATTATTGTTCCTACTGAAGAGGTTATTGAGGTTAAAAATGGAGAGAAGAAAATTACAGAGCGTGTGCTTTACTCTGGTTATGTCTTTGCTCATGTTGATTTAGATACAGATCTTTGGCATAAAGTTCAATCATTACCTCGTGTTTCTCGTTTTATTGGGGAAGGTAAAACAGCAACACCTCTTACTTCTGCCGACATTAAAGTTATTTTAGACAAAATGGAGAAAAAATCAGCTCCACGACCTAAAGTTGACTTTGAAAATGGAGAGATGGTTCGTATTGTTGATGGTCCATTCTCTAACTTTACAGGAATGGTAGAAGAGTATGATCTTGACCATGGAAAATTGAAATTGAATGTTTCAA
>Ga0256844_10000832_pt1 | contig 11628 bp, 11 predicted proteins | sample MusselsmetaG_FD_189100 | JGI IMG/M metagenome (GOLD analysis project Ga0256844, IMG submission 189100) | Mussel associated microbial communities from hydrothermal vent at the East Pacific Rise, Pacific Ocean - Mussels | ecosystem: Host-associated > Mollusca > Shell > Unclassified ... | reverse complement strand
CAAACAATGCTTAAATGGTCATAAGCAAGCTTACGGTATAATCGCGAAATTTTTTAACTTCCAAGGAACAAATAATGTCAACATTAAATGTATATTATGACAAAGATTGTGATATCAATATCATCAAGTCAAAAACAGTAGCAATGATCGGTTTCGGTTCACAAGGACACGCACACGCAGAAAACCTTAGAGATTCAGGTGTAAATGTAGTTGTTGGTCTTAGAAAAGATGGTTCATCTTGGGCAAAAGCAGAAGCTAAAGGTTTTGAAACACTTACTGTTGCAGAAGCATCAGCAAAAGCAGATGTTATTATGATTCTTCTTCCAGATGAGAATCAAAAAGAGATTTATGAAGAAGAGATTGAGCCAAACCTTAAAGAGGGTGCAACTATTGCATTTGGACATGGTTTTAACATTCATTATGGAAGAGTTAACCCAAGAAAAGACATTAACGTTACTATGATCGCTCCAAAAGCACCAGGTCATACTGTACGTTCTGAGTTTGTAAGAGGTGGTGGTATTCCAGATCTTATCGCTGTTGGTCAAAACCCAAGTGGTACAACTAAAGAGTTGGCTCTTTCTTATGCATCAGCTATTGGTGGTGGTAGAACTGCAATTATCGAGACAACTTTCAAAGATGAAACTGAAACTGACCTTTTTGGTGAGCAAGCAGTACTTTGTGGTGGAGCAGCATCTCTAGTACAAGCTGGTTTTGAAACATTAACAGAAGCTGGTTACGCACCTGAACTTGCATACTTCGAGTGTCTTCACGAGTTAAAACTAATCGTTGACCTTATGTTTGAGGGTGGAATCGCAGATATGAGATACTCAATCTCTAACACAGCTGAGTATGGTGATTATGTTTCTGGTAAAAGAGTTATTAACGAAGAGTCAAAACAAGCGATGAGAGACATCCTTACAGAGATTCAAGATGGTAGATTTGCTAAAGACTTTATCTTAGAAGGTCAATCAGGTTACCCTCGTATGAATGCTGAAAGAGCAAATGATAAAGAGAAACTTATTACTAAAACTGGTAATTCTCTTCGTGAAATGATGCCTTGGATTTCAGCAGGTAAAATTGTAGATCAAGAAACTAACTAATTATTTTTTGCACTTATCTATTAAAGATAAGTGCAACCTTTCTTCTCTCTCATTCATTTAATTTTTTTATATTATGCTAAAATTCTCTATATTTATTTAAAGGAATATTATGAATACGTTATTGGAATTTAAAGGGATTATAATAGCCCTTCTTCTAGGGACTTTATTTAGTCTAGTTAGTTGGTTTTTTTTTACTCCTATACAAGCTATACTCCTTGGTTTAGTTGCTTTACTTGTGACACTTTGGACAAATGAAGCTTTGCCTCTTGGTGTTGTGTCTCTCTTACCCATAATACTTTTTCCAATCTTTGGTGTACTTGATTTATCTACAGTAACACCTAATTATTCTAAATCTATTATTTTTTTATTTTTAGGTGGTTTTATGTTGGCTATTGCCATTGAAAAAGTAAAGTTACACCTTTATTTCTCTTCTAAACTTTTAAGTTTTTTCCCAAAAACGGTACTTGGTATTTTATATGCCTTGGCAATTACATCTGCACTGCTTAGTTCGATTCTTTCTAATACCACGATTACTCTAATGCTTATGCCAATTGCACTTTATCTTAGTGATAATTTAAAATTAAAGATTCGATTTTTGTTAGCAACAGCTTATGGTGCAAGTGTAGGAGGAATTTTAACCCCAATAGGAACAGCTCCAAACTTAATTCTATTAGGATTTTTAGAAGATAAAAATTTACCTGTACTCTCTTTTGGGGAATGGGTATATATGATGCTTCCTGTTGTCATAATTATGTTGACAATCATTCCTTGGTTACTCTCTTTAGGGGTTAGAGGTGAATCTGTCGAAGGAATAGGGAATGAAAAAATACCTATGTTAGAGAATAATCAAAAAAGACTTTACTCCATTGTTATATTATTGGCTACTGTACTTATTGGAAATACTTTTTCTAAACAACTATGGGGTTTTTCGTTAGATGAGAAAATGATTTTGCTGGGCTTTGGATTATTAATGTTTTTTCCAAAAATTGGTTTTTTAGTTTGGGAAGATACACAAAATATGCCATATGAAATTATTATGCTGTTTGGTGCAGGTTTTTCTATTGCTACAGCATTTTCTAGTACAGGTTTAGCTGCTGATATTGCAACAAAATTAAGTTTTATATCTGATATGCCACTTTTTTGGATGTTTTTGTTTGTAGCCTTTTTTGTAGCTTTTTCTACTGAAGTGACTTCCAATACTGCATTAACCTCTATTGCTATTCCAATTTTTTATGAGTTTGCTAAAGATATGCCAACAGAGCAAGGTACGCTACTTTTAATGACAGCAACCGTTGCTGCTTCATATGCTTTTATGTTGCCCATTGCAACACCACCCAATGCGATTGTTATGAGTTCTAGAGTTATTCCCATAGCAGAGATGGCAAAGGTCGGATTTAAGGCAAATTTAATAGGTATTTTTGTTTTAGCTTCTGTAGCTTATTTGTTATGGGGGAAGATGATGTAAAGGTCGGATAACCGACCTTTTAAAGATTATGCGTAAATGCTTTCTTTTTTAAATTTCATAGCAAGTAAAGCATAGAAATGAACTCTATATTTACTTTTGTTTGAAGTACCTAGTTGTTCACAAACTTCTTTAATTGCTGCATCTAGTTCTGCATCATCATTTGTAAGTCCAAGTTTCTTTTTCAAAAAGTTGTTCTTAACTGTTTCTAGTTCAGTTGTTTGTCCACATGCTACAGTTGCTGTATCTTTGTTATAAAGTACTGGTCCAAGTCCAATAGCTACTTTAGAGATTAAATCATCTGAGATAGATATTTTAAGTTTTTTTGCTTCTGCAATCATTGCTTCAATTTTTTCGTCACGTTTACTCATGTAAATTCCTTAAATATTAGTTTTTTTCAACCTTTATTATATCATAGTTATATTTATATAGGAAATCTTTAATTAATTTTGTTATAATATATTAATTTTAGTTAGGAGGGTTTCTGTTATGAATTATTGTGTAGTTGGAGATGTTCATGGTGAGTATAAAGCACTTTTAAATCTAGTAGCAAAGACTCCTGTGAATTCTCAGTTAATATTTGTTGGTGATCTTATTGATAGAGGTAGTAAAAGCGCAGAAGTTGTTAGATTTATACGTAAACATAAACTTCAATGTGTTCGTGGCAATCATGAAGAGATGATGATTGAGTATGGAAATAAATTTATTGAAGATATTAAAAATAATAATTCCATAGAACAAGATAATATGTGGTTAATGCATGGAGGAAAAGAGACTTTACTCTCTTATGGACTTATCTCAATGAGAAATGATGAGTTGCTAGTACATCCTTTTGTAAAAGATTTTATATTTCAATTTCAAGATGATATTAATTGGATGAAAGCACTACCTGTTTATTTGGAGTTAGATGTAGAACATTCATCTGGAAGAAAAGTAGTAATCTCTCACTCTGCTATTGCACCTGTTTGGGCTGAAAGAGATAATGTTGAGAATAAAAAACATTTTGAAGATACAGTTATGTGGGGTAGAATGAAGCCATTAGACAATCAACCTATTTTTAATATATTTGGACATACTCCACAGCAATATAATGTAGATATGAAACAACATTATATTAATGTCGATACTGGATGTTATAAAAAAACAGAATCAGGTTTTGGACTTCTTTCTGCATACTGCATTGAGACAGGTGAGGTATATGCTTCTAGTGACTTAACTTTTGAACGAGTTGTTTTATGATTGTTGATATTACTGAACCAATAACTGCTTTAGATGATATGAAAAAATATCCTAAAGAGTTATATGGATTAGGTAATTTATCACTACTTAATAGACCAAAAGTTTCTATTGTTGGAACTCGTAGACCTTCTCAGTACACTCAATATATTACAAGAGAACTAGCAAAGGCATTAGCTAAAAGAGGGATTTGTTTGGTTTCAGGAGCTGCTATGGGTGTTGATGCTTTGGTTCATGAATATGCAGGCTTAAAAAATACCATTGCTGTTGTTGCAAACTCCTTAGATATTCGCTACCCATCAATTAATAGAAAGTTAATTGAAGGTATTGAAAAAGAAGGTCTTCTTCTTAGTCAGTTTCCTAAAACAACAAAAGCTGCACCATGGTCATTTGTAGTACGTAATGAGTTAGTTGTTGCATTAGGACAAGTATTAATAGTTACTGAGGCAGATGAGAACTCTGGGTCTATGCGTTCAATAGAGTTTGCCTTGAAAATGGGAAAAGAGATTTATGTTTTACCTCAACGTATGGGGGAAAGTAATGGTACCAATCGTTTGTTAGAAGAGGGATTAGTTAAACCAATTTACAATATTGAATCATTTGCAAATACTTATGGTATTATCCCTGTAAATAATGATTTAGAGAGAGATGACTTTTTTTATTTTTGTCAAAAAACACCGACTTTGGATGATGCGATATCAAAGTACAAAGATCGAGTGTATGAAGCAGAGCTAGAGGGGCTTATTCAGATTGAAAATGGTTTAGTTCAATTACTCTAGACTTACTCAGTTAATAATTGTTGGAAAAATTTTAATATTCTCATGTTCAAAATAGAGATCATTCTCTTTAAAGTTAATATGCTCTTTTGTTTTTATAAATTTCATTTCATTTGCTGTTAACTGATAAGCTTTAATATTATCAGAATTACTTTTTATCCATACAGGATATCGACTGGTATTTAAGACCCAAAAATCAGTATAATCAATTTCATTTTCATTCTGTTTTTTAACACCATGACTCTTGTTACTTGCAATACCTTTCAGTAAAAATATATCATGATAAAAGTCATCAGGGTAAGATTCATGAAGTAAATCACCTTTACCATTTCTAGAAATGTAAGCAATAATATCAATATTATCAGCTGTTTTTTTATTAATAAGAGAGTAAAGCTCTTTCTTTTCTTTTATTTTATCCATTCCAGGAAATGCGTAGTAAGCATTAATATGTCCTTTTAGAATCATATTTTGAAAATTGTCAAAGTAGAGATATTCATCTTTTATTTTTTTGTTTTGAATCATTAATGAGAGTTTAGTACTAAAATTTTCACTACGTTCTGAAATATTTTTATGTAAAATTGGTTCAATATGTTTATCATTAAGAACCCCTATATACGAGAGTGCATCATTCATCCTGTTTCCAATATAGTTGAAAAATCGACTTATAGGATTGTTTTTACCTAGAAGTTTCTCAAGTAGTGTTAATAAGTATGAGAGTGCAAATACTTCTAAAATTGGTGCGAACCATGAACTGGTCATCCAGATAAAAATCTTAGAAAAAACGACCCATAGTGCTTTAAAAAAACCAATAACAATAATTTTTAATTCAACTAAAAGTGCTAAGTGACTAAGCATATCAGTAATATACATTAGCCATACTCCTGCACCTAAAGGTAGTACAATTACAATAAAATTTTTTATTTTTGTTTTAAAACTAATTGCTTGATAGTATTGAAAAAGTTCAGTAAATGGTTTTTTAAAGTGTCTAAAGATATGCTTTTCTAACCACTTCGAGACCAAATTGTCAATAAACCAACGTTTTATACCCAAGAGTAGGGCTTGAAAAATGGTTAAACCTTTTAAAAAATGTAAAAGCTTTAATTTACTAACCAGCCAAAGAGAGATGAGTGAAGATTTAAAAACTAAAACAACAGCGACCATATATCCCATAATATAGTTATAGGATACTTCATGAATTTGAGAGAGTATTGCCATCAGTATCACAGGGATAAAAATGGCAATAAGTGCTTTATATCGTCGTTTCATTAATACAATTATTCTGCTTCTACAACATCAGTTGCGTAGACACCTGTAAGGGTTTTCCAGATAATAGAAGCATTGATTCCAATCCAAATAATAATTCCTACAGAGATTGTTCCTGTCCAACCCATTTGTGTAGCATTTGAAAAGTCAAGTAGACCATATTGGTTAAGCCCCCAGATAAATGCAAGAATAATCAAAATGGTAGCAATAGCCCCTGTAAAACCAATTGATTGTAAGATAGATTTAAAAGCTAAAATCCACAGACCAATCATAATTAAAATAGCAAATGGTGTAAATCCTGAAAATATATCTTGTTGTGTAATATAGTGAATGAAGTGATGTCCAAGTGGATTCCATGTTCCTATTGCAAGTGCTAAAGAGAGGATAAGTGTAACCCACCAGCGAAGGTGACTTTCTGTTTTCCCTTTTTTAGTTTTATTTGTTTTTGTAAAAAATGACATATAGTTTTTCCTTGAATTATGATAAGATGTTAATGTAATAATTATATCAAATCTAAAAGAAAAAGGAGATTGAATGAAGAGAATATTTTCACTTCTTGTACGATGGGGACCACTTGTTTGGAGCTTATATAGAAAATTTAGAAGAAGGTAAAATTTCTTCTAAATTTAGAGTTATTTTATAATAGATCGAATATCTCTATTTATCTCTTTATAGGATACTTGACCTCTATAAGTAAATTCAGTTACACCATTTTTAATAACCATAATAAATGGTAGAATTCCTGTCCATCCATATGTGTTTTGTACATGAAATTGTAAGTTAGTTGCTGTTTTTCCTGAGATAACAGGATATTGTATTTTATGTCTTCTAATTAATGCTTGTGCTTGCATTGATGACATTTCACCTTCAACTTGAAGTGCAATAATTTCTAGTTTTCCTCTATATTTTCTATGTAATTTATTCATAATTGGCATCTCTTTAATACAGTGAGAACAGTTCTTCCCAAACATTTCCAAGATAACTACCTTATTTTTTAACTCTGGAAAAATGTAACCATTAGATCTCTCTACTATAGTTATGTTTTTTCCTTGAAAACTACGGAGTTTGTGTACTTCTCCACCAGTTGGTGTTACTAATTTTGGTTTAAGTTCTTGAGGGCTAACAAGACCCTTGTTACAAGAGCTTGGAGAATTAATATCATCTGTACACTCTGGAACAATAGCATTTAAAGAGGGAGTTGCAACAGCTGCTACTGGTGCAATTTTAATTTCAGTTGTCTTCTGTGGTATAGGCTGAGGTATAATTTCTTGAGTTTCTGGTGCAACCTTATTTTGTCCACCAATAGAACCAAAAACACACCCTGTAGTTACTAACAATGTAGTAGTTAACATTGTAGCTTGTAACAATTTTATTTTATCTATTTTTAACATTATTTCCCTTTTTTATTTTCTATTTAACGGTATACATAATAATTTAGTCGTTTAGATCTTTAACTAAAATTTCTAGTTCATCTTCTCTAATAAGTCCAGCTTGAACATTTTCAACTTCACCATTTTTATTGACAGCAATTAAAAGAGGAAGAGGAAGACCCCTTGTATATCCAGCTCTTTCTGCAATATAACTAACAAAATCACCATGGTCAACACCAGCAATAACATTATAGTTCATGTTATGGTCGGTAACAAACTCTTTTACTTTATCTGTTGGATAGAGTTGTGCTTCAATAGCAATAATTTCTAAATCATCTTTATGTTTGTTTGTTAACTCAATAAACTCTGGAATTTCTTTTAAACAAGGAGGACATCTGTGACCAAAAAGTGCTAAAAGTACAGCTTTCCCTTTAAACTCTTTAAAGTCTAAACCCTCTTTAGTATCTGTAACAGTAATATTTTTATCAGCCGTAGTCGTTAGCGTAAATGTTTGTCCATTTTCTGCATGTATAAAAGTTGTTAAAGATATTATAAGTGCTAAAAGTAATTTTTTCATTGTTTTTCCTTTGAAATAGTCCATTAATATAATTTAAATTTAGAAGAGTAATTCTCTAATAATTTCATTATATCAAATAAATCATGTATTTATTGTGTATTGTGAAAGAATAGTAAGGAAAATAGGAGGGAAAATAAAGAAAGAGAATAATTTACATTCTCTTTCTGTTTTAAAATATTTTATGCGTTAGATGAACCTCTGTTTCCACCACCGTTACGGCTTCCACGGTTTCCTCCACCATTTCTACTGTCACGGTTTCCTCCACCACCATTACGGTCGCGTCGTCCATCACCACGTCCACCACGGTCTCCACCACCACCTCTACGGTCGCCATCTCTTCCACCACGTCCACCACCACTACGGCTACGGCTTCTGTTTCTTCCACGTCCACGACCACCACCGTTTCTGTCTCCACCTTTAAAGTTCTTAGCTCTTTCGATAAGTGCTTGAACTTCTTCTGTTCCAAGACCAATGATGTCTTTACCTTTAACGTCTACTTCTTGTTGAACTAAAGTTGCTAACATATGAGCAATGGCTACGATGTCCATGTCATGTTGAAGTGTTTTAACCATGTCAATTCCAGCAGCTGTTATTTCTGTCCCAACTACTTTATGTAGAAGGTCAGAGTCTTTACGTACTTGAACTTCTTGACGTGTAGGAATAACTTCTGAAACCATAACAGCTCCAACATCTTTTTCAATTCTTTTAATAGTTCTAAGCTCATTTGGAGAAACCAAAGTAATTGCTTCACCTTTGTTACCAGCACGACCTGTTCTACCAATACGGTGAACATATGACTCAGAATCAAAAGGAATATGGTAGTTAAATACATGCGTAACATCATTAACATCAAGACCACGTGCTGCAACATCTGTTGCAATGAAAATGTCAACTAAACCTTGTTTAAATGAACGGATTGTATGCTCTCTTTGCTTTTGCTCCATGTCACCATGAAGTGAAGCTACTTTAAATCCTTGTGCTGTCATGTATGAAGAAAGTCTGTCTACTTCTTTTTTCATTCTACAGAAAATAATACATTTGTTAGGGTTTTTAAAGTCAATAAGTCTTAAAAGTGCATCATCTCTTTCATAGTCTGCAACCACGTAGAAAAGTTGAGTAATGTCTGTGTTGGTTCTTTCACTTTTAGTAATGGTTACTGATTTTGGAGAGTTCAAAATTTGTTCTGCAAGAACTTTAATTTGTCTTGGCATTGTTGCTGAAAACATAAGTGTTTGACGCTCTTCTGGAAGGTAAGTAAAAATGTTTTTAATTTCGTCCAAGAAACCCATGTCAAGCATTTCATCTGCTTCATCTAAGATAACAAATGAAGGGTTAATTTGAATTCTTTTTGATTTTAATAAATCTTGAAGTCTCCCTGGCGTTGCTACAATGATGTTTGCTTGGTTAATTCTCTCAATTTGTTTATTGTATGGTGTACCACCATAAACAGTTGCTGTTTTAAGTCCTGCTGTTTTACCAAAACGGAAAAGTTCATCAGAAACTTGCATTGCCAGTTCACGAGTTGGAACGATTACCAGTGCTTCTACACCTTTGTTTCCACTCATTTGTTGTATAACAGGTAGACCAAATGCAGCAGTTTTACCTGTACCAGTTTGTGCTTGACCAATAAGGTCATGACCTTCTAAAATAAGGGGAATAGCATCAGCTTGTACGGGACTTGGCTCTTTAAATCCAGCATCGTCAATGGCTTGGTTAAGGGTATCTTTGAAATTAAATTCTTTAAATGTCATGTATGGTTACTTCTTTATAGTAAATTTTTTATAGGGTACGGTACTGTGCATATCTAAAAATAAAATAATTTGATAATATTTATTTATGTTATGGTGTCATTCGACCCAATTTTTGCAGCTGATACCAAATTATCGCATCGTTAAGATGGAGTTTTGTTATGCTTAGTGGTAGGAACTTTTAATTTAAAGCCCTAAAAATAAGAGATTTTGATATACTCTTGCAGAAATTTTGCGAATTATAGCGAAATAATCTAAAAATAGATAGTAAATAGTATGTTTACTATAGGAGAAAATTATGAATGTAAAGAGTTTAACCCTTCTGACATTATGGGCAATCACAGGTTGTAGCTTAAATGCAGTAGATGATAAAAAAAATATTAAAAATGAAGCAGTTCAAAATGAGACTATTAAAAATGAGGTTTATACAGGTACTATTCATGAGGGTGAAGTTGTTAATCAATCCTCTGTAGTTTCAAAAAGCTTAGCAACTCAAGAAGTAGAAGAGGTAGCATTACCTAAAACATTAGAAGAGAAAATTGGTTCAATGCTCATGGTAGGATTCATGGGTACAACAGCTTCTCCACGTTCTCAAATTTGTCAAGACATTGGGCGTTATAATTTGGCAGGAGTCATTCTTTTTGACGTAAATCCTGTAAAGCATTCTCAGCCTAAAAATATTGCAACCAAAAATCAAGTTGCACGATTAACACAAGAGCTTCAATCTTGTTCTAAAGATGGAAAACTACTCATTTCAGTAGACCAAGAGGGTGGAAAAGTTCAACGTCTAAAAAGCAAGTATGGTTTCTATGGAAAATTTCCAAAAGCAAAAGATGTTATTGGCTTAAGCGATGCAAGAGTGAAACAGCACTACGAAGAGATGGGAGCAGAGTTGGCTTCTGTAGGAATTAACTATAACCTCGCACCCGATGTAGATTTGGCAATTAACAAAAGAAACCATGTCATCTACAAACTAGGACGCTCTTTTGGTTCTGACCCAAAACAAGTAGTAAAATACAGCTCCATTTTTATGGATGCCATGCATGACAATGGTGTACTAACTTCTCTTAAACATTTTCCTGGACATGGTTCATCGTTAGGCGACACGCATAAAGGCTTTGTAGATGTTACTAAACTTTGGAAGCCAATAGAGCTAGAGCCTTACCGTCTTTTGGCACAGTCTCAAACCATTGATACCGTCATGGTTGCTCATGTGTTTAACAAAAAGTTAGATGCCAAATACCCAGCAACACTCTCTAGTAAAATTGTAAATGGAAAACTTAGAGGTGAGTTTGGGTTTAATGGTGTGGTCATTACCGATGACCTACAGATGGGGGCAATTAACAAAAAGTATGGTTTAAAAAATACTTTGAAATTAGCCATCAATGCAGGAAATGATATCTTACTTTTTGGAAACCAACTCTCTGTTAAAAGTATGGTAAAAACAAGTACTTTGGTAAACACTGTTAAGTCTCTCATCCAAACAGGTGCTGTTAGTCTAAGTGACATTGAGGCATCAAACCGTCGTTTAGAGCAGTTGAAAGCAAAACTTTAGTTCCTCCTTCTGAGGAACTTTAGTTATTAATAATGAGTTTCTCTTCTTCGTAAACTCCAAGATTTTTTGCTTCAACCAAAATGGAACGACTTACTTTCATTTTAGATTCAATAACAATATCTTGCAGTTTAGATTTAATGGTCAGTTGAAGAGGGTGACGACCTGGGTACTTTTGTGCCAGACAAAACAGCTCTTCAATTATGTGTGCATCAGGCATAAGACTCATGGCTAATAGAACTGGGTCTGCCACAGGTTCAGGGGTATGCTTTTGCTCTTTAATGGTTTTAACTTTTGTCTTTTTTGCATCTTTAAGTGAAGAGATATTTAAAATATTCATACGCGTAAAGTCACCATCTTTGGTAATCTTCACTTTAAATGCAATAGGCTTGTTCAAGTCAAAGTCTTCATCTAACTCTTGCAATCTATTTTCAAACAGCATCAACTCAATGTTTCCATGTAAGTCCATAATGTTCGCAATTCCAAACTTGTTACCTTTTTTAGAAATTCGCGTATTTATCTCTTCAATTTTACCAATAAATAG
>Ga0256844_10000831_pt1 | contig 11636 bp, 11 predicted proteins | sample MusselsmetaG_FD_189100 | JGI IMG/M metagenome (GOLD analysis project Ga0256844, IMG submission 189100) | Mussel associated microbial communities from hydrothermal vent at the East Pacific Rise, Pacific Ocean - Mussels | ecosystem: Host-associated > Mollusca > Shell > Unclassified ... | reverse complement strand
CCATAAGGGTTTTTAGTCGCACCATAATAAGAACTCTCTGTTGTTGAACCCATGGCAAACTCATCCATGTTGGCTCTACCAAATGCAGAGAAACCTTTTGCTTGTAAATTTTCGATAACCGTTGCATTGTAAGGGGCAACATACCCTTGGAGAATTTCAGAACCAGCCGTTACAGACCAATCTTTTACTTGAATGTTGTCTTTAATGAGAATGGGTACACCCTCACCAGCCGTTGCAAAATCAACGTAGGCATTTAGCCCACCCTCTTTTGCTTTAGCTTCCATTTCAACTTTTAGTGCATCAAGCTCATCTTTGCTTTTAGTCAATGCTTCTTTTAATGTAATCACGGTGTTTCCTAACGTTATTTAAAAAATTCCGTGATTATATCTAAAAGTTGATTTTGGTATGGTTATATTAAAGAGTCTTACGCGTTTTTAAACTCTAAAATCATCTTTAACATCTCATCTTTTAGAAGTAGTTTCTCTTTTTTCATTTTTTCAATCTCAAAGTCACTCATTCCGACTCTTCCGTGTTCTGCATCTTGAACATCTTGGTCAAGCTTATTGTGCTTTTCAAAAATTCTTGTAAAGTGTGCGTTATTTTGTTTTAAATCTGTAATCTCATTTCTATATTCAGCTAACATTTTTTAATCCTTTATATTATAGAGATGCATTATTGTAGTACGATTCAAATTAAAATGTTGTTAAGTTTAAAATCTACTTTTATTAGAAAATAGTTTTTTCTAAATTAATTTTCATCTAAATAAAACAAAATCTAAAGTTTTCTAAGAGTTTCAGTTAATTATCTCTCATATATGGTCTATATAAGTAAGAAATCAATCTAAAGAACTGTTATATTACTTTATTTCATAGTATAATTATTTCAAAATAAAAAACAATTTTCAAGGAAAAATTTGAAAACTATAAATCATCTTTTTAACAAAGTCATCCTCATTTTCTTTATAGCAATTACTCCTCTAATTTTACAGGCAGAGACTGTTGATCCCTATAAAAATATTAAATTTATAACACTTGAAAATGGACTAAAAGTTTATCTACTTAGCGACCAGAAGTCTATAAACACTGAAGTAAGCCTAACCGTTAATGTTGGTAGAGAAAGTGAGACCAAAGAAAATGCAGGAATTACCCATTTGGTAGAACATTTGGTTTTTAGAGATAAACGAATTCCTCATAGAGACTACTTAGACTATATTGAAGAAGAAGGTGCAAGTTATGTCAATGGATACACTAAACGTTATACAACCGAGTATGTAGCTACCATTAAAAGTGATAAAACTGAATGGCTAATAGAAACTTTTGCTCAAATGATTTTTGACAAAGAGATTGATGAAAAAGATTTAGAAATTGAAAAAAAAGCATTGCAAGTTGAAATTGGGAAACTACAATGGACAGATTATCTAGAGAGAGTTGGTAAATCTATTATTAAAATCTATCCTGAACGAGAAGATTTTTATTTTAGTGAGTTCGGATTAAAAAAAATAGAACCACGACACGCTTCATACTATTACAAAAACAATAACTACACCTTCAAGCTTGATGAACTTTTAAAATATTATAATGAATATTATTACCCTAAAAACATGACATTAGAAGTAGCTGGAAACTTCGATATGAAAGAGATTGAAGCACTTATTGTTAAAAAGTATGGAAGTATTAAAAAAGAAGGAACAAAGACTACAAAAGAGCCTGAGGAGAAAGGAACATTAAACAATCAACCTTATCTTAACTATGAAACAGACAATGATGAGAATACAGCTTATATTGGTACAAAATATATTGTAGAGAACTATAAAAAGTACCTTATTTTAGACGCTTATACTGAATTTTTATCTACAAGAATGCAACAACTTTTACGTAATAAATTGGGTCAAACTTATAGCGTTAATAGTTTTCACTATAAACGTCAAAATTCTGCTATTACAGGTATTGTCTTTGAAGATATGCATGAGACTTTTCAAGAAAGTATTCAGTTAGTTAAAGAACAAATTCAAAAAGATAAAATAAAAATATCTGAAAAGGAGATTACTGAAGCACTTAAAAAATATGCACTTTACTACTCTTCATTAGAACATAGTAGTCAAACACTTTTAGAGCTTATTGGTACACAAAAGTATTTACATAAAACCTATAAGACTTTTAACAAAACTCCTTTTGAGATTTTCAATTCCATTACAGCAGAGGAGTTTCAAAAAACTGTTAGTGAAAGCTTTGTAGACAAAAACCAATATCTTGCTATTTACAATGACTACTATTTTTTCTCTTATGAAAGTATTGTACTTCTTGTTCTATTAATTGCCCTGTTTATCTATATCTTTAAAACTGTTATGCTCACTTACTATAAAAAACAAGGAAAAGTAATTTATACAAAAAGAGAGATTCTTTTTAGTAGAAAATTAACCCCTCTGTTCATATCAATTATTGGATTTATTTTCATCTCCATCATTGCACTTTCCATCGCTGCTTGGTGTGAATTCCTGCTGTACGATTTAATTATGGGCAATCCATATTATCTAAGTTCAGTTAAGCTACCATATAGTATTTTCTTAGAAATTGCTAGTTTTCTATTCTACATAATGATTTTTCTTCTCATTAAAACATTTGTATTTTCAAAGTCATATGCACGATTAGATGTTACAAAAAATGTATTAAACCTTCTTGGTGGACAGTGGCTAGAGATAAAAAAAGAAGATATTCTCTCTACTGAGATTGCTCCTTGGTCTTTAAATAAAACAAAAAATATAAAAGGAAAATCACTCCTTTTTTGGAAACCATTGGTTCAAGTCATTACAAAAGATGACCAAGAAATCTATCTTCGAACAGAGAACGCTGAGCATTTGAAAGAAGATTTAGATGCTTGGCTAGAAAAAGAGTAGAAAATAATTAATAAATTTTAAGGTCAAAACCTAATGTCCATAATCACTTGCAAATTTTGTGCTGCTGTACTTCCTGTCGATACTTTAGTCTGTACGCACTGTCAACAAAGAAACCCTATCTCTCCTCTTTACAAAGAAGAGAGAAGTCTTAATAATCCAGACAATATTAACTGTGTTGAGTGCCATACAAATACCATGGAGTTTGTCGATGTTGGTGACTTTCAAGAGTCTTTATCTGCTCTCAAATGTAAACAGTGCAAAGGTATGTTTATCTCTTTTGATTTACTTGAAAAAGGCATCAATCACTATGGATTAAAACGCAAAAAACTTCCAAAAAAAATAGATGCTCCTGAAAAGAAGAAACCAAACAGAGACAACCTTTACCCTTGCCCTATTTGCCAACAGACCATGAAGCGTTTTCTCTATAAAATCTCTTCAAATGTACTCATTGATAAATGTGAAACTCATGGTGTTTGGCTTAACCATGGAGAACTAAAAGAGTTAATAGAATGGAAACAGGCATTAAAAAATCTTAGAAACAAAGAGCAAGAAGAAGAAGCTTACCAAAAACATGGTCTGAAAAAAACAAAATCTCCTTATACCTATCAGAAAGATACCAGTAATAAATTTGATGATTTTTTACAATGGCTAATGGGCATATAATGAAATGTAAATTTTGTGCAGCTCCTCTGCCTAAAAAAGGTCTCAACTGTAGCTACTGCAATAAGCTAAACCCTCTAAATGAAGCTCTCTTAGAAAAAGTAAAAGAGAAGAGTACGTCTCAAATTCTCTGCCTTGTTTGTAACACAACTTTAAAAAAGTTACAAACCCCTACCCTACTTTTAGACTACTGTTCCAACTGTGATGGTATGCTCATAGAAGAAGAGGAGTTTGAGAAACTCATAGCCTATAAAGTGAACCCTACAACTTCCTTTAACCCTTTCTATCTTCGTTTTATACAAGACAACCCAAGAGACAACAGAAAAAAAGCACAATTTCACAACTGCCCCATCTGTCACGAGATAATGTCGGTCATTAACTACAAACGTAACAGTGGTGTCCTACTCGATGTTTGCGAAGAACACGGCATATGGCTAGATGGTGGAGAGCTACGACAAATTATTGACTGGTATAATGTAGGAGGAGATAAAAAATAATGGGTTTAGATATGATAGAACTGGTACTTACAATAGAAGAAGAGTTTGATATTTATATTTCTGATACTATAATAGAAAAAATGCTCACACCTCGTGATTATGTAGACTATATTATAGAAGAAAGAACAAAACAAATAGAAGCAGGTTATACATCTCAAAAAGGCTTTTATAAGTTACGTAAGATTTTCATAAAAGAGTTAGGGTTACAACGAAAAAATATACGACCATCCACTAAACTAAATATACTACTGAATCCTAATCTTAAACAATCATGGAAAAAGTTAAATCTACTCTTCACAGGTCACCTTCTGCCACTTCAATTAAGTACTATTCAAAAAATAAGTGTTTTTTCCATAAACTTTTTCATAAGTATATTTTTACTTGTGAACTATACATGGGACATGGCTCTATTTTTCTTCTTTTTGAACTATCCTATTATTTATTTTATTACTCTAAAACTTTTTGCCAATACATTACCAAAAAATCAAGACCAAGTCTCTTCACTTATTAGATTTTTAGGATATAGTAAAAAATTAAATACTTATAATAACTATATGTCTGTTTCAGAAAAAGTACTTGAAATATGTATAGAACAATTTGGAGTATCTGCCAATGAAATTACACTTGATTCACACTTTATTGAAGATTTGAAGGTATGCTAAAATGAAAACAATTCTTAAAATTCAAGGTATCATCTTCTTGGTACTAGCAATCATTACATTGCTAGTTGGTGGAAATATTTTGATGCTTCTTAGCGTTCCACTTACCATGATTATGGCTCCCTTAATGCTCTTTAGTTATCCGTGGGGTGTAGAAACATTTGTTGTAGCATTGATTGTCTCTTTTATTCCACTAGGTCTCATGATATATGGCTATAAAAAACGAAATATGAAACAAGGAGTTGTAGCTTTCCTACTTGGATTTTGGTTACAATTCTTTGCCTCCATCATGTTTTTAGGAGCACACTTTTAACTACTCAAACTCCCCAGAGAAGTCCAAACTATAAAGTGCAGCATCAAACGATACAAAATATTTACTAAATGCTTCACTACTCAAATAGGCTTTGTAGTTGTCCGTAAAAGTTACCCCCTCTACTTGTCCTCCAAGAGGAGCTTGTAAATTAAGATTTTTAGAATCACCATTAAAAAAGTTCTTACCACTAAAATTTGTAAATGCCCAAATGTCGACACTTAAAAGAGGTGAATACGTTGTCAAAAGAAGAATACCTAACTCTTTATTTATAGTCGCTCCAGTCACCATTCCTTGAGTATTAAAGGTACTCATATATTTAGCAACATGTTTTCCAGGTGTGCTACTCAACTCATAAAGACGTGTCTTTTGATTTTCCCAGTTTTTAGAAAAAAGATAGAGCTTACCATTGTAAGCAACCATTGCTTCACAGTCATAGTTGTTCTTATGAGGTCGAGAACGAAAGTCCTTTTGGTCACTGTAAGAGAAATGAATAACCTCTGCTCTTGCACTTTTTTGTGAACGCAAGGCTGCACGAGGTATCTTATAGACTTTCAACGCTTTACTGTTTCCTCTGTTGTTTCCAAAGTCACCAATGTAGACATAATTCTCATCATAGGCTATGTCTTCCCAGTCTCTATTTTTTGCATTGGTCACCACAAGAGTTTTAGCAATCTTTCCTGTTTGCTCATCAATAGCATAGAGTGCTGCTTGCCCTCCACTGTCATTCATTGTCCAGAGTTGGTTGTCTATTTTTATGAGTCCTGAAGACTCTTCAATGCTATGAGGAAGTTTAAACTTCTTTTCGAAGTAACTCTCGCCTGCTTTCGACCTGACACTTTGTTTAGGAGGAACATATACTTGAACATTTTCTCTCTCTACTTCCATAGGTACAGATATTGGCGTACCTAAAGAGTGAGGATTATGCTGAACCAGCTGAGGTGTTGAAACAACCTCTGGAACTTGAACTGTTTGAGGTCTTTCTGTTTGAACTTTAGGTGGAGGTGTAACCGTCTGTTTGCCACTACACCCAAGAAGTAACGAAGCTAAAATGGTAGGTAATAATATATCTCTTTTTTTCATAGTGAAAGTATAGCTAAAATTAGGAATAAGTCATTTTGTATAGTGGAGTGAACGTTTTATAAATTTAAACCTTTATTTTTTACCCAACAGACAACCGAGCTGTAGCAGAAAGCTGTAGTTTAAAAGCATTCATAACTTTTATAAAAGGCTTCATAAGAACTTTTAGATAAAATCTTTAGATTTAAATTCAAGAAAACAATTTAACAAAAAATGATATGAAGAACAGCATCCTGAAGAATACTTAGAATACAAAATTAGAGTTGAACAGGTCTATGAACTTTAAAATAAGTATATAATAGGACAGAATAGCCACCATAATGGAGTAAACATGACTAAAGAAGCAGTTCAAATATTAATTGATAACCTCGAAATGGAAATAAACAATGGTGGATTTGACCAATTTTACTTCAATTCAGCAGGTGATTATGCAAGTGAAACAGTAGAAGCTCTTAAAGCTATTGAAGCTATTCATACGTCAAAAATAGTTCAAAGTTCAATTGACAAGTTTCCAAATAAACTAGTCCCAAAAGATAGAAATAAGAGACAAAATATTTTAATAAAAATTTCTCCAGATAGTGAATTATTTGAGAGTCAAGATGAAGAATTCTATGAATACCAAGATGACTTAGGCAACTTATTAAAAATATATACTAAGACAGATTATTAGGGAAATTAATATACACCTATTTATACTCCCAAAAAACCTCAAACCGATTTTTCAACTTTTCAACACGTTTTTCATAACTACCAATCAAACAACCTTTATAGTTCATTTTACACTTACAAGCATTACGACTTTTTATCCAAGTACGTTGCTCTTTTTTTAGTTCTGTAGCAAGGGCTTCTTTATTTTTATGAAAAAAGAATGCATTTTTATAACGTGCATAGTGCTGTGCCATGCTTCTGTCTAGTCGGGCTATTTTTACATTGTCACAAATGGCATGTTCTACAAAACCACTTGCTTTTTCACAAGGGAAACTTGGTAAATCGGCTGAGGTAAAGTGTCCATAAAAAGAAGCATTATGCCCAAAAGGACTCATACCTGTTTCATTTACATCAAGACTTCCATCTTTGTTTACAGTTAGTGTAAAAGCATACGCTTCTTCATCATCAAGGAGTTTCTCTTCATGAACTATTTTACTGTTTTTTAAAGTTGCTGTAAAATCTAGGTTACCCATATTTGGTCCATATTTTCTACTTACACCATAGTAACAGTCACCCTTTATATGGTAACGCTCACCCTTCTCTTTGGTTATGGTCAAATAAGCTTCTGACCAACCAGAAAACCATGAGTATTTCCCCTCTTTTAATTCTGTTTTTGCAGAGAGCGTTGTCTGAATTAGTAGGATTAGTAGTAGTAGTTTTTTCATTTTTGTCCTTTTTGAATCTATTTAATAAACTCTTCATCACACTCTTTATATGCATCATGTAGTTTCAAATAACGCTCACAAAAGAATGCTGTAGTATTGCTATCATCTTCTTCTTTTGAAATATCTATAATATGTCTTGCCAATAACCAATAGTGATTGTCTTTTTCTAAAAGCTCATCATCACTTGCATGTATAAACGCATACTTTTCATCTGCTAAAATTTCATCAGATTTTTTAAACTCATCTCTTTTTCTATAAATGGACGACATCGTTACCAATGAATAAACAGCATTGTTGTTTAACTCATAAGACTTTTTAAGATAACCCAATGCCTCATCATACCTAGCTTCTATGTTAGCTTTAAAAATGTCAAATCCGAGGTTATTATAAAGAGCAAATAACTTATTATGATACAATGATTTATTATTTTTTACTAACAATACTACTTTATCTAAACGTTTAATATTTTCTTTTGTATCGTTGCTATAATATGCTTGCATAAAGTAAGCATTGGGGTTTAGATTACTACTTTGCACTGCTTTTTCTATGTAAAACTCTTCATCACACTTAATTGCTTTTGTTTTTTTACAAAAATCTGCCATCTCTCGGTAACGTTCTGAGACATAGTAAGCTCTAGAACTCTTCATACTTTCTAAGTGCTTACCCTCTTTATTAAAAAGCTTTACTTCTGCTACAGTCACGTTTGAATCAAGTAGCCCCTCTAACTGTTTATCCATAAACTCTAAAGATGCTTTTACAATCTTTTCATTACGCTCTTTTCTTGTTTTATTTGCTCTGTTGGTACGACGGTCTAAACTTTTCATGTACTTAAAATAAGGTCTAAAAGCATCCTCTTTTAAATCTTTTTTCTCTAAAGTAGCAAGCCAATCATTAGAATTTTCCTCTATGCGACTACCCTCAAAAAACCGTTCTACAATCCCTTTATGATAGGCTTTAAATGCTCTATCATCATCTTGGACTTTCTCATAACCAAGAGCCATAAATGCAGTAAGAAACATATCTTCTTTTTTACTTTCCAACATCTTATCTATCTGATTAAGATGCGTAGTTCTATCAAACTTAGTCAAACTTTGCATGACAAATTGAATAACAAAAAAGCCTATGAATGCAAAAAGTATAAAAACAAATACTTCTTTCCACCATCTAAAAAAACTCTTGTTTTTACTCTTTGATGGAGTTGTAATATGTGTCTCAAAATAACTACTTAAATTTTTCTCTTCTTCCTCACTTAACATATGTTTAGGAATAATCTGAAACGCCATATTAGAAGTATAAAGAAGATATAAGTCATCATTCTCCACATACTTGATATACGCATTCCAAAAAAGCTTACTCTCTCCTGTCGCAAATATTAACTCTACTCCATCATTGCTAATGTGAAGAGTAAACTCATTTTGAAATATTGCACTAGATAAGTACTGCCTTTTCCCTAGAATTTTTGTGGAAAAGTACAATATTAGTATATAGATAACAATACCCATAAAAACAAATTGAAAAGCACTAAAACCAAGAAGCATCTCCAAGAAAGATACAAAGTTTTGGGTATTAAAAGTAAAAATTGAGAAAAAGTACTTTATCTCTTGATAATTTATCAACAAGCTTCCAACTATACTTGAAACTATAATGACTAAAAGTACTTTAAAATTTGAATTATATTTAGAGTAATGAAGCTTTTGTGCATCTTGAAACTCTTTTAGGGATATTTTAAATGTTTTTGTCATATGAACCTAATTGCCTTTTTAAATTTTTAACAAATTATAACTAAAACCGACTTTTAGTATTGTCCTTTACATTAATTAAAACCTTAATATGCTCTTCCACTTCCACCAAATCTTCTTGTAGCTTCATCACTTCAAAGATGTCTTTGTACGCAAATGGAGACTCATCCAACGTATTGGCATCAACCGTTCCCGTAATCCCTCGCATGGAGTCTTCAAACTCTTCAAGTGAAATCATTTTCTTAGCCTTAACACGACTCATCACACGCCCTGCTCCATGAGAAGAGGAAGCCAATGAGTCAGCATTTCCTTTACCGATAACCACAAATGAACCATCTCTCATGTTCCCTGGAATCACCCCTCTCATGCCCACTTCGGCATGGGTCGCACCCTTACGGTGAATCCACTCTTCACGCTCCTCAGAGTAGTCAGCATGGTTGTGGTTACGGTTTATAAATCGAACCTCATCATCCTCTTTAAACTCAAACTCCCCACCTATCACCTCATTCATAATGTCATGAATGGTCGCTATCATTCGTTTTCTGTTCTCTAGGGCAAACTCTAAGGCGAAGTTTTGGTCTTTCACGTAGTCAGCACCCAGCTCTGTTCTTACATCTAAAGGATAAATTCCCTTCATATTGTCCAGTTTCATACTCTTGGTTATCGCTAATTTCTGCTTTTGTGTAAACTTTACTAATGCTTTCTCAAAACTCTCTGGATTTCTCTCTTGAAAAACAACATTACGTGCCTTAAAATCGTTAACCAAGGCTTCAAGTCGTCCTTCTGTTGGGTGTTTTAAAAGATAAGCCTGTAACATATAATGAGAAGCTATCTTATGCCCAAACCCACGAGACCCAGAGTGAATAACAATCCAAGCCTTCTCATCAGCTCCATAACCTACCTCAATAAAGTGGTTACCACCACCCAAAGTTCCTACCTGTTTCAGTCCTGTAGTCTGCAAAACATGGTCAGCAAACTCTGTCAAAGGCAGGTCAATGCTTAACGGTTGATGATTTCTATGTGTCTTAAATCCCAATGGAACTTTCTCTACAATATGGTTATAGATAATTTCCGATTTCGCCTCTATCTGCTCTTTAGTATAGTCCGTTTTATAAGCACACATTCCACACCCAATGTCAAACCCCACAAACTGTGGCACTACCATATCTTTGGTAGCACAAACCCCACCAATAGGCATGGTATACCCAGCATGAGCATCAGGCATTAACGCCCCATACGTTACATAAGGTTCATTAAGCACATCCATAAACTGCTCTTGTGCTTTGGTATCTAAAAGCTCTGCATATATCTTATAAGGTGTCTCACTCTTTTCAAGTGTATCATGTTCTATCTCGGTAAAACCGTAATCTTTTAAATTCATATTAAACTCCTATGTTGTTTCGTTAGGTGTATTATAAAGTTTATTTTGGTCGTATTTTGTCCGATATAGATATTAGTAACTATTTTATACAATAAATATTAGATACAATATAAATAAAAAAGGGCTTCATCATGAAAAAAATCCTATTCTTCCTTCTCCCCACCCTTCTCTTCTCTTGTATTTGGCTAGATGGAACTACAATTGATGGAACATATAAAGAGCTTTCAGGGTATTCCTTTGCAAAGCGTCTTCAACTAAGTATTAGAGATAACTCTCCTCAAACCAAACTTGAAGAGGTTATAAGAAAAAAAGCAAGTACCACAAAGTTAACTGATGAGCGTACAGAAGATGATGCTGTTATCTCTATGCTCAAAGGTGACTACAATGACTCTATTAAACTACTTTTAGCACTCAATAAAAAAAATCCTACTAAATACTCCATAGCTTCAAATTTGGGTACGGTCTATGAACTCAATGGAGAGAATGAAAAAGCCTTAGAGTGGATAACAGAGGGAATTAAACGAGACCCCAACTCACACTACGGTACAGAGTGGTTACATCAGCTCATTTTAAAGATGAAGATAGAACAAGAGAAAAACCCCGATGTATTAAAAACAAAAAGGGTAATCCCACTACCTGAACAATTCACTTTTGATAAAAACATTAGCATAGATAGACAAGAATACTCTATAACCGATATAAAAAGAGCTCTACAGTATCAGCTCCAAGAGCGTACCATTTTTGTGAAACCCAAAGAGTCTATTGTGGCTGACTTACTTTTTACTTCAGCTGAAATAGAGGCAGATACTTCCACCCTAGAAGAGGCGTTAGATTACTTAAAATTGGCAGAGCTTTATGGATTTTCTGACCCAAAACTTTTAGAAGAGACACGAGCCTTTTATCAAGAGATTATTGACTATCCTGAGTTCTCTTATCATATAGAGTCGATGCAAAATCCAACACATTTAGGAGAGTCTATTTTTAAAATTGTTCTTATTGTTGCATTTTTAATTATGATTATTCTTTTGAAACGGCTGATAGGGT
>Ga0256844_10000830_pt1 | contig 11644 bp, 1 predicted proteins | sample MusselsmetaG_FD_189100 | JGI IMG/M metagenome (GOLD analysis project Ga0256844, IMG submission 189100) | Mussel associated microbial communities from hydrothermal vent at the East Pacific Rise, Pacific Ocean - Mussels | ecosystem: Host-associated > Mollusca > Shell > Unclassified ... | reverse complement strand
AGATTCACGAGATCCAACTTTATCAGTTGAATAAATATCTTATTGCGGATTTAAATAAAGACAATAAATACAGCTTACTTTTTTCAGATAAGAAAGCAAAAAGTCCCAATTATGATCTAACTTATTTCGCCGATAAGATTGATAAAAATCTTGAAATGATTGAAGCAGGACAACCAACCTTAATTCCTTCAAAGGAACAAAAGAAGGATGGTAATTTTAATCTAAACGACTACTGGCTTTGGATTATCATTATTGGAGTTGCTTTATTGCTAGCTTATATGTCTTATGGAATGATTAAGGACCGGAAGGAGTAGGATAATCAAATATTTTTCATCGTAGTGCGGAAGAAGCCCTCCAAAAGTTTTGATCTTTTGGAGGGCTTCTTAGTAAAGTAGTTTTTAAACTCTTGGTGTAGCAACCAAAAAAAGCCAGCCCCTAAAAATAGGAACTGGCTTTCTGCTTTTTATATCAGATTGATTTACTGAATCAGAACTTTAAATACTTTCTCGGTATCATTATTCGAAATCTTGATAAAGTAAACGCCTTTGGCTTGTGTACTTAAATCAATTGCTTCATTAAATCTTCCTGTAGTATTATTGATTTCTTTATTCATTATCAATTTTCCGTTGGCATCCATAATGCTCATTTGTACATCTTTCACAGCAGTTTCGTTACTCTCGATTACAAATTTACCACTTGATGGGTTAGGATAAATACGAATAGAGAATAAGTCCTCATCCACATCATTCAATCCTGTACAATCGGTAAACGAAATTGTGATCGTATCTCTACCTACACAAGAACGTGCATTAACCACCATTACATTAATCGTGATGCTTGATAGACCAATATTAGTTGAATCGATACTGATAGTCTGCGTGTTTTCACCAGTTGACCATAGGTACGAACTATTTCCTGCTCCACCATTCAAAGTAATAGATTGGCTTGCACATACTGTAGTATCATTTCCTAAATGCGGTTTTGGATCATCAATGGTTACATAAACAGTATCCATATCAGAACATCCATTTTGTGAAACAATTACATAGTATAATGTACTAACTGCTGGGTTAACGGTAATATTATTACCTGTAGATCCATTACTCCAGAAGTATGAATCTCCACCTGTAGCACTTAGGCTAACTGTTGAGTAAGGACAAACAATAGTGTCGTTACTAGCCACTGCATTTGGAGTTCCAACAACATTTACATGAACCATATCAGATGCAGTACATCCGTTAGCTGCGGTTGCTGTTAGCGTATAGTCGATAGTAAGATTAGCTGTAGAAATAGGATTTGCAATGGTACTATTATTAAGTCCAATTGCAGGAGTCCAAAGGTAGCTAACATTAGCAATAGGTTGTTGTCCTAAGGCAAGACCGCTATTCAAACATGGCAGTGTAGTATCATTTCCAGCGAAAGCTGAAGGAGATTCAGAAACAGCTACCATAATAGTATCTGCACCATAACAACCATTGGAGTTGGTTAAGCTATAAATCACCATGTTTTGACCTAATGAAGCAGTAGCTGGATCAAATACAAAACCATTGATTCCAGAACCAACTAAACTACCACCCGGAGGTGATACAATCAAACTGGCACTTGCCTCATTATTACAATATGCAGTATTCAGATTTGAAATTTGCGCCATTGGTGCAGCATCCACATTCAAGCTAAAATGCTTATGAATGGTATCTGTACCATCACCAACTATACAAGTATAAACGGTACTTACATTTGGCATTACCATAGGATTAGAGATAGAAGAAGTAAACCCTGTTGGGTTTGAACTCCAAGCATAAGTGTAGTTGCCGTTACCTCCTGAGCCAAGTGCTGTAAGTTGTAGTTGTTCGCCTTCGCAAATAGTTGAACTATTTGAAGTAATATTTGCTGTAAGAACTCCGCCTGTAATGGTAATTAGAACATCATCGCTATTAACACAAGCATTGTCATTATCAGTAACACTTAGAGTAAATAAAGTACTTGCGGCCAAATTAGTTGTTGAAGGACTAAGCTGACTTGCATTTGATACTTTATTAGCTGGAGTCCAACTGAAGCTAAATGAAGACCCTCCTCCAGTAACCAATCCGGTTAACTGAGTACTTGTATTATAAGTAATACTTACATCTGATCCTGCATTTACACCATGTATTTGACTTACTATAGTTGAAGCTAAATCAGTATTGCTACAGCCGTTGTTATCGGTAAAAGTATAACTAACGAAATGTGTTCCAACACCTGCAGCAGTAGGATCGAAATTATTTCCACTTACACCCATTCCAGTGAAGTTTCCACCAGTTGGTGTTCCAGTAAGAGCTACTGCTTGACTATTGGAACAGAATGTTGAAGCAAGGCTTCCCATATTTACTGTTGGAGCAGCATTTACTACAATATTGAAACTGTCTTTATTATAGCAAGAGTTTGCATCAGTAACAGCATAATAGATATAAGATGTACCAGCACCAACAAAACTTGGATCGAATACATTTCCATTAAGGTCATCACCGCTTAAAGTTCCTCCGGAAGGAGTTGCTGAAACGGTAAACGAAGCATCATTATCACAATATTGACTTTGCATATTTGTAAAGGCAATTGTTGGAATAGGATCTACTTCAGCAGGAGTGTTTAGAGAACTTGCGCAACCAAATACATCAGTATAGGTATAAGTAATTACGTGGATTCCACTACCAGCAACCGTTGGGTTAAAAGTATTACCAATAATACCAGGGCCGCTAAGTACACCACCTGCAGGATATGTTGCTACATTTACAGAAGTTCCATTACTACAGAACGACTGGCTTAATCCACCAATTCCTAAACCAGTAGGTAAAGCATGTACAGTAATGGCAATACTGTCTGAGATAAGACATGAAGTGCCATCTTGTTTTTCGTATTTGATATAATGTGTTCCTAAACCTGCAGATGAAGCTGAGAATTGATTTCCGCTCATTCCCGGTCCTGAGAAAGTACCACCAGCAGGTAATCCTACCAATGTAGTAACTGCAGTGTTGATACATACATCACTTAAATAACCAGCAATCATAATGGTGAATGATGGAGTATTAATAATGGTAGTATTGGTATCGGTATTCGAACAGTTATTTGCATCAGTATAGGAATAAACGATATCGTTTGAACCAAGCTGAGCTAATGCAGGAACAAAAGTGTTTCCACTCATACCGTTTCCACTAAAAGTACCACCACTTGGAAGTCCAGTTAAAACACTAGATGCTCCCTGAGGGCAATAGCTGGAATTAAGTCCTGTAAATACTACAGTTGGTGGGTTGTTAACAGTTATTTGCTGAATAGCAGAATTAGTACAATTATAAGCATTGGTATAAGAGTACGAAATGGTATGATTACCCGAACCTGCAATGGCAGGGTAGAAGATTCCATTTGTAATTCCTGAACCTGCAAACACTCCACCACTAGGACTTGCGTTAAGTGTAATAGGAGCATCATTTGTACAACTATTCGTTGGCAATCCAGCGAGATTAATAGAAGGAATAGGATTAATAGTAACCGCAATGGTATCCGAAGATTCACAGTTTCCACCATTCGATACTGTTACCGAATAAGTTCCAGTAGAAACAGCTGAAATGGTTTGGGTAGTATTTCCCGTATTCCATAGATAGTTTGTGTACGAACCTGCATTAAGCGTGATAGCTCCACAATTTGTAGTGTCGGCTCCAAGGCTAACTCCATTTGCCATTTGATTTTGTACGGTTAAAGTACAAGGTACAAACACAACTGGGTTTGTTGGAGCATTGGTTACAATTCGTAATTTCGAGTAATAAGTACCAGTAGCTAATCCATTAGCATTAAACTTAATTGGTTTAAGCGCTGTTGTTCCTGCACTTAAATTTGCAGTTGAAGTAGTAAACTGCATCCAAGGAGCACTCACTCCTGCTGCAGATTTAACTGCATTGGAGAATAATGCTTTAGTATTTACTTGAGTATACTGCGAGTAGTTATGTCCAATTACAATTACTTGTCCTGACCCAAATTGTTTTTTTACTGCTAGGTCGTAAGTGCCATATTTTACTAAATGCGTAACTCCTGTTCCACTGAAAGTATAATAATTGAAATCATCAGTACTACTTGAGTATGTAGAGTTGAAATTTAGTGTGATAGGATCGCTTGAATTGACAGTTGTTAAAGTTTTATAATCGGTAAAACCTGAATAAGTTCCACTTATTAAGCCTGTAGCTGTAAATAGATAATTACTATTTTGCCCAACCATTATTATGGTTCCACCAGCTGTTGCAAAGTTTTGCAAGGTAGTGGATAGAGAGCTATAATAACTTCCGTAGCCTCCTATATATGGAATTACAATTGCATCAATATTTTCAGAGGTAATTAGTCCCTGAGTTATAGATGCATTGGTTGAGTAAGAATAAGTAATATTATATTTTGTATAATTTTGATTTAATGCATAAATCATATTATTATTATAACTTGAGTAGCTACCATAAGTTAAGAATAATATATTCACACTATCCTTACCAGGACTCATTGTAGCGGTTAATGTTCCTCCTCCTGAATTTTGCAAACTCAAATTAGTAGTAAGTGAATCATTACAATTAGTAATTGTAATATTCATTGGGCTTGGAGTTGCCGTTAATGCAGGTGGGTTTGTAGCATTAGCAGCTAAGTTTATTGAATAGTTTGCATCATTATTATAGATGGTAGAAGTGGCAGCATACGCTCCAGCAGTACTAGTTAAAAACTTATATACAAGAACAGCAGTATCACCTGGTGCAATTGTATCCACAGTACTTAATGCTGTAAACGCACTATTTGTTGTAGTGATATTGGAAATGTATAGATCACCACAACCATCATTATATACTTCTATTGAATCGTATGATGCAATTCCAAGATATGCACCACCAAAACTAATTGAGTTTGAAGAAGTGCTAATTGATGGAGGTCCTGCAACGGTTAACGAGCAAGGAACTTCTACATTTGGATTACCTAAGTCGTTAGAGGTAATCTGAATTTTTCCTGTGTACAGACCATTTGTTAAACCTGCACTTTTGAATGTATAATTCAAAATGGTAGAATCACCGGGTGCCACACTTACTGATGAAGTATAACTACTAGAAAGCCATTGTGTACCAGAAGTTTGAATTTGAACTTGGTTTAAGTTTGTACCATAACCAGTATTTACACTACTAGAGTTAACCACTCGGATGTTTAGATTGCCATCGGCTAACCAGGTAGCAAGATTTGAGCCCGTAAGAGTAAATACATGAGTAAGGTTTGTATTTGTAGATCCACCTTGATATGTACCAATATTTGAATTGTCTACATAAACTGTTACATATTCAGAACCACTGTCATAGTCACCATTTATGGTTAGTGTTAATACTATAGTATCAGCATTTGGGGTAAGGCCTGTAAAGTTGTGATAAGTTGTAGCTCCTGTTGAATAAAAATGCAAGGTGCTTGTTGAGTCGTACGGAGCAGCTCCTGAATTTGATTCGGTAAAGGTTAAAGTTGCTCCACCGTTATTCTTAATCTTAAGTGGTACAATCAACGTGTCACCGCATGTAGTAATCGTAGCGGATAGAATCATTGGATCAACTTCGATACTTGGCATTACTTGCACTACAAATGTTTTAAATAAAGTATCATTAGTAGCATTCAAGTCAATAACATTATTTGGCTTAGTGCTCCATACTTTAATACTATGATTTCCAGCAGTAAGGTTTTCGGTTCCAATTAGGATAAAACTATCGATAGCTAGTGGAGCCAAATTGCCTGACCAAAGTACAGATACAATCGTACCTGCATCCAATTGATAATGTAGTGAGTCAAGAACAAGGTTTGTAGTTCCCATATTTTGAAGGGCCGCTTTAATTCCTGTACTTCCAACCGCAGTGATATCAGATGGTCGGTTTATTGCATAAAGTTTTGCATCATTTGGCAACATTGTAAACTCATCAGCTCCTATATCTGGAGTTGATGTACTACGAGTCTCACCATCAATATCAGTAAGAATACTAGATATTGGAGATGCAGCATTATTTAATATTACATCATGTAAGTGAAGATCTCCAGCTGAAACATAATTAGGATTTACAGATTTTGAATGAGAGTCTTGACTTGAGTAAGTTTTATAATCAGCAATACTACGATTGTAATTACTCCAATACATTGGTGTAGCAACGGTTGAGTATAAGTTGTTATAGTCAGAGATAAAGTTTGAAGAACCATAAACATAGAATAACTTATGACTTCCAGCATCAAACGAGTTATTTGATAGAGATGTGTTGGAAGAATAATAGCAATAGAATGCGTTGGAGTTAGCATTAGCACCTTCAATCTTAATAGTATTATAATGAAAGCTACAATAGTTTGAGTTCGTTAAATAAATAGCTCTAATAGTATAATTTACTCCAGAATTTATATAAATGAAGTTATTATATACCTTCATTGTATTTGCAGAGCTCTGATTATAGTAATTGTGGCGGTATATGTATAAGCCATAAATACTTTTCTGAGAGGTTAGTGAGATGTTATTATTAGCAATTACTACTTTTCCTGTTCCTGAACTACAGTTCAATGCATAGGTATTACTTGAGGTTGGCTTATCATCGAAATTATTCCCAATAATATTAAGTGAGTCAGTAAGTGAAACAGCCCAAACACCATATTGATAAAAATCAGAGAAGGTGTTATTTACAATGTTAAAATCTGTCATCGAAGAAACATTGGTCATATTTAGATAAAGGGAAGCAGTTCCATCTTTAAATGTAGAATTAGATATCTTAATATGACTAGAGTTGGCTACATGAATCAAACTATTGTAATCTCCGTAGCTTGTTGTGTTACCACCTTTAATGATACAAGAGTCAATGAAAACATGATCGCTACTATTAATGATATTGATAGCTCTAGAATAAGACGAGCCTACAGTGCTAAATGAAAGGTTTTTTATTGTAGTATACCCTGCTCCATCTAGCTTAATGATATGAGAGGCTACGTAATTAGTTGTAATAAACTTGAGTTCCACATCTGCGGCATTACCGCTTAATGATTGTATAGTAATTGTGTTTGCAGCACTTAATCCAGAAATATTTCCAATAGTATATTGTCCAATATAAGTTCCATTTTCTAGATTAAGTACAATTGGCCCACAAATACCATAAGTATTCATTGCATCTATCGCATCATATAAAGAAGCGAAATCAGCTGAAGTGCTATTTCCTATCTGGTAAGTTCCACCTGCCAAACTTGTATGGAAATCATTATAGACGATGGTGTCATTATAGGCATTAGAATCTAAAGTGTTATTAACAGAATCTACCCATGTTTTAATTACATAAATAGTGTCAGGGTCGAATGTATAAGATCCAACCGTTGCATTTACTGAGTTCAATGCACCAAGTAAACCATTCCATGTAGTGGTAGGCTGAAGGTTGCCATTAATTGACATTCCAAATTTTACATTTGTAAGTGCACTATAACCGAAATTCTTAAGATTTACAGTAATGTTTTGAGCTGAACCTGGGCAAAGTGAAGTTAAGTTTTGGAATGAAATAAGTCCCGCATCATTGGGATATATTTTGTACTCATCAGCTCCAATATCAGGAGTGGTGGTGCTTCGTGTTTGTCCATCATAGTCAAGCGTAATTCCTGTAACAGGTGTACCCATATTATTCAAACTTGAGCCACTAACGTGTAGGTTATCGTCTGAATAGAAAGTAATGCTATTGTTTAATGAATGGGTTTCTTTACCTGTTGCACTTTTTAAAGCTGCAAGGGTGGTTTTGTAACCATTCCAATAAGCGATATTTGAACCTGAAGTATAATAGTTGTTATAATCAGAAGTAAGAATTGCTGTTGGTGTACTAATGTAAAGAGGGAATCCTCCAGCATTATTGATAATATTGTTGTTTCTTAAGTTATAGTTGGAGCCATATGAAATATAAACGTTTCCATAGGTATTTGACCCCTTAGTATGAATACTATTAAAATCAAAATTCAGATAATTATTATTATAGAAGTTAGTACTATATGCAGATTGACTCGATTGATACAAAAAGTTATTGCTTACTTCAATAGGGCTTACTGATGTTCCGTTTGAATAACGTATAGAGATTGGTGTATAGTTAGAAGTGCTTATTTTATTACGAGTTACTTTTTGACTTACCGAACCGTAGTTGATATAAATACCATTTGAACTAGGTTTAATTGTTGAAATCGTATTTTGTTCCAAATTATAATTACTACAATAATTCAAATAAATACCTGTACCTAAATAATTCTCAATTTGATTATTTACTATTTCTATATTTGATATTGGATAGCCTGAATTATATGCAAATGATTGAACACCAATACAACCATTCTTAAGGGTGTTGTTTTTAATAGTCAAATTATTTGATGTATTCGAAGAATACGAATCCTTAAAAGAAATAAGTGTGTTATTGTTATTGCTATAAGAGCCTGTAACGTCAACACCTATAATTTTGTTGCCATCAAATGTAATATGATTTGATTGAAATATGTAGACAACTCCACCATAACTCGATCCTGTAGCCTTAAATGTGATGTTCTTAAAAGTAACATAAGAAAGAGTATCTAATCTTAGCACGTAATTATCATTAAGAGTACTTGAAGCAAATTGATAAACTACATCAGTGGCATTCCCTGAATAGGACTCAAAGGTAACAGGTGTTGAAGCACTAACGCCTGTAATAGCTCCAATACGAATTTGCTTAGTGCGAACCCCATTCTTTATGCGGAAGGTTACAGGTCCACTTATACCACAAGTTTCTAATGAGTAAATAGCGGTTTCAATATCAGGAAAATCAGAACTAGCATCAGATCCAATTGTATAACTTCCAGAATAAGATCCATTACAAATTGTGATGTTCTGTTTTATAGTATCATTAATAGCTATAGTATCACCTGAGTTTTTTACGACCCCAATACATTGGTAAACTCCTGCAGTACTCATATCAGCAGTAGAAGCTCCAAAGAAGTTAATCGTTGTACTACCATTGCTTGCCAAGCTTGAGGGAACGGTTTGTGAAGTCCAATTTGCTCCATTATCAATAGAATATTTTACATCATAATTGGTTTGAGAAACGGATCCAACATTTTTAACCTTTAGCATAATAGGCATGGTAGCATTAGTTGTACTGCCTTGGCTTGGGTAAAACCACTGCTCCATTGCTAGGTCATTTTGCGATACTTGGAAATTTAATCGAACATTTGGACGATAACTATAAGTGTAACCACTATTTGCAAATGCATTAGCAGAATTTGAATTATAGTAATACTTACAACGTGCGTATGTAGTGTTGCTTGAATAGAAATATGGCATATTCGAAGTTGCTGTACCTTGTCTGTTCTCTACACAAATCAAAAGATTTTTTGTGCCACTATAATAATAAGGTGCAGCCAATGTAATATCTACCCACCCATTTACATAAGTAATGCTTCCTGAGTATACCAAAGTGGCTCCCATACTAGTTGGGCTTTGGTAACCACCCAAAACAGTAGTACTTGCTGTTTCGTATAAATAGACGGTTTGATTAGACATAGTGTTGGTAGATGAACTAGGGCTGTTAGAGACTTTAAACGAAACTTTGGTAATGCTACCCGTTTGATTTATCTCTGAGCTAAGATATAAAGACTGTGACCAACTGTAATTGTAATTGTATCGAGCAGGAGCTACATACTGTGTGTTTATGCCTGTGCCTACTGTAATTACTTGAGCATTAATGTTACTGCTATTTATAAAAAATGCTAATAACGCAATTGCCCAGATGGATAATTGTAAAGATTTTTTCATTTGATAAATTTTATTTTTTATTAATTATTCTTTTCGACATTTAGGATAATATATCATGCAAATATACATATTTATTGAAATGTAATAGCACGAATTAACCACATTTAGAATGCAGACACAGAATTGCATTTTAAGTTGCATCTGAGGTTAAAAATAATACCGGTTGCTTGTATTTTGATTAGGCTCTCTTTACGAAGAATGTTTAATAAGTCTTGGCAATTGTTAATAAAAATAAGGTTATTAGTAGGTCTATAATTTTACATTTGTTCACTGATTGATATTTTTGATTACTTAAAGTATGAGACTAGGCTTGTTCGTGAAACTATTTGGAGTTTTTGTTTTTGTATTACTTCTCAAAAGCACTACAGCACAGCAATTTGTGAAAGGGAAAAAGCCTGATCCAAAGTTTGCTAAGTTCTGTATGCATTTTGGGAATTACTATGATGGCCTCATAGAATATGAACGCCTTTTGCGCGACGAACCTAATAATGTGCTTTACCGTTACAACTCCGGAATATGTCATCTCAAACTAAATAAGGATAAATCCAAGGCAATTCCTTTTCTCGTTTGGGTTTCGCAGCAAGATAAACACGATGATCAGGTCTGGTATTATTTGGCAAGTGCATATTTAGCCACGGGCGATTATGATCAAGCGATTACTACTTTTCGTAAATATCAATCGATAGTAAAAGAGGATGACAACCCTATTCCGGCAAGCCGAATGATTGAGATGTGCGAAAATGCTAAAAAGGCAATTGCTCACCCCATATCAGTGGAGATTACCAATTTAGGGAAACATATTAATACAGCTTATCCTGAGTTTAGTCCTTTTGTTCCCGCAAACGAAACCATGCTTATATTTAATGCCCAACGTAAATCGGGTTATCGAAACGAGGATGGTTATTTTCAGTCCGATTTGTATTTGTCCTATTTCAAATTTGGTCGTTATCGTCGTACCAAACGATTTTCGTCAGTTATAAATTCTTCTAATATCGAAAAAGTTGTGGGCCTAACCACCAATGGTGCTGCCATGTTTGTTTATACAAAGGAGAAATTTGATAGGAATGAGGATTTAATGATTACTCATAAAAGAGGTAAGGCATACCGACCAATGAAGCCGGTTATTATTGCAGGATTCGAAAAGGTTGTGAAAACTTCAGCCATAATATCACCTTCGGGCAAGTATATTTTCTTCTCAGCCGAAACTGATGATGGAGTAGGAGGGCAAGATATTTACTCAAGCAAACGATTGCCAGATGGATCATGGGCTGAAGCCAAGCTGATTGACTCTACTGTGAATACCATTTATAATGAGAAGAATCCCTACTTTGCTCCCGATGGAAAAACCTTCTATTTTGCTTCGCAAGGACATAATTCAATGGGTGGCTACGATTTGTTTTATTGTACTTTTAATGAAGATAGCGCTAGTTTTAGCAAGCCAATAAATGTTGGGTATCCTGTGAATACTTCCATCGACGATATGACCATTTCTTTAAGCAAGTCGATGCGTTATGGTTATATTTCTTCGCTTCGCAAAGGTGGCTTTGGCGACTTGGATTTATATCGTGTGGTATTTAAGGGTAAAAAACCTTTATACACCGTGGTTTATGGTGGTGTTTTTAATCAGGACTCGGTACGAATGACGGAAGTGATAGCCGATGTGAATTTGCATATCGATAGTCTTAATATACCCATCAATAGAGAGTATAAGCGTTTGTTATTGGATAAAAAAGATACCATAGCAGCAATGGATACTTTAGCTACGAAAACACCTTACGAAAAGATAGCCGTAAAAGTGGAGGTGATAGATAAGAAAACGAATCAAACTTTTGG
>Ga0256844_10000829_pt1 | contig 11652 bp, 11 predicted proteins | sample MusselsmetaG_FD_189100 | JGI IMG/M metagenome (GOLD analysis project Ga0256844, IMG submission 189100) | Mussel associated microbial communities from hydrothermal vent at the East Pacific Rise, Pacific Ocean - Mussels | ecosystem: Host-associated > Mollusca > Shell > Unclassified ... | reverse complement strand
CTAGATATTATGGTTGCGAGTTAAACAAAAAGACCTGCCACCCTTGCAACGTGGGTTAAGATGAAACAAAATTCACCCCAGAGCCATAACCAAGGAGGCAGGCCACAATGAAAACAATAAAATATATTGGTTTGGATGTACATAAAAATTCAATCTCCATCGCAACTGCAGCGCAAGAACGTGATGCCGAGGTAAGGTACTACGGAAAAATCAGCAACGATATGGATCAACTCATGAAGGTGTTTCGTAAATTCATTTCCCAGGACTATGAATTGAGATGTGTTTATGAAGCTGGATGCTGTGGATATCATATTTATCGGTTTCTTACAGGCAATGGCGTTGAGTGTGATGTCATCGCACCATCTAAAATTCCACGCAAAAGTGGTGATCGTCTTAAAAACGACAAGCGTGATAGTTTGACCCTTGCTAGGCTCCATAGGGCGGGAGAATTGACAAAAGTGTACGTGCCAAATGAAGAGGACGAGGCATTACGCGATCTGGTGCGAGCACGAAGTGACGCTCAAAACGCACACAAGAAAGCCAAACAGCAACTGGGAGCCTTTTTACTAAGATATCACATAGTTTTCCACGGTAAAAGTAAGTGGTCCAAGGCGTACTTTAATTGGCTGACAACTATTTCCATGTCTCATCCTGCTCAGCAGATCACACTGCAGGAATATATTGACAGCGTTAATATGTGCAACAATCGAGTAATTCGGCTTACTGAACAGATCCAGGTATTTTCAAAACAAAGCAGATTGTATCCATTGATCGCAGCCTTACAGTCAATGCGTGGCATATCACTTATTGTGGCGGCCACTTTAGCATCAGAACTTGGCGATATCAGCCGTTTTGAGCACCCGGAGGAACTTATGGCCTATGTTGGGCTTATTCCTTCGGAACAATCCAGCGGTGATAAACAACGTAAAGGATCCATAACCAAAACAGGAAATAGCCATGTTAGAAAAGCCTTAATAGCATCTGCGCAAGCTTATCGCTTAGCACCGCGTAAAACCAAAGCAATTTTAAAACGCCAAGAGGGCATTCCTGACAATATATGCGATATCTCATGGAAGGCACAGCTCAGGTTATGCTATCGATACCGGCATTTAATGGGTAAAGGTAAAAAGACGAATGTCGCCAAAACAGCAGTTGCCAGAGAATTAGCTGGATTTGTTTGGGCGATAGCAATCGAGCTTCCATTAGCCGCATAAATGACTAGCATCTGAGATTATTCCTGTCAAGGCCAAGCCCGCAAGCGGGTGCTACGCAGCCTTGACAGGAATAATCTCAGATGCTGAACCGGATTTCATAAACGTTTTACAAAGTAAAACTTTGTTTTAAAGAGTATAATTTCAAAGATTAATACAACTCTTCCAGCACATTGCCAGAGACGCGGACACGGTTTGGAGAACCCTCGTAAGGACTATGGGACAGGCGTTAGCCGGATTCCCGATCCTAGATAGAGGCAGCTCCACGACGAAACAAATTCATTCGGTTCCGACCCGAGCATATCAGACTGATCAACCGTCGTTGCATGATGTCCCCGTCTCTGATAATGCGTTGGAAGATAGCAGTTTTTACCCGTTGCTGATGTTTGAGTCGAAAACATCAAAGAAGGGGAAAGGGAATTGTGTTTTCCAGGTTGACATAAACAACCATATCAGTTCTTTGCAGGCCTTAAAACAGTACATGCAGGAAGAAAATAAAAAAATCAATAGCTATATATTATTCTCACAAGAGACCTTATGCTCTATGGTTTAAGACATGGTTTTCTTCTTTTTAAGATAAGACAGGTAAAGTTGTTCGATTCACGGTTGATTTTGTATCAGAAATTAGCAGGGAAATAAAAAAAGGGCCAGGTGAAAAAATCACCTGACCCTTTGGAAAAATGTTTTTGTGAGGTAGCAGTTTATGGCCAGAGAAGCGGGCTATATATCCAGCCAGTAGCTCCCTGACTATGCTTAACCTTGATCCATTTACCCTGGCTGGAGACTTTTGTAAGTACGACACCTCTGTCAATTGACGCTACAATTGACGCAGATGTATTTGGTTTAGAGCGCATGTTAATAGATTTTTTACCATTAACAATAACAGTATTACCAGGGACAGTAAGAGCAGAAAAGATCCATCCTTTGTCATTTTCAAAATCAGTAACTTTTAACCAGTCACCTTTTTTATCTATCACTTTAAGAGGGTAGCCCTGGAATAGTTCCATGGCTATGGGAAATTCAGTACCCGGGCCGCTTCGAACATTAACGTTATCTTTTTTTACACTGACAGTTTGTGCAAAACTCAAACAGGGAATGAGAAAGAAAGAAAATAGGAGAATGATAACTTTTCGAGTGAATAAAGAGAATTTCATAGTAATCCTAGTAAATTGAAGTAGTCTTAAAGCGGGTTTTCAATGAAGTATAGAACAAGTCTACCTTGAATAAATAGTTATATAGCATCATTGTTTTTTGAAGTCAAACAAGATGACTGTTAGTTTCAAATTCCCCGTATAGTTACACTAAAAAAACGTAAAACCATAGAGATCTTTAACTAGATGCATTACTGACTTTTTCGTAAAACGAACAGGGGAAATTTTTTCTTTTTTTGGTGATTAAGCATTTATTATCTGACGATAAACGTTAAATTGAATGCTTGACTTGAAAGGTATGGCCAAAAAAGATACCTTAAAGACAGGTAAGGGAGGGAAACTTTTGAGGCACGTGTTTAACAAGACTCGGAGAAGGTATTGCAGCAAATAAGATTATTAAATGATATGGGATGGTTTTTCATAAAGATTGCTGTTTTCGTTTTAATGATACAAACCTTTACGTTTACGAATGTTTTAGCTAAGGATCCTCTCCTTTCAACAGCTCAGAAATTTTATTATGGTGTTGGTGCGCCTAAAAATCATCATAAGGCCTTTAAGCTTTATCTGAAAGCTGCTCAAATCGGAAATGTGGATGCCATGTTTATTGTTGGTGGTATGTACATGCAGGGGCAGGGGACTCCAGTCAACAGGTCAGAGGCGTTTAAGTGGCTTTACAAAGCAGCCATTAATCACCGAAGCTCCAAAGAGTCTGAAAGAATCATCGGACAGTCTTTTATAACTGGAGAAAATGTTCCTCAGAATTACGAAGAGGCCCTTTATTGGTTTGAACGTGCAGCTAAAGGAGGAGATGCTACAGCACAAAGTGAATTAGGGGTTCTTTATTTCAACGGGAAAATGCTGGATATAGATTATGAGAAGGCACGCCATTGGTTTGAGATAGCTGCCAGAAACAATTATCCTTTGGCACAATACAATATGGGGATTCTCTGGTATACGGGTAATGGTGTACCTGCCATGAATCTAGTAGAAGCCTATGCCTGGTTCAATCTTGCCAGCTCAAATGGCCATAACAATGGCAAAGTTGCAAAACAATTCCTGGAAACCATTCTTTCTGTTGCTGAGCTTAAGAAAGCTCAGCAACTATCCATAAAACTGTACAAAGAAATAAAACAATTCGAAGAATAATGGATTCGAAATGATTCACCGCACGATCACTCAATTTTTAAAAAGAACGATTTCTTCGATTTTCCTTTGCGTTACGCGGAAGTATAAAACGAAATATTGTTAAGCCATTGGAATCATTTTCAGCCCAGATATTACCGTTATGGCCGTTTACAAATCGTTTAGAAATAGCAAGCCCTAGTCCTGTTCCTCCGGCACCGGTATTTGTAACTGAGGATTGAATAAATTTTTCAAAAATTGCTGTTAGTTCATCATTTGGAATAGAAACCCCTCTATTGAAAATACTTACCAAGGTACCAGGTTGTTCTAAATTATCCTGGGTTTCTTCACAGGTAATATCAATTTGGTTATTTTCGTAACTGAATTTAATGGCGTTAAATAGGAGATTGCGCAGCACCTGCATGATTTTTTCTATGTCGCAATATACAATAGCTGAACCACAGGGACATTCTATTTTAAAATGAAGTTTTTTTTCGGAAGCAATAGGAGTTAATTCAGTTGCAACCTCTTGGATCATCCTTGACAGGTCATTTTTTTGTAAATCATAGCGCATTTTTCCAATTTCGAGTTTCGAAAAGTCCAAAACATTATCCAGTAACCCCATAAGTCTGTTGGCTGACTCACTGATAATCTGAAAATATTCTTCTAATTTTTCTCGTGACATCGATTCGGAACGTTTTATACCGAGCCTGGCATACCCTAATATGCCATGCATTGGAGTGCGTAGTTCATGGGACATATTTGCGAGAAATTCTGTTTTGGCATGATTTGCAGTGATTGTGGCTTCCATCGCCTCGACCTGCTGAGATATATTACGTACAGTTGCTATGATAACAGAATCATCACCCCATAAAGTCTTTCTAAGATTTACCTGAAGCGTGGAAAGAGTATCCTTATCTGGATTCTTGGTGAGCCATGTGAATTCCTGATCTTTGCCTGTAACTGCTGCTTTCCATATATTCTTTATATTTACATGGATATTCTGTTTTGATTGGAAGCTTCGTTCAATAGTAAACGTTATGGCCTTTTCTTTTTCGGCATTGAACATTTTTAGCATAGTGTCGTTGACATCAAGCACATTTCCATCAAGGTCAAAAATAAAAATACCATCATGGGCAGAATTATAGATATCCTGGAGCTTTTTACGACTGATTGCTATATCGCGCGCTGTGAGTTTGTGGTCGGAAATCTCAGTGGTTAGCTGTGTGTTTAATGTTTCAAGTTCAAGGGTGTTTTTTTCTATTACAAAAGCATTAATCAACGACAGCCAGTAATGTTTATTCCAGACTTTTGCCTGTATAAGGTTAAAAATAAGGGAAAAGCAGAGAGCGATTCCAACAGTTATGGAAATCAGAGTACCCACATAAAATTCGGCTATCATGGGAAGTCCTAAAATCGTCAAAAGATAGGCAGACGAAAGCAGTCTCCAAATACAGTAACTTGCCATGGAACCACTACCAATACCAGCAAGCAGGATAACTATAAGTGTCATGGCTGGTGTATCATGATAATGTAGAGTTGCGGTGGCTGCAAAGATTGCCCAGACTAGGCCTACAGACATATTTGCCCAAAAGAAAATTGGGATCCATAGTTGTTTTCTTGTAAGTGTTTTTTTCGAAAGGGCAAAGATTGAAAGCATTCTAAGTATGGTTGAAATAAAAAGGATGCTTCCCAAAAATAAGAAAAGAAATGAGTGCTCTGAGGCATAGGTCGTGGCAAGACCACCTACAAGATAGGAGAGGGGCATAATAACTGAACCGGGAATATTTCGGTTCTTCAGATCAATTATTGCAGAATCAATTATTTTTGATGTCTCTTCAGCAGTAAAGTTATTGGTAATTTTTTTATTGTGACGCTTAAGTTCGTATTCGAAAAACATAAAATTACTCAAAACTGGAAGATTGATATGGTGAGTAAATAAATCTTGTGACAATTATATTCTTTCAACGGCAGGTTTATACTTTGTTGGCTAATGTGGAAGGAAGTGTCAGAATAAAACTTGCTCCTGCACCGGCCAGACTCTCAACGTGTAAAGTCCCCTGGTGGAGAGACATTATTTCTTTGGCAATAGCAAGGCTCAGGGCAGTTCCTTTTGTATGGTTTTCGATATTTTGTGAATAAAATTCATCGAAGATCTTTTCTTTGAGCTCAGCTTTAATCCCCGGTCCCTGGTCAGTCACTTTCAGTATTACAGTTTTGTTGTTATAAACTGCTGAGAGCTCAATTATGCCACCGTCAGGGGAGTATTTTATCGCATTTTCAACCACAGCAATAAATGCTTCATTGAAGAGTTTCCAGTCTAGCTCAAGGCTGAAATCAAAAGGACAATTTATGCTTAGTTTACAATTCTTTTCGATGTCTCTGCTTTTTTGAATTACAACTCCTTCAATATAGTCAAGAACGGACTGGCCGACAGTGTCTAATTGATTGTTGTTTCGAAGATTTGAGAGAAGAAGGATCTTTCGAACCAGATCATGGATGCGTTCCCCTGAAAGCTTGATAAGTTTTGCATATTCTGCAACTTTATCTGATATTGATTGAGTGTCCAAAATTAGCTGGCTACCAAGCAGTATACCGTTTAGTGGTGTTTTGGTTTCATGAGAGAAGAGTTGCAAGATGGCTGTTTTGAGTTCATCTATCTCTTCAGTCTTTTTCAATTTTGAGAATACTTTCAGCTTAGCAAGAAGTTCATCGTCAACAAAAGGTTTTGTTATATAGTCATCTGCACCAGCTTCATATCCTTCCAGACGCTCTTCTATCATAGCTTTTCCGCTAACCATCAACACTTTTGCGAATTTATGATTTTTATCACTTTTGATTTTTTTACAGACTTCATAGCCATTCATGCCAGGCATCATAATGTCCAGAATAATTATATCTGCTTTGTATTCATCTAGCATTGAAAGGGCATCCTTGCCATTCACCGCGGTTTTATACTGAAAATCCGTTTCATACTCTAAAATTTCTTCAATTAATTTGATATTGATGGGTTCGTCATCAACAATGAGAATTTTAACTTTCATATGGTGAACCTCAAAGGTGGCTGAAAAGGCAGGTAATTCTTCTGTGGCAAAGGAATAGAATGAGTTAAAAACATTTGATTATCTTAGTTGTAATTAACTGAAATGTAAAATATTTTATTGATTACTGACCTAATAGCCGTCATAATAATCGTAACTTGCAATCATTCATTTCATATGCTATTTTCAGCTTCCTTTGTACTGCTGGTCAACAAAACTGTCCCAAGGCTAAATGATTCATTATGAAAACTGCCGTAATTGCATTAACCACTGGTGGAAAAAAACTCGCTAGGCAAGTAAAAACTCAGTTGCCCGGGTGTTTTATAGATAACAGAAATATACCAGTTTTTGACAAAATTGAAGACCTGTGGAGACAGGGACTTGATTCCATTATATGTATAATGGCTACAGGAATTGTGGTTAGGGCAATTGGAAAACTTTGTTCCGATAAAATGAAAGATCCTGCTGTTCTTGTGCTTGATGAAAAAGGTCAGTTTGTTATCAGCCTTCTATCGGGCCATTTAGGGGGAGGAAATGCTCTTAGCAACACCTTGGCAGAAAGACTTGGTGCACAGGCTGTTATTACTACTGCTTCCGATGTCACTGGGCATACAGCCCTTGATCTTTGGGCCAAAAAGAACGCTTTAGTTGTTGATGACAAGAAAAAACTTACTGAAAAATCAGCGAAACTCGTAAATACAGGTAAACTCAAAATTTACACAGAATTCAATTTTGATTGTTTGCCAGAAGATTTTACTGTCGTCCTAAATCCCAAACCCGCTGATATTATAGTCTCAGACAATGTTTTTTTAGAAAGTGACTCACTCATTCTTCGCCCCTGTTCTCTGGTTGTTGGGCTTGGGTGTAACAGGGGGACACAAAGAGATGATTTTGAAATAGCCCTCAATGAGCTTTTCCACGATAACGCTCTTCAGCTGGAGTCTATCTGTTTATTTGCTTCAATTGACTTGAAAGAAGATGAACAGGGAATGCTTAAATTTGCAGCGATTAAAAAACAAAAAATTAAATTTTATGCCAAGGAACAATTAAATAGTGTTGCTAATGTATCTTCGTCAGCTGTGGTCTTTGCAGCAACAGGAGCAAAAGGAGTTGCAGAACCTGCAGCACTTTTAGCAGCGCAGACACCATTTGGTTCCGGCAAACTTATCGTAAGGAAAAGAAAATGGAAGGATGTAACAGCAGCAGTCGCCATGAAACAGATTCATCTTGTGGCTTGATTTCTGTAGTAGGTACAGGTATTGGCAGTATTGAAAACATGACACCGCAATCGGTGAAAGCACTCAAAGATGCCGATGTTATAATAGGTTATTCTACCTACCTTGATCTTATTCCAGAATTACTTGTTGGAAAAGAAGTTATAACTTCTGCAATGATGCAGGAAGTTGATCGCTGCAATAGCTCTTTCGAATTTGCCGAATCCGGAAAACATGTTGCCATCGTTTCAGGCGGAGACCCCGGTATTTATGCTATGGCAGGTCTTATTCTTGAGATTGCTGCAAAGCGTAAGAGTAAGGTGAAAATAGATGTGATTCCAGGAATAGCTGCTGTTAATGGTTGCGCTGCTCGCCTTGGTGCACCACTTATGCATGATTTTGCAGCAATAAGTCTTTCGGATTTACTCACTCCATGGGAAGTGATAACTAAACGGCTTGAAGCTGCAGCAAGTGCAGATTTTGTGATAGCACTTTATAATCCCAAATCAAAAAAACGAACCGAACATATTGTTGAAGCAAGAAGAATAGTACTGTCTCACCGTGACAAAAATACGCCAGTTGGAATTGTGACAGCAGCAAGCAGAGAAAATGAAGTTATTAGGATCACTACGCTTGATAAAATGCTTGAAGAAGACATCAATATGCAGTCAACCGTTATCATAGGTAATTCAACAACATTTTCATGGAATGGGTATATGATAACACCAAGAGGATACAAAGAAAAATACAAATTGAATAAGTCTACATGACAAAAAGAATTACTCTTTTAAGGCATGGGAAAACAGGAATGTCAGGAAAGTATGTCGGGTCACAGGATGTACCTCTTTCCACTGATGGCGTTTTTCAAATTAACAAGCTTAAAAAACAATTTATAAAATACCCGATAGATGGTGTGATCTCCAGCCCGATGCTGCGTTGCAGGCAAACGAGTGAAATTTTATTTGCACAAGATTTAATGAGTCATGATGAAGATCTGTGTGAAGTGGATTTTGGTTGCTGGGAAAACTTAACGTTTCAGGAGATTGTTAACAAAAACCCGGAACTTGTTGATGAATGGAGTAAATCATCAAATGATTTTTGTTTTCCTGAAGGAGAGTGCATGGCCGCTTTTGTCTCGAGAGTGCAGAGTGCAGGGCAGCGTATAAAAAAGTCAGATGAAAAGGATATAATGATAGTTGCCCATGGTGGTGTGATCCGATACCTTCTTTGTTATTTCTTAAATCTTGAGCCCTCACACTATCTGCTCTTTAATGTACTTAAAGGGAGGTATTCCACTTTGGACCTTTTTGATGAAGGGGCTGTCCTTACGGGTTTCAATCTCGGAGTTGAATGCCAATGAGTTCAAAACTTGTCTTAGTAACTGGTGGTGCAAGAAGCGGAAAAAGTGATTATGCACAGGCAAGGGCTGAAGTGATTGACGGCAACCACTATTTTCTTGCAACTTGTCCGGTCATAGATTCTGAAATGGATGAACGTATTGAACGTCATAAGGCTGATAGGGATGGGGAGATATGGCAGACCATTGAAGAAGAGCTTGATCTTGTAAGAATTATTAAAACACTAAAGCCGAAAAGTATCTGCCTTATTGATTGCTTAACCTTATGGATCAATAACCTCTTGTATCATGCTGAAAAGTCGAGTTATGCTTTTAATGAGAACAGCATGAAGGAAAAGGCAGAAAAACTAATAATTCAGGCAAGAAAACATCATGGTACCATCATTTTCGTGAGTAATGAAGTCGGAATGGGAATAGTACCCGACAATGCTGATGCCAGGCTTTACCGTGATCTTGTAGGGAGAACTAATAGAATAATTGCTGCTGCTGCTGATGAAGTGATTTTGGTGAGCTGCGGATTACCACTGTTTTTAAAAGGTGATACATAAAAACATTGTAAGAGAGAGAAAATGAGTTTGCTAGAAAGAACAATAAAAAAAATATATCCTCAGGACTCTGACTTTCGCGACAAAGCAAAAGAACGTCTTGATCAATTGGCGCTTCCTCATTGGGCCCTTGGCGATCTTATGGATTTAGGTATCGACCTTGCAGGGATCACTCGCTCCATGAAACCACCAGTCTCCAGAAAAGCCATTGTTACCATGGCAGGAGATCATGGTGTGGTTGCAGAAGGAGTGAGTAAATTTCCTCAGGAAGTAACACCTCAAATGGTCTATAATTTTGTTAATGGGGGCGCTGGAATTAACGCCCTTGCAAGGCAGGCTGGAGCTGAAGTTGTTGTTGTTGATATGGGAGTTGCCAGCGACCTTACAGATTTGGCTGAACAGGGAAAAATAATTAACAAAAAAGTGGGTCTTGGTACAGATAATATTGCGAAAGGGCCTGCCATGAGCCATGCCATGGCACAACGTTCTATCGAATCAGGGATTGATATTGCCTATGAACTAGGTGAGAGAATAGACATCTTTGGTACTGGCGACATGGGAATAGGAAACACTACCCCGTCCACTGCAATAGCCGCAGTAATAACAAAGAAATCCATACAAGAGCTTACCGGTCGCGGCACAGGACTTGATGATGAGCAGCTTGCACACAAGCAGGAAGTTATACAAGAGATTCTTGACAGAAATAAACCTGATCCCAAAAACGGACTTGATATACTGGCAAAAGTTGGTGGTTTTGAGATAGGCGGGATAGCTGGCCTGATCATTGGAGCTGCTGCCCAAAAAAAACCTGTAGTCGTTGACGGATTTATCTCTTCAGCTGGTGCCCTTATAGCATGTGTCATCGAACCTTTTGTGAGAGATTATATTGTTTGCGCTCATCGTTCCATGGAACCCGGACATCGTGCCATGCAGGAAAAACTTGGATGCAGGCCTCTTCTTGATCTAAATCTCCGCTTAGGAGAAGGGACGGGAGCTGCTCTTGCAATGAATCTGGTAGAAGCTTCTGTGGCTGTGCTTACTGAAGTGGCAACCTTTGAAGAAGCTGCGGTTGCTGGTGCAGATAAATAAAAGGCAGATGATGTGACAGAAAAAGAAAACAATACAAGACGTGGATTGAAAGGAGCTCTATTGCACCCTTTTGCCTCTTTCTTGGCAGGTTTTCGTTTCCTTACCGTCATTCCCGTATCTTGGAAATCTAAAGATGATGAAAAGTTTTTTCAATCCAGTCTTATCTGGTTTCCATTTATTGGATTATTAATAGGTTCTGTAACTGCACTTCTTACTTCTTTATTTATCACCGTTCTCCCTGTTAAGGTATTAGCTGTTGGTGCAATGATTATACTGGCCGGGTGTTCTGGTTGCCTTCATTTGGATGGATTAGCTGATAGTGGCGACGGGCTCCTTAGTAGCAGACCACGTGAGCGTGCACTGGATATCATGCGCGATAGTCACACAGGAGCCATGGGTATGATCGCAGTTGTTTTTATTCTGCTTGGGAAATATGCTGCTCTTTCTTCTCTTTCAGGCACTACTTTTCTTGTAGCTCTGGTTTTCATTCCTTTAGCTGGCAGAACTGCAATTCTCATTAACATGGCCATACTTCCTTACGCTCGAACGGGTAGCGGTCTGGGAAAACTTTTTTATTCAAAAGATAGTCGAATTGTAGCAGTGCTCGGTATTGTATTTTGCGGAATGGTAATGGCTATTGTTTCTTTTAATACTGTACTATTTTGCATTGCTGCTATTTTTATTACCGTCGCATTCTTTTCTTCCTGGTGTTTTAAGAAACTTGGAGGGGCAACCGGGGATACCCTTGGGGCTGTTTGTGAACTGACAGAATTTACAGTTGCTGTTGCCATGGTTCTGGTTTCAGGGATTCAATAAAATATTATGACAATATCCCCTTTATATGAACATGGTGGTAATATCCATGCAGCAGCTAATTCGGACTCCATTGCTCTCGAAGAGATTCTGGATTTTAGCGCAAATA
>Ga0256844_10000828_pt1 | contig 11652 bp, 12 predicted proteins | sample MusselsmetaG_FD_189100 | JGI IMG/M metagenome (GOLD analysis project Ga0256844, IMG submission 189100) | Mussel associated microbial communities from hydrothermal vent at the East Pacific Rise, Pacific Ocean - Mussels | ecosystem: Host-associated > Mollusca > Shell > Unclassified ... | reverse complement strand
TTAATGAATTTTGTCTTACCTCAAAATAGCATGTTTAATAATATCACAAAGACATCTAAACTCACGGTTTTTTGTGAGGTGCTTCATGTATTGGGCGTAGGTCATGTTCTCTTCTGCTAGGTGAGACTCTAGGTACTCAAGAGCTGACTCTATGTCCAGTTCTTGTTCAATCTCTAACATAATCTTGTAGAGAGGCTCCATCGTCTTTATGACAGCATCTGGAGCTTGTTTTCCATGTGCAACATAAGAGATAATGTTGTTGTCTCTATCTTTTTGAGGTTTAATGGTCATGAGTGTCCAGTAAAACTGACCATCATTTGCTTTGTTCTTGATGACAGCCTGAATGGGTAAACCCTGTCCAATAATAGACCAAATGATACGAAAAACACTCTTTGGCATGTCTGGGTGTCTTAAAATATTATGAGGTTTTCTAACAACTTCAGAGCTTTTAAATCCATTAACTTGTAAAAATGTTGGATTACAGTAAACAATATTTCCCTCTATATCTGTACGACTCACAAGCACTTGTTGTGTTGCACATCTAATTTCCTGATTTTCTAATTTTCGTTTAGCCATAAGTTCGTCCTTAATTGTAAAAAATATTATACTTTGTTAATAATTATTAGAAGTTTAAAATAGAGATATATATTGTTTTTTATTAAAAAATATTTAAAATTATATTTAAAATTATAATTTTATAGTTTGAGTACAAGTTTTATGGGGCAGTGGTCACTTCCCATAAGCTTGTCTAGTATATCTGCACTTATAATTTTCTCTTTTAAATCTTCTGAAACAAAAAAGTAGTCGATTCTCCAGCCCACATTTTTTGCTCTTGCACCTGCACGGTACGACCACCAAGAGTAACGCTCTGTTGCTTTTTCACCATGTACATGACGAAATGTATCAATGTATCCAGACGCTAACAGTTTGTCCATCCATTCACGCTCCATTGGTAAAAATCCTGAAGTCTTTTCATTGGCTTTTGGGCGTGCAAGGTCAATTGACTTGTGTGCCGTGTTAATGTCACCACAAACAATAATGGATTTTCCTTCTGATTTTAAGTTGTTAATATGTTCTAAAAAACGGTCATAAAATGCCATTTTATATTCTAAACGCTCTTCATTTCTCTGTCCATTAGGGAAGTACACATTGAAGTATGCAATATTGTCAAAATGGTATTCGTTAATACGTCCTTCACTTAGAATATCAACTGCAGGGCAGGTAGAGGAGAAGGTAGCCATTTTATCAGTGTAGAGTGCTACTCCTGATTGACCTTTTTTTACAGAAGAGTTAATCTTTTGTACTACATAGTTTCGTTTAAAAATAGTTTTAGGAATCTGTTCAGTTTCTGCTTTAATCTCTTGTAAGCCTAAAAAGTCTACACCATGTTCATCTATCCATCTAAGTGCCTCTTTTTTCTCCACAGCTCTAATGCCATTTACATTCCATGAGATAAAAGTTGTCTCTCCCATCGTAGCTCCTTTTGTTTGTCTACATAATCATATCATATTAAGTGCAAACGTCGTATAATTGACAAAAAATATAAAGTGTAAAATGCAAGAAAAGAAACAGATAACCTTAAAATCATATTTGGATTTACATCAACTTTTAGAAACTTACCATGGAACACATGAAGAGAACAGAGTTTTTTCTCTGGCACAAAATCGAAAGTTAAAATCAGAAGAGCTGCTACTTAACTGGAGTAATAAGAATTTTTTTCGTTTTAAAGAGGAGCTAAATTCAAATAAGTATTTACATTATTTGGCACTTTTTACCTCTCTTTTTGGATTTTTTATGTTAGTCATGGGCTTTACAACAGGTTTTGCACTGCTCTCATACTCTGGGGCAGAACCTGTCAATGTTATTTATTTACTTTTTGTCATGGTTGCTTTTCCTTTGTTTAGCATGACTCTCTCTTTACTCTCCATGTTTACAGGAAATTTAGGTGCAAATTTCTTTGCACACTTCTCACCTCTTTACTATTTGGAAAAGTTAGTAAATTTTTTACCTTTTGCTAAAAAAGTACGTTTTGAAGAGTTACCTTTTTCATTGGGGTTAAGCAAATGGATTTTTTTACAACGTGTACAACTCTTCTCTTTTCTTTTTTCTTTAGGTTTATTTTTGGCATTACTCATGATGGTAATTGCAAAAGATATTGCCTTTGGATGGAGTACTACTTTGCAAGTAACACCAGAGAGTTTTCAGTCGGTTCTGGCAACACTCTCTCTTCCTTGGCAGAGTTTTTTCCCTTCTGCTGTTCCAAGTTTGGAGTTGGTTGAACTGAGTCACTACTTTAGACTGGGTGAAAAGCTTGATGCAAACATGATACAAAATGCAGATAAGTTAGGAGCATGGTGGAAGTTTTTAGCCATGGCAACGCTCTTTTATGCCCTTTTGTTACGTACATTTTTCTGGGTTATCTCTCATTATGGATTTAAAAAACAACTTAAAAAAGAGTTTTTTTCACTAGAGGGTGTACCTAAAATATTAAAAGAGTTTAACACGCCTTATGTCTCAACAAAAGCACAAAGTATGGAGGCTCACCTTGAGCTTCCAACAGAGAGTGCTGTTCCCTTTGAAAGTAGTTTAAAAGAAGAGTACCATGATGTCTTAGCATGGAATTTTTCAGAGAAAAATTTACTTTTGTTACAAGACTATTTTCAATTAAATTCACGTAATTTTAGTGTTGTAGGAGGAAGAAATAGTTTCTCTGAAGACCAACAAACTGTTACAAAAGTAAAAGATAACATACTTCTTTATGTAAAAGCATGGGAGCCACCAACTATGGATTTTATGGATTTTTTAGAAGAGTTGATTGTTAGTCAAAAAGTTAAGCAAGTTGAAGTCTGCCCTGTAGGTACATCAAGTAACAACTACAGAAGTAGTGCTAGCGATGTAGAGGTTTGGCTTAAAAAACTCAATGCCATAAATTCTGAAAAGTTAGGAGTAATTGATGTCTGATTATCCAAAATTTGCTGTGGTTGGTCACCCTAACAAAGGGAAAAGTAGCATTGTTGCTTCTTTGGCACTTGACGACTCCATACAGATTGGTAATACCCCTGGGACAACTCAGATAAAGCGTGGATTTCCTTTAAAGGTCGATGGTGAGATTGTCTATGAACTTTTTGACACACCAGGGTTTCAACGTGCAAGACGTGTTTTTGCTTGGTTAGAGGAGCATGGAGATGTTTCAGCTGACAAGCGTGTCGATGTGGTGCGACAGTTTGTTCTGGAGCATCGAGACAATAAGCAGTTTAGAGACGAAGTTGAACTACTTGAACCCATCTTAAATGGTGCAGGCATCATCTATGTAGTAGATGCCTCAAAACCTTATGGTGCAGAGTATGAAGTGGAGATGGAAATTTTACGTTGGTGTGGTCAACCTTCTATGGCAATCTTAAATCTTATTGGCAATGAGGACTACCGAGAAGAGTGGAGTCGGGCTTTGGGTCAGTACTTTCGAATGGTAAGAACTTACAACCCCATCAGTGCTGGACATGAAGAGCATATTGAACTTTTAGAGAGTATGGCACAGCTAAAAGAACAGTGGACAAAGCCCATTAAAAAAGCAATTGATATTTTGGACAGACTCTATGATGAGAAGATAGAGGAGAGTATGCTATCTATTGGTGAGTATATGAAAAGAGTACTCTCTTATGTTGAAGTAAAAAAAATTTATGGTGAAGAAGCGACAGATGAAGAAGAGGAAATGTCCAAAGAAGCTTATCGTGAGAAACTTTTAGGATTTGAAAAAAAAGAGAGAAAAAAAATAGAAAAAATTTGGAATCACAGCCATGTTGAAAAAAGTGATATTACTTTGTCGGTAGATGAAGTGGGGCTTTTTTCCAAAGAGAGTGCTTCTATTTTTGGACTGAGTCAAAAAGAGTTAATCTTGACTGGTGCATCAGCAGGAGCTGTAACAGGTGCTGGCTTTGACCTTATGGTTGCTGGACATTCCCTCTTTCTTGGCTCACTCATTGGTGGTGTAGTTGGTGGTGTTGGTGCTATGTTTGGTTTTGATAATATTTATGAAGTTAAAGTATTAGGACAAAGTTTAGGAAAACGTGAATTAAGCATTGGTCCTATGCAAAACTTGAATTTTCCTTATGTTTTGTTAGGACGTTCACTTTATCATGCTTCACGTATTGCAAAACGTTCTCATGCTTCAAGAGTAAAACTTGAACTTGAAAATAGCTCTTTTACAGAAGAGATTTTAAATGCAAAAATGCGTAAAGAGTTAGAGAAATTTCATGAGAAGTTACGAAAAGAAGAGGAGCTAGAAGAAGAGGATCTTCGGGCATATCGAAAGATTATTCGAGATGCTTTTTTACCTCTTATCTCTTCTTAACCTATTTTCATACTATCTTTTTGTACCAAAGTTCTGACCCCAATAGACTTGGTATGAACTACTTGTATTAATGACAATAGCAATACCAACTTCTTTGTATATAGGCTTCATAATATTTTCACAGTGTCTTGGACTTGCCATCCATGCTTTCATGACTTGTTTTAAACTACGCTGACCTCCAGCGATATTCTCTCCTACTGTATGGTAGCTTCTATACCCATTATTGCTAATACGCTCATAAAATTTACTAGGTCTTCCATTTCCCGTAATATCATATTCTGTCCCAGAACCATCATGTGAAAAAGTATCACTATTGGCTAAATCTAGTACATGCTCCAAAGCAGAAGCATAAAGGTTAGCATTCCAAGTGAGTGGAGAAGAGGGTCCAAATGTTCCTCTGTCTCCACAACTTTTTACTTGTGAGCGTTCATAGTTAATGGCATCTAAAAGTGCCTGTTGGTTAGTTCCAATCTGATTTAAAGTTTTTTCCTCTTCATAGGTCATCTTAGAGTATGAATTCATAGAATTGCTACTTAGGCTTTCACTACTCCCACAAGCAGTAAAAAGGAATAAAAAGGTTAATGGTAAATAAGATTTATTTTTTAAAATTAAGTTAAGCATGTTATCTCCTGTTATCTAAATAGAAGTATAACAGCATAAAACTTAAAATAATATTTAATAACAAAAATTAATATTAAATATTATTTAATGTTTTTTTTAATTAAAATAATATTTTTATTAAAAAATATATATAGTATAAAAGTTGTGAAAATTTATAATTTTATTTCACAACAATTTTTTCTAAATGAGGGGAGAGTTGAGTTGTTAATTCATAAGAGATGGTTTTTAGTTGTTTTCCTGCTGTTTGGGCATTGTCAAAAATGCACACCTCTTCTTTGGTAGATTCTAAGATGACATAGTCCATAGAGACACGACCCAAAAGGGGTAAGCCCTCGGCTGTAACATAAGGCTCAAAACTGTTACTTCTCATCCATCCATTACCATAGCCAAGGTCATAAGTGGAGACGGTCATATCTCTAGGAGCTTCAAACTGCCCACCATAACCAACTCTTTCGCCTTTTTTTAGTTTTCGAGTAGAGACTTTTTTTGCCCAAAGAGAGAGAACAGGTTTTAACTCTAAAGTCTCATAAATAGAGGGGAGTTCAGAGTATCCGTATGCTCCGATTCCGAGTCGAATAACATCTTGTTTGTCACATGGTAGACGTAATGAGGTAGCAGAGTTAAAAGAGTGGTAACGCACCCCATCAAAACCAAATTCCTTAACTTTGCTTTTGACCTCTTCAAAGTTCTTTTGTTGCCAAAAGAGTTCTGAACTTAACTCATCAGCAGAACGGTTATGGGTCATAACGCCTACAAGCATAAGTTCTCTTTTTTCTATAAGTGTTAATGCCTCTTCAAGCTCACTCATAGCTATACCATTACGGTGCATTCCTGTGTCAACTTTTAGTTCAACCATCGCTCCTGTTTGGGCTTGTTCAATGTCAGCTAAACTATTAAGTGTAAATGAACAGGTTTCATCTAAAGCAGCTCTGTCACCTAAAACAAGTATCTGTTTGAAATAGGGTTTGATAGTTTTTGCTTCAGCATAGGTACGAACAACTGCTTGAGTAAGCCCAAACTCTTCTGATAGTTTAGCCATTAGTTCCAAACCATGACCGTAAGCGTTGTCTTTAAGCACAATGCCTACTTGCTCTTTTGAACCTGTTTTATTTACAAATTGAGATAGATTATGAAAGAAATTTTCTTTGTTTATTTTTATAAATGCCATGGAGAATTATAGCTAAATGGAGCTTGAAAATTATCATTTAAGAATGTTAACTCATGATTTACTCAATGTTAACTCACGTTTTAAGTCATGTTAACTCATGATATGCTATGATGTTCTTATGTATATAAGTAGAAATATAACACCAATTGTCTTTGAATTGTTAGAAGATTTTAGAATAGTTTCCATAAATGGACCTCGTCAAAGTGGAAAGACAACACTCTCTAAAGAGATAGCCAAAGAAAAAGGTATGGAGTACTACAGTTTTGATAATGAGTCAACAAGGGTAACAGCACAAAATAATCCTATGAGTTTCATAAAACAGCTTTCAAAAACTCCCTGTGTCATAGATGAAATTCAGATGGTTCCTGAGGTGATTTCTGCTTTAAAGATTGTAGTAGATGAAAAAAATGAAACAGGAATGTTTTTACTTACAGGAAGTGCTGACCTTTTTAAAATGTCTGCTATTAGAGAATCTTTAGCTGGTCGTATGGTTTCTGTTTCACTTTTTCCACTTTCATATTTTGAACTAAATGGTAGCTCAAACAATGTTGTTGACATGCTCTTTAGTAAAGAAATCACTTCCTTTAAATTTCTAAAGCAAGAGTATGAATCAATGGTAGAGCAGATGGTAACAGGTGGTTACCCCTCTGTGCAAGGAAAATCAGCACGTTCACAAGAGAGTTGGTTTGAGAGTTACATTGAGGCACGAATAGAAAAAGATTTGTCTTTAGTTAAAAAAGTGAGTCAAGAGAATAAGTCTGAGATTAACAAGCTTTTACGCATTTTAGCAGCAATGACCAGTAACCTTTTGAAATATAGCTCACTCTCAAAACATTTAAGTATTAAAGATACGACGGTAAAGTCAGACATTGAGATACTAGAAGCACTGTTTTTACTAAAACGAATTAATCCATATTTTACCAATAGAGGAAAAAGAGAGGTTAAAACTCCAAAGATACAATTTATTGATACTGGTTTGGTGGCTAATTTGGCAGGAGTTGATGTTCACTCCCTCATAGTCTCAGAGCGAGAGATGTTAGGAAACTTGGTAGAAAATTTTATATATGCCGAACTTCTTAAACATACAACATATTCTAAAAAATCTACACAAATATATCATTATCGAGATGGAAACTATGAAGTAGATTTGGTGTTAGAACAAAAAAATGGAAACATCGTTGCCATAGAGGTGAAATCTTCTGCAACACTAAAGACAGAGTACTTAAGAGGTTTAGTAAAACTGGCAGAAAATGCTGGAGATAACTTCAAAGCAGGGTATATCTTTTATGGTGGAGATGAAATATTACCTATGAGCAGAGATGGCTATGAGTTCTGGGCAATTCCTTTTGGGGTTTTGTTTGGGAAAGAGATAGATGCTTTCTTGTAGGGTTTAAATTTAATTGAGAAAGAGAGTAGAATATTAATGTATAAAGAACTGAAAAAAAAATATTTTGAAAGTAATGAAATAGAGATTTTATTACAAAATACTAATATATCAGTTTTAGATAACTTTTTGGAAAATGAAGAGAATATTAAATTATTTAATAAAACTTTTTACAGAAATAATTATCCTAAAACAGTTTTATGTGGTATAAATCCTGGAAAAAATGGAGCTGGTAAAACGGGAGTACCTTTTATTGACTTTATATCTTTATCTAAAATGTTAAAAGATGTAAATCGTAAAGATACAGAAAGATCAGCACAATTTTTCTATGAGATAGTAGAAGAGATTGGTATTGAACGATTTTATAATTCATTTTATGTTACTAACATATCTTGGGTTGGATATGTTAAAGAAAATAAAAATTTGAATTATTATGATCTTCCTATTAATGTTAAAGCATTTATTTATGATACATTTAAGTATGAAATGAAAATAGTATCTCCAACTACGATTATTTCTCTGAGTGGGAAAGTTAAAGAGACAATTTCAAAATTATTTGATAATAGTAATATTGATGTTACTCAACAGTTAGCTCATCCAAATTATTGTGCATTTCCAAAAAATTATGATAAATATAAATCAGAATATATGGATTTACTTTCAAGATACTTAGTCAAATAGAAGTATATAGGAATAATAAAATGAAAATACTACCCCCAGAATGGCAAAAACAAAGAGCTGTTCTCATGTCTTTCCCTCACAAAAACTCAGACTGGAACAACAACCTAAAGTCAGCACTTGTTCCGTTCATTCGAACAGCACAAGCCATTGCTTATGCACAGCCTGTTTATATTATTTGTGATAACAAAGATAAAATCTCTGATTTGTTCTGTTCTCCTAGAAATTTGAGTTTTATAGAGATAGAAACCAATGATACTTGGATTCGTGACTATGGTTATATCTCTGTTGTAGAAGAAGGCGAAGTAAAACTTTTGGATTTTTCTTTTGATGCATGGGGTGGGAAGTTTGAAGCCTCTTTGGATAATGAAGTCAATAAAACTTTGCATAAAAAAGGTTATATGGGTGTGACTCCACTTGAAAGTATTGATTTTGTGTTAGAGGGTGGGGCGATAGAGTCGGATGGTTTGGGGACTATTTTGACTACATCGGCTTGTCTTTGTAATTCTAACCGTAACGGTGGGCTTTCTAAAGATGAGATTGAATTAAAGTTAGCAGAATATTTAGGTGCAAAAAGGGTGCTTTGGCTTGACTATGGGTATTTGGCTGGGGACGATACTGACTCACATGTAGATACTTTGGCTCGATTTGTTGCTGAAAACACTATTATGTATGTTCAATGTTTAGATGAAAAAGATGAACACTATGTAGAACTTCAAAAAATGGAGGAGCAGTTAAAAGCATTTAAAACTTTTGAGGGAGAATCTTATGAGTTAATTCCACTACCCATGCCAACGGCTAAACATGATGAAGAGGGCAATAGGTTACCTGCTACCTATGCAAACTTTTTAATAAGTAATGGAGCATTGGTTTATCCGACCTATTCAGTAGATGAAGATAAGATTGCTCATGAGATTTTTAAAGATTTTTTTGTGGGAAAAGAGATAATTCCGATTGAGTGTTCGAGGTTAATAGAAGAGGGTGGTTCTCTGCACTGTTCTACAATGCAGATACCTTTTTAAAACTTAGAGTCTTTTGCTTCCAAAATCTTGTGTCCAATAGACTTGGTAGGTACTTCTTTCGTTAATGACAATGGCAACACCAACTTCGGTATAGGTACTTTTCATAATATTCTCACAGTGTCCAGGACTTGCCATCCATGCACGCATGACTTCGTCTACGGTACGTTGTCTACCTGCAATATTTTCTCCTAAAGCGTAATAGTGAGTATATCCATTTTTAATAATTCGTTCATCAAATGTACTTGGAGACCCAGTTCCTGTACGGTCAGAGGCTGTTCCTGAACCATTGTGAGAGAACTGCTCACTGTTTGCCATATCTAATGAGTGCTCTAATGCAGCAGCATAAAGCTGAGAGTTCCAAGTAAGTGGATGAACGGGACCAAAAGTTCCTCTGTCGCCACAAGTTCTCTGCTGTGAACGCTCTTTATTGATTGCATCAAGTAGTTCTTTTTGACTAGTACCAATCTCACTTAATACTTTCTCTTGTTCATTACTAATGGGAGTATATGAGTTTTCACTGTCTAAAAGAATTGTTGATCTATTTTCTTTTTGTATTTCAGAACTACTACCACATCCTAAAAATACCATTAAAAGTAAAATAGATAAATAAGTTTTATTATTTAAATTTAAATTAATCAAGCTCACTCCTTTCGTTATTTTTCGTAGTATATCAAGATGTAACTTAAAATTAAACTTAACATATGACATTAGTTTAGTGTTATTTATTGTTATCAGTCTATTTATATATTAGTAGTATTAATTAAAAATTATTTTTAAGTATATATCAATTGTATAATTTTTTGTCACAGATGCCTTATTTAATTATGCTAAAATAAATAAAAAAAGTAGGTAAATGAAAGTCGCATTAATACAAAAAAGGTCTTATGGTAACACTAAAATAAATATTAAGAACACAATTAATGATATAAAAACAGCTTGTGTTAAAGGTATAGAATTGGTGGTACTTCAGGAGCTTCATCAGAGTGAGTACTTTTGTCAAAGTGAAGATACAAAATTCTTCTCTTATGCTAACTCTTGGAAAGAGGATGTTGCCTTTTGGTCAACGGTTGCAAAAGAGCATAACATTGTTTTAGTGACTTCCCTTTTTGAGAAGAGAACAGAAGGACTTTATCATAATACAGCAGTAGTTTTTGATAAAGATGGAACAGTTGCAGGAAAATATAGAAAAATGCATATTCCTGATGATCCAGGGTTTTATGAGAAATTTTACTTTACTCCAGGTGATTTAGGCTTTGAACCCATTCAGACTTCCATTGGGAAATTGGGAGTTTTAATCTGTTGGGACCAATGGTATCCTGAGGCTGCACGACTTATGACCCTAAAAGGTGCAGAGTTACTTATCTACCCCACAGCCATTGGCTGGTTTGACTCAGATAGTGAAGAGGAGAAATCTCGACAGCGAGAGAGTTGGGTGACCATTCAGCGTTCGCATGCCATTGCCAATGGTGTGCCTGTACTCTCTTGTAATCGTGTGGGTTTTGAAAAAGACAGTGCAGGGGTCATGGAGGGCATTCGTTTTTGGGGAAACTCTTTTGTTTGTGGGGCTCAGGGTGAACTTTTGGCTCAAGCTGGAGAAGAAGAGGAGATACTTTTTGTTGATATAAATATGGAAAGGACTAAAGAGGTTAGAGATATTTGGCCCTTTTTAAGAGATAGACGGATTGATACATATAGTGACTTATTAAAAAGATATTGTGATTAATAATATAGATAACAACTTATACTTATTATAATATAGACAAACTAACAACAAGGGTATAGAATGTCAATGGATATTACAAAAGTTACTAAAGGTGAAGATGTTAAATTTAAAAATCCAAGTGCAAAATTTTATGAAGCAATTGGTGGTGAAGAGGGAATGCGAGAGTTAATGTATAACTTTTATGATAAAATTTATGAGAGTGAAATTGCACATTTCTTTCCACAAGATGAAGAGGAGTTTGAACAAATTAAGGTTAAAAATACTAAGTTTTTTATTCAAATTTGTGGAGGACCAAAGGTCTATGAAGAGGAGTCAGGAGGTATGGAGCTTAATGAGTTTATGATTCGTATTCATGATGATTTTTCAATTAATGAGAAGGCAAGAGTAGAGTGGTTAGGTACTATTCGTGAAGCATTAGAAGAGGTAAAAGGGGTAGATGAAGAGATTTTAGAAGATTTTTGGGATTATCTAGATAGTTTCTCTAAATTGACAGTCAATAGTTTCTCTGATGGAAGTACATATTATGCAGCTTATACGCCAGACTTAGAGCAGAAGTAAACCTCTATTATGTTAAAATCCTATTTAATAAAAAATTAAGGATATAATATTGGAAGAGTTAAACTCCAAAGAGCAGAGCGTTGAAGTGCTCCAAAATCAAGTTGATAACCTAAAGAGTGAGGTAGATGAGTTAAAAGTGAAAGCATCTCA
>Ga0256844_10000827_pt1 | contig 11655 bp, 9 predicted proteins | sample MusselsmetaG_FD_189100 | JGI IMG/M metagenome (GOLD analysis project Ga0256844, IMG submission 189100) | Mussel associated microbial communities from hydrothermal vent at the East Pacific Rise, Pacific Ocean - Mussels | ecosystem: Host-associated > Mollusca > Shell > Unclassified ... | reverse complement strand
GCCAAACAAGAGAAGATTTTTTAAATAATGGGGAAGAAAAGCCAGAAGAAGATTTTACATTTTCAGATTGCCGCGATCAGGACACTTTCAGGTTGCCCCTGACAGTTAAGAATACGTAAGAATGATAAAATCTAGTAAATAGCGTAATAATCCTACACAAATTATTTTCTTTATATAATTGACAATCTCCTCATGGCTCTTTAATAATGTATTGCGTCCTTTATTACATCATTAATTATGATTTCATTAATCTAGCCCTGTAGATTAAACTCTCTAATGGAGCTTTTTTAATCTAATACGGTAACATATAAATATAACCAAATATTATGGAATATCGCAAAGAAATCGATGGATTAAGGGCTGTTGCAGTAATTCCAGTTATTTTATTTCATGCGGGATTTTCACAGTTTAGTGGAGGATTTGTAGGCGTCGATGTATTTTTCGTAATAAGTGGTTATCTTATCACCACGATCATTCTATCAGAAAAAGAAAAAGGGGCTTTTTCTCTTGTGAATTTTTATGAGCGTAGAGCTAGACGAATTATTCCAGCACTTTTTTTAGTTTTGTTGTTTTCAGTGGTAGTTTCATGGTTTTGGTTATCTCCATCTCATATGAAGGATTTTGCTAAGAGTCTTGTCTCCGTTTTACTTTTTTCATCTAACATATTATTTTGGCAAGAAACGGGATATTGGGGTGAAGTAAATGTTCTAAAGCCACTATTGCATACGTGGAGTTTAGCCGTTGAAGAGCAATACTATGTATTATTTCCTCTTTTTCTTATGCTAATGTGGCGTTTTCAAAAACGCTGGATATTAAGTTCATTATTTATAATTGCACTTGGGAGCCTTTCATTATCGCATTGGGCTGCGTTTAACAAACCTGACGCTAACTTTTTTTTATTACCAACAAGAGGCTGGGAACTGGCTATTGGCGCAGGTATAGCCTTCTATTTCCTTTATCGTAAACAAGTTATACACTCACTTTTATCTCATAAAGCAATTGATGAACTATTAGGTTGGATGGGGCTTTGCTTAATAGCTTATGCCGTTTTTGTTTTTGATGAAAAAACACCATTTCCAAGTTTATATGCGCTTATACCAACAATTGGAGCCGCTTTAATAATCATTTTTTCATCAAAGAATACATTAGCCGGTAAGTTTCTTGGTTCAAAAATTCCAGTAGGAATTGGTCTTATCAGCTATAGTGCATATCTTTGGCATCAACCTCTTTTTGTTTTTGCTAGACATAGAAGTCTCCAAGAGCCAACACCCTTATTTTTTGTAATTTTATCTTTAACTTCCTTGTTATTGGCATTTATAAGTTGGAAATATGTAGAAGCTCCTTTTAGAAAGCAAGGTGTTTTTTCAAAAAAACAAATTTTCTTATTCACTGCTATTGGTTCTGCTGTATTTATTACTTTCGGATTGATTGGGTATTATACAGATGGCTATCAAAATAGACTATCCAAAAGTGCTTTGAAAATCATGAATACATCAAATGATGTCAGTGTTAATAATTTAGATGTGCTTGGTGATTATTCTAATATCAAAGGTGCTATTTTAGGTGATTCACATGCTGAATCTATTATACATTCCCTCAGTAATACACTTAGGAATAAAGGCTACGGGCTAAAGAACTATATTAAAGTTGGCTGCCCGCCGGTGCGTGGATTATATAGGTTGGATATCCCCAGTTATGGTGACAAGTGCGATCAACATTACTCAGATATTTATCATACAATTATTCATGACAAAAAACTGCAAAAAATAGTAATTTTAGCAAGATTTACATTGTATCTAGAATCATCTAGATTTGATAATGAAGAAGGGGGCATTGAACTCGGGGTAACGAAACAAGTAATATACGATGAAATAAAATTTAAAGATCAAATAAGAACACTATCAACAAGGAAGGCTGCAATTACAAAAAAAATTATAGATGATGTTAATGTTCTCCTTGAAGCAGGAAAAACTGTGGTATTGTTATATCCAATACCCGAAGTTGGGTGGGATGCACCAAGTATTGGAATTAAGGCCGCTAAGAATTCAGGAAAAGAAGTAACTTTAACAACTTCATACGAACGATTTAAGAAAAGAAATTCTTTTACTTTTTCTGTTTTGGATTCTATAGGAAATCATGCAAGATTAAGACGCATATATCCCCATAAATTTTTCTGCAACACATATATTAAGGATAGATGTGTTGCTATTTATAATTCGATATCATTTTATCAAGACAGCAATCATTTGAGCAATTCTGGTGCTGCCCTTATTGTTGATGCTATTGCTAAAGCTGCAGGAGATTAACAATTAAACACAAGGCTGATGCATATTCGATGACGATGAACACTAAATCTTGGTCTGTCCGCTAACAATCCTTGTCTGCCCTGTTTTTACTGTTCCAGCAAGTTTTTGATAAATCTCAATAAATAGCGTAAAATTCTTACAGACACCGGTTATGACCTCTATATATAATTGATGGTCCAACCTCTTGATCAGGTAATTCCCTCTAAAATCTGTACCACTCTAAGCTAGAGACTTTTGGTAGTTTCATTAGGCTAAACGGTATTACTCACAACATTACTATTATAATAATTTTTAAGGGCTAAAATGAAACTTTATTATCATAAAGATCTTCTTGGTAACTTTGGTGATGATTTAAATCCCATAATTTGGGAAAAATATTTTCCTGGTTGTTTTGACGGTTATTTGTATCATATTCCCAAGTTAAGAGTGGATAGTTCTTTTGATGATTTGTTTCTAGGAATCGGAACTATTTTAAACAATAATATTCCTAAAGAAGGACAAAAATTTGTATTTGGCTCAGGTTATGGTTATGGGGAAAAACCTAAAATTGATAAAAGCTGGACTATTTATTTTGTTCGCGGGCCACGTACAGCTGCCGCATTGGGTTTACCTTCAGAAAAAGCTATCACGGATCCTGCTATTCTGACACAATTTCTTGACCTTGGAGCGGTGTTTCAAAAATATGATGTAAGCTTTATTCCACATTGCAGTACTGCTCGCTCATGCGATTGGAGGTCGATTTGTGACACCGTAGGTATACATTATATCGACCCACAAAATGAAGTGATGGAGGTTCTTAGAGATATAAAATCATCCGGAAGAATTATAACAGAAGCGATGCATGGTGCAATTATAGCTGACACATTTCGTATCCCATGGCTCCCAGTTAAAAGTACGAATAACATACTCGATATAAAATGGTTAGATTGGTGTGAAAGCCTAAATATTACATATGCTCCAAATAGCTTACCCTCATTTTGGAATGTAGAACAGAAAAATCCAAGTTTTATAAAAAATATGATTGGTAAATCTAAAAGATTTTATTCTGAGTTAAATCTCAAGAGTGCTAAGAATAGTACATCCTATCTATTAAGCAATATTGATACATTTAATGCATCAACAGACAGAGTTCTATCCGAAGTCGATCACTTTAAAAAACATTTGCTCACCTCTCTTTAGGAAATGCTTTATCTATGCAGTATTATCACAATTTCCAAATTGAGACTAAATAAACAGGAAATAAATTTAACTTAATGACAACAACATCAAAATTACTAGCTTCAGGAGCTCTTTTAAGAGTATTAGTACTTTTTAGTAGTATCGTCAGTGCTTTTTTTCTTATGCCGTTTATTATCCATTCCATTGGAGAACGCTGGTATGGTTTATGGATCATCATCGGTACTCTAATGGGGTATTATGGCTTACTGGATTTTGGACTGACTAATGCAAGTCAACGATTTACTGCTCGTGCACTCCATACTCAGGAACCTGATGATATTCATTATGCTGTGAGCACATCTATAGGGATATTCAGCGCCATTGGCGCTATAGCCATTATAATTTCTGGGATTATAATGGCTATAGCGCCTGTTTTTTTTGCTTCTGATGAAGATATAACGATATTTAGAACAGTCATTGCGATTATGGGGGCTAAAGTAGCAATTTCTTTTCCTTTTGTCTCTTTCTTTGGAATTATTACTGCAAAACTTCGTTATGATATCGTAAGCTATGCAACACTCTTTAAAATAATTTTAAGATTTATTTTATTTTATACCTATATAAGTCATGGTTATTCAATTATTGCTTTAGCCTGGATTACACTTATAACAGAACTATTAGGCTATTTTATAACAGCCTATTATGCCCTAAAGCTTGTACCTGAACTAAAAATTCATTATCAGTTTTTTAACCCCGCTTTATTAAAAGAATATTACAATTATGGAAAATTTGCCTTTCTATCGTCCATAGGGAATGTTTTAAGATTTCAAATAGATGATCTGGTTATAGCTAAATTTCTTTCCCTTGCAATTGTTACTCACTATACCGTAGCCATACGACTTATCGAATATGCAGGGCAGTTTATGGTGAGTATATTAGGGATCTTCAACCCAGTATTTACCAAGTATCATACCACCGGAGACTATAAAGCGATTAGAGAAAAATTTCTATTTATTATTCAAGTTAGTGCAATGCTCAGCTTCCTTCTGGGTGGAACTATTCTTATTTTAGGAGAAAACTTTATCTTGCTATGGATGGGGGATAAATTTTTAGATGCATATATCCCTTTAATAATTTTAGCAATTGGATCAATTGTTGCACAATCAAGTAGTCCATGTGTTTCCATATTATATGCAATAAACAAACATAAATATTATGCCTACATGACATTAATCGAAGCTTTTTTAAATTTAACACTGAGTATAATTCTTATTCAATATTTGGGGATGCTAGGTGTTGCATTAGGAACAATGTTACCCCTAATAATTACCAAAATCTATTTTCAACCCCGTTATACATGCAGACAAATAAGCTTACAATACTCAAAATACTATTATAACTTAATTAAATTTATACTCTATAGCACACCACTTTTTCTATGTTTTTATTACTTAAATCATCTATTTCCAGCTAATAATTATTTATTATTATTTATATATGGTGGTATTTTTTCAATAATTTATATTTTATATTCACTTAAATTTATTTTTACAAAGGATAGCAAAGAGATTATTTCAACCATTGTTCCAGTACGCTTTAATAAGTTCTATAATTTTTTCACCTAAGCCAATAGCACCTTTAAAATTTATTTATAATAAATGTAAAGTATTTACCATCCTTCTTTTTTTGATTGAACCCGAGAATAAAATGGATATAACAATTATAAAAAAACAGATAATAAACATTATTAAAAATATAGACGATATGATTTCCGATAATTTTGGGTCTATAAAAATACTTTTCGTTATTAAAAACAGCATTAGCTTCAAAGTATTCTTACCTATAATAAGAGAAACAATCCATGATAATCACTTTAAAATCTATTTAACTCTTGAGTGTAATGGATGCTTTACTTTTCCTGAAGATAAAGAAAGTCAGTTTTTGAAATATTCTCATTATATCAATACAAAAAAAGCCTTATTTTCAAAATGGCATTTTATTTTTTTTAGTGACTTCTCTTCTCTATATTTTTTTAGGCATGCAACAACAATAAGCATACCCCATGGATATGCTTATGGAAACTCTCATAAAGAATCAAATAAAAATAATGATACAAGCATGTATTCACTAAAAACAATTAACGCTAACAATATTTCATTAGCATTTCTAAGTTCAAACAATATTATTGAAAAAATATCTGTTGATAAAACATACCTGGTTACCGGTTCACCTCAATCCGATATATTCACCCATAAAATAAAACCAAGAGAAAAGTACCATACTTTAAATAGGTATAAGCTAAATAATAAAAATAAAAACATTGTTATCTATTCACACTGGAAGGAAAATAGCTTATTAAATACTATTGACATTTACCAACTTGAACAATTGGTTAAGAGCTTTCCAATATATAATTTCATAATAAATGGACACATATTACTTTGGAAAAATCATGATGGTTCAGTGCGCATTAATCCATTATTTTTAAAATTAACAAATCTTGATAAAACACATAATAATCTACTATTTTTACCTTTTTTAAAAAATTCATACGATATTTCAAAAATTGCAGATTATTTTATTGGTGATAATAGTAGTTATTTTGTTGAGGCATGTCTGGTTGATAAACCTATTTTTTATTATGATCACCCAGGTTTTATTTTTGAAGACTCTCAAGTAGAAACACTTTTTAAAAAAGCATGTACACCATTTTCATCTTTTGACGCGTTGCTGTCAATCATGACTGATTTAAAAGACTTTTCTGATTCACAAAAAAATGACCGAAAAAATGTTATTGATTTTTTCCTTTTTAAACCAGGTTATTCTACCAATTATATCATTAAATTCTTAAAAACAATTGGTAGAAATTCAGGCCCAAAGTCCAGAAATTGGGATAAAGTAACCAATTATTGCAAAATGGAGGCCAAATTCCTCACTGAAAAAGAGAAATAGTTGTGGATACTTGTAAAAAAAATCTTAATTATCGGTATAATATGAAAAAAGATGGTTGAAACAGAAAGTTTTTCTAGTTATATTTAATATGACACTAATTTATAAAAATTTTACAATATAAATAAGTAGAACTTTTTCATCAACAATAACTAAAATTCCATAGTAATTAGTAAATTTGTAACTTATTTATTAATAACCAAGAGAAAAGATAATTGATTATTTTAAAAGATAAATTTACTAGAATTTTAAGAAATTTTCTAATAATTCTCTTTTTATGCCAACTATTTCTTATATCTTCCAGTTTTGCTGATGTTTCCAGTCAATGTAAACACGTTGCTAGAGAACTAATTGGTGGTACCCGGGGGCCATCTGATTATAATAACCCCCTAAATAGAAAACACATAATAATTGTTGAAAAATTTCATTTTACGCCACAGGTGGAACAATTAATTAAAGGCTCAACTGATACCCATCCCCCTCATGATTTAAACTACACGTTAAAGCATTTCCCAAATCATCATAGAGCTTTATACTCTGTCATTCGTTATGATTTAGCTAATCGAAAACCTAAACTCGATAAATCTGCAGAATGTTATTTAACTTTGGCCCTTACATTTAAGCCCAGAGATGCCACTGTGTGGATGCTTTTTGGGCTCTATTATCAAAGAAAACTAGAGTTTGAAAAGTCACTTGAAAAATATCAACGTTCAGAAAAGATTAATCCAGATAATGCCCAATTGCACTATAATCTAGGACTTTTATTTTTAAAAAAAGAGGACTATAAGCACGCCCTTAAACATGCCAGAAAAGCCTATAAGTTAGGTATAAAATTGCCTGGTTTAAAACGAAAATTAATTAAAGCAGGCAAATGGAATGATAAAAAACTCATTAAGGCAATATAATGACCTTCAAAATATTATAGAAATTCATTGCTGAAAAACGATATCTGAAACTCTTTAAGTAAAATTGAATACTCTTTAATTTATTTTTATTTTTTCTATAAAAATAAGCCAATATTTCATGTTCACGAGCAATCCTATAGCGATAGTACCGATCCTCTTCTTTTGTTAAAAGTTCTTTTGATCGCTCATAGTTAATATTTTGTACATAAATAAAACCCAGACTTAAATTTTCTTTGTTTTTGGTTAAGCTACCATCCCTTATGCGATAATAGGCTAATTTTTCACCTGAGTAGGCAATTCCACCTTTTTGAGCTAATCTAAACCATAAGTCTGTATCTTCACCATTATTTATTTTCTCAAAAAACCAGTAATCTTGTTCTAATAATAGTGAACGGCGAAACATTATTGTTTGAGTACTGATTGGCACAATATAGACAGACATAAATATATATAATAACTTTTTTTCTAAAAAGATATTATTTTCCTTAAACAAATATTCTTTAGCTCTTTCAGGAAAATTAATACTTTCATGGTGAGATTGCTCCTGAATCACACCCATTTCATCCATATAGTACATATCTGAAAAAACCAGATTTATTTGCGGGTACTGCGAAAATATTTTTTGCTGTTTATAGACTTTATGGATATCATAAAGATCATCTGCATCAATAAAGCATATTAAACTTCCTTTTGATATTTTCAAACCCTTATTACGTGCATTACCGGGTCCACCATTTTTTTGTGACATTAAAATGATTCGAGCATCTTTTTCTATCCAGGCATTTATACGCTCAACAGTATTATCCGTAGAACCATCATTGATTATAATTAATTCAAAATTATCATAGGTTTGTGAGCAAATTGATTGGATAGCCTCATCAATATAGTCTGAGACATTATAAACAGGCATAATAATTGATATTAATGGATTATTATTGCCCTTGAGTGAATCTGCCATACAGCCCTTCTTATCTATAGTTTGTTGAAAAATTTCTTGGTATTTAATAAATCCTTATAAAGGCCCAATCGGGAGTTGAACTCATTTATTCCCATTTTTTGCAAATTATTACTATGCCTATATGCATGACCATAAATTTTTTCTTTTATTTTATCTTTCAAACTCATGATCTTAAGCCCAGTTTTGTTATTTGTTACATTATTATTGTCAAATGTAATCACTGTAAAATCATTATCAGGCATTGTTTCTAAAGTGAAGTGTGCTGCATCAATTTTAATCTTTAACGCCTGTTTTTTAAATGGTAACTCCATTGGGGTACTGGTTTCCCAATTAACACTAGTAGATAAATAATAATAAAGTACTAATGAGCGTATCGACCAAAAGGCACTTGCTGGACCACTATAGGGGTCTAACCATAGTAATTCATCCTCAAAAACCCCCTGACTAATTGCCCCATTCCTTAATGCCCCCTGACTAATAAAAAAATCCCAACACGACAATAATATTTGTAAGGCTTCACCCGATGATATTGTGTGAGTATCCAGTTCAACAGCAGAAATTATCGGAGCTGGTGCAGCCATTCGATAACACAAACTTCTTCCATACAATGGGTAGCCTTTTTCAGTAAATAGATATTTATACCAGCTCACATATTCACTTAGAATATTATCAAGATAGTTACGATCAAAATCTGGTTTAATTTGCTTAATCCAATAAAAAATATAATGAAAAGCCCATGCATTATAATAATCAACTGCGCCATTTTCACCATCTTTAAAACAACCATTACCGATATAAAACTGTTTTATACGTTCATAACGATATTGACTTTGAAAAGAATGACTGGAATCTAATGAGGCTATAACCAAATCAATTAGAACAACAAAAAGATGCCAATTATTATCAGCCGTTTTTTTCCCAACTGCCTGTTTTAACCAGGATAATATGAACTGCTTTTCTGAGCCTAAAAATTCATCCCATAAAACATCTCGAGTAATCCACAATGATAATGCAACATCTGCAGCTTCACATATTAAAGTACTTTTATCTTCAATATTCCCCCAGTATCCTTGTGCCGCAGAGTTAGTACCATTGATTAGAACCGTTTTTATATGATTTTTTATTTCGTTGTAATATTTTTGTTCTTTTATAGGTGAGGTGATATAACTAGACCAAAGGGGTAGCAGGCGAGTAACACCCTCTATAGCATCATTTTTAGCACCATAAATACTTGAATAACCAGGGTAATAAGCCATTGTACTGTAAGAGTGTAGATAGTGAATATGTGCTTCCCAGAAAAAATTCACCAGGGAATTAAACTTGTTTTTTACTGATTCATTTTCATTTCTGAAGATAGATTTTATATTCTGATCATTTATATTAAACTTAGCCTTTTTATAAATTAAACGATGGAATTGTTCTTTTTGCATCTCTAAAATGAAAGGTATATCACTTATATTCACAAACTACAGATCCTTTTTTTTGACCAGATATATATTATTTCACCCTGGTTACTTTTTATCCTTTAATATCTTAAATATTATGGGAATTATCTGTAAAAGAAAACCTGGATCAGCTTTTAGGATATTTATAATAATTTTTACATCGACTTTTATTCTGTTTTTAATTAGGTGCAACAGGCTGGCAATAAAAGAATATCTTGCATCATTAAGTTGTTGATATACTATTGTTTTTTGTCTTTCATTTAGTTTTAATTCTTTCAGAATAGTTTTAGATAATTTGATATAATTTGAAGTCAGTACCAATGACTTTGCTGTTCCCCAGGAAGCACTATCAAATATATTTACACCCCTGCCTTCTTTAACCAGTACCGATGAAGAAAATGAAACATTATTTATTTGTTGGCATAAAGACAGTTTAAACAGTCTGTCCTGACCATTAAAAAGAATCACATTAAATTGCATATCTGGGCAAATAGAAAATCTGTAAACAAGTGATGATGTACTAATAATATTACTTCTCACTAAAGCATAATCAAACATATCTCCCTTAAATTTAAAGATATTCTTTTCACTATTTATTGAGTTATGTTGACTACTAATCAAGTCTAGTCCATCTTCTGAATGCCATTCAAATCGAGTTTCGTTAAAACCTGCCCGGTATGTATTTGAAAAAAACATATCACAACCTTCATTCATAGCACTAACTGCAACTGATAAAAATGTATTTTCCCATTGGTCATCTGAATCCAGAAAAGCAACATATTCCGTATTTTCTGGTAGGTTTTCCAGCCCCTTATTTCGAGCAGCACCCGGGCCAGAGTTTTTTTGAATAAGAATTGTCAGGTTTGTATTGTCTTTTGAAATATTTTTTAGTTCTTCTTCTGCTGAAACTGGGGAACCATCATCAATAACAATAATATGAAAATTTTTATAATTTTTTTGTTCAAGAATCGACCTAACACATTTATCCAATAATCCTTTTTCTTTTTGGAAAAAAGGAATTATCACTGTAACCAATCCATCATCTGCATTTATATTCATATTAGTTTCCATTGTGAAGCATTTAATCTTCCTCAGGTATGTTAACTTTTAGTTGGGGTATGGCAATTAGAGAGATTGAAATAAAAGGCCTTATTGATGATATTAATAGTTGAACATTACCAAAGCAAAAAAAGATTGCCGAACCTACTATCCTTGCACCCATTTTTTTATGTACTGATAGTGACACCGGATTAAAGGCTGATATTCTACTTATCGTCCAACTATACTGCTTATTATTTAAGACTTTATTGGTATAATCCCATAGCAGGGGAAATGCCAAACTAAGACGATTTTCAGGTGTTATATAGACATCAAAATCCCAAACTGCATCTTTCTCTGGGTATGGGATAAAATTACAGCGCACTTCATCTTCAAGGTATTCATTTTCACAGATCCAGATATAACCAATAAATTCATTATCATTTTTAATGGCTGTAAAGCATCTGGCCTGTTGATTAAATCGTTCTTCAATGACCTTTGCCGGTCTTGGAAATTGCCTAACTATAAAGTCGTCTCTTAAAATTTCATGGACTTTAATATTACGTTTTTTTATTGTTTTAATAATAGGATCTATAGGCACAGGCTGGGCAAAAAAATAATACTTTATTATTCTTATTTTATTAAACGATAGTTTATTTAATATTCGATTAAAAACATATAGGACGTAATTAATCAGTCCCAGTGATTTTATTGATTGTTTGATGCTATTAATAAATTTCACTATAGAAGTTGCTTTATTTATTAATTAAAGTAATGGATAATTATAGCATTAAAGATTGATATATAGGAAATACTATCATGAATTTAACAATACGCTAAATTGTAAGTAATTTCTTACAATTTAGTAAATTTTTTTTTAGTATAAAAATATACTA
>Ga0256844_10000826_pt1 | contig 11667 bp, 11 predicted proteins | sample MusselsmetaG_FD_189100 | JGI IMG/M metagenome (GOLD analysis project Ga0256844, IMG submission 189100) | Mussel associated microbial communities from hydrothermal vent at the East Pacific Rise, Pacific Ocean - Mussels | ecosystem: Host-associated > Mollusca > Shell > Unclassified ... | reverse complement strand
GTCTGCAAAGTTAAAAGAAGACAGCACTTTAACGCAGTGGCTAGACAAATGTGCCGTAGCACTGAACGACACTATGGTAAATGACTTAAGTACAGCCCTTAAAGATGGAGATAAAATCTCCATTCTTCCTCCAGTGTGTGGTGGGTAAATAGTGGAACTGTATAATGGCCCACTTGATACCAAAGAGATATTTGGTAGATGGTTAGACGAACAAGCAGAGTCTAACTACGGAGCGTACATCCCTTTTGTGGGGACTATACGGGCTGAAAATGACATAGAAGCATTGAGCTTTGACATCTATGAACCTGTACTTCAAAAGTGGTTTGATGAGTGGCACGAGAAGGCAAAGGCTTTGGGTGCAGTAGTGAAGATGGCACACTCACTAGGGGATGTGCCAGTGCATACTTCTTCATATGTCTCAGCTGTATTTTCTCCTAAACGTAGAGTTGCACTAGAACTCATAGACGCATTTGTAGAAGACTTTAAAGCCAATGCCCCCATATGGAAATATGATGTGAAAAATGGCGAACGTATTTACGCAGCTGATAGAAGTACAGCAATGAATGGAGCAGGATTACTAGCATGATACATTTTGATGAATCTATAGAGATAATAAAAAATCTCGAAATAATCAACTATAAAACAAAAGAACTTTACCTTGTGGATGCACTTGGGTATGTGCTTGCAGAGGATGTCATTACAGATCATAACTCACCAGAGTTTCCTACTTCTGCGATGGATGGGTATGCCATCATACATGAAGATATGACTTTGGGTACTTTGAAGATAGGGGGTATTAACCCTGCAGGTTCTGTCTTGTCTGCGGAAGTACTTGGAGGCATGTGTATCAAAACATTTACAGGTTCACTCATGCCTCATGGTGCAGACACACTCATACCCATAGAAAATGTGGAAGTCCAAGGCGATGAGATAGTCATAAAAGAGGAAGTACCTCAAGGGTTTTCTGTGCGTGAAGTAGGAGAGAACTACGCTAAGGGGCAGTTACTCATACCTAAAGGTACAAAGATAGACTTTCCTCAGATAGGTGTTATGGCATCTTTAAATATTGCGGATGTGTTAGTGTACGAGAAGCCAACGGTGGCTATCATCTCTACAGGTTCTGAGTTACTTGAACTTGGGCAAGAACAGACCAATGATTCACAGATACGTTCGTCAAACAATTATATTTTAGAAGCTATCGTTAAAAAGTATGATGGTATTGCACTACAGTTAGGGTGTATCAAAGATGATAAGGCGACCATTACTAAAGAAATCTCTGATGCTTTAGAAAAGTCTGACATCGTAGTGACTACTGGTGGTGTGAGTGTTGGTGATTTTGACTTCGTTAAAGATGTCATCGTAGAGCAGGGCTATGATGTAATTTTTAAGGGCGTACGTGTGAAACCAGGTCAGCACATCATGGTAGCACGTAAAGATGATAAGTTCATCATAGGTTTGCCTGGGTTTGCTTACTCTTCTACAGTTACGGCACTACTTTACCTAGTTCCTCTCATAGAAAAACTACAACAAGGTACATGCTCTTTGCGTAAAGTAAAAGCCAAATTAAAAGAACCTTTTGTGAAACGTGCTAAAAAAGCAGAGTTTACCGCTTGTAATGTTTCACTTGTGCAAGGCGAGTACTATGCTGACTTCAAGGGCAAGAAAGTAGGCTCTTCAGCCATACTTACGAACATGCTTGGAGATGTAGCTCTTCTTGTGACTACTGAAGATGATGAATCTAAAGAGGTAGGTGATGAAGTAATCGTTTTACTTTTTGGCTAATAATAGGGAGTCAGACCCCTACAGTGCAAGAATAGAATTTCTTACTCTTAAAAACATCGCAAATTCTGCTACTGTTTTACATCCCATTTTAATCGCGTAACTTAATAACTCTTTATTTTGTGAATATACCATTTTAAATCCTTTTTATTATATATATCTTTTTAATTATGAGCAAAGCTCACAATAAATTACCCGTAGGAAATACCCTTGGGTGCCTCTCACTGAAGCTTCGGTTAAAACCTCAGAACTTATAAATATGTCAAATTATAGTTTAAAATATTTAAAATACTCAAAAATATTGCATATTGACATACTTTTTAATATAAATAGTGTATACTACATATTATATATAGTAAAATTGTACAAAAAAGGATGTTAAATGAATTTAGGTGAAATTGTAGATAAGTTGAAAGATGTACTTTCTGAAAGTACCATTGGTAAAAAAGTATTTGATAAAGATGTGGCGGAGGCTTTGAACATACCTCAGGGAACATTTGCTTCTATGAAAAAAAGGAACTCTATCCCTTTTGAGGAGATATTAGAGTTTTGTGCCTTAAAAAAGATATCTGTAAATTGGCTCTTTTTTGACCAAGCGGTTGATATGCTCAAAGAAGAAACGGAGAAGTTTTTTCAAGTACGTTATTTTTCAGACATTCGTGCATCTGCAGGTGGGGGTGCCTATGGTTTTGATGAAGAAGAATCTGAACTTCTAAGTATAGATGAAAAAATAATGCATAACATGGTAGGTATGGGGAATACAGAACTAGAAGCCATCCACGTGGATGGAGAGTCTATGGAGCCAACACTTCAAGATGGAAGCATTGTATTTGTAGACAGAGAACAAACCAATATCAATAAAGATGGTATTTTCATAGCTTCTACTACTACAGGACTGTTCATTAAACGTATTCGTCAAAGAGCTGATGGTATGGTAGAACTCATTTCAGATAACAGTATGTACTCACCAGAGTTAATTGCACCAGAGGAAATCTCTATAGTGGGTAAGGTTGTGGGGAATATAGAGAGTTTGTGAAAAGAAACTAGTTTCTTGAGCTTCCTGCTGAAGGAAACTCAGCATTAGAGTAGGTAATAGGAATTCTTTAATCTGAGGTGTAATTTTTTTAGTTGCTAATTGGTACATTTTTGGATTACATTTGATACTTAAGAAGCCTTCCAAACCACAGCACATAACTCAACATCTACATCGGTCTTTCTAGGCTTAATTTTAAATGTTTCTATTTCACAATTCTCTATAGAATATTTTTCATTCAACGCATCGATATTATCTTCAAATTCATATTCTAAGGCTTCTATATCTTCTTGAATTTTTAGCATACTTTCTTCGGCTCTTGATAGGTCACCACGCTCTTTTAAAATATTTGAGCCTTTTTTGAATGCTCTACCTATTTTAGTAGGTGTTGTACGCCCAAAGAGTGCTCCAAGTACAGCAATACCTGTTTCTATCATAGAGGAGGTAGAGTCTGATTCTTCTTTTTCTACACGCGCCTTGGAACGGTTTAATCTATCAAGTAAAGTTTTTTCTTTTTTCTCAAAGCGTGTTTGTAGTTTTTTTATCTCAGCTTCTTTTTTATCATTGAGCATGTCTTGTAGTCTTACGTTAAAGTCAGATTCAGACTCTTCCACTTTAGATTCAAGTTTAGGTTTTTTACAACGCAACAATTCTAGTTTTTGTTTTCTATAAAGTGACTCTTTTAGTTCCTGTATGGCCTTCTTAAGTCCTTTATCTTTTAGTACTATCTTTGGTAAAGTTTGAAACTTTGCTTTGCTTGGTGCAGAATGTGGGTAGTTTTCAAAACTTTCCTCTTCTTCTCTTGCTTCATCCCAATCTATATTTTTTTGTTTCTTCTCTAAAGGGAGAGACAATATAAGTTCTCTCTCTTCATCTATACCTCTACGTGAGTCATAAAAATGGACTTTTACAGAGGCAGCCAGTGTTGCCATATATTCATTTATAGTAGAATTATCTGGTTCAAAATACTGAAGTATAGAGTTGTCTATCTGTTGAAATTCACCCAAGTCACTCTTTTTTTGTAGCATGGTATCTATAGTTTCTATCTCAATGTTTTGTACCTCTTTTTGTTCTTTCATTAGTATACTTATATCAGAACGCTTGAGTGGTCCTTTTAGATAAGATATGACCCAACGAGTGGAGAAGAGGCGGACATCATCTAGGTGTGCAGACTTTAGAAAAAAGGTTCTTTTTTTGAGATTGGCTAATAAGGTTTTAATCTCTGCTTTGTCATAAGTACTTCCCACTTTACTTCCAAGACCATCTATAACACGTTCAATATCTTGACTGGTCTGTAGTCTACCTATAAACCATGTTCCGATGTTAGAGAGTCCTTTATAGTCCAAATCTACAGGATTTTGAGTAGAGAGTACCACACCCACCCCAAATGCTCTAGCTTGCTTGAGTAATAAAAGCATAGGTTCTTTACTTGGTGGATTTTTAGTGGGTGGAAAGAAACCAAAAATTTCATCCATATAAAGTAGTGTTTTTAGTGCAGAGGTTCCTGACTGACTACGCATCCATGCTGTGTATTTATTAAGAAGTAATGTTACAAAAAACATACGCTCATCATCGTTAAGATGGGCTATAGAAAATATGGCTATTTTTGCTTTACCACTTTCATCATAAAGTAGTTTTTGTATATCTAAACTATCTCCTTGTAACCAGAGTGAAAAAGAGGGACTTGCTAAAAGTGAATTAAATTTGGTTGCTAATTTAAAGCGTGCATTTTCTGGGTAAAAATCATCTAAAGGTAATACACCTATTTTTTTAAATGTTGGCTTGATAATTTTTCCTATGAGGTTTTCAATACTTATATTTTCATTATTCAGCCATGCTTTGGTGATAATTTGAGCTAAGAGTATATATTCTTTTGATTCTAGGGGATCAGCTTCTATACCCACTAGTGAGAGTAAAGAGACAGTAGTACTTTTGAGATATGAAGTAAAGGTATCACTGTCTCCCATCACTTCACTAGAAGGTGTTTCAAGAGAGGACATGACATTTATAGCAACACCTGCTGAGCTTCCAGGGGTATATATGGTTTTTGGTACGGATTGAAGTTTAGCTACACGTTCTGTATTTTGTCCCCAAGACACAATACCTTCTTTCCATAGAGTTGATATTTTTTTAGCATATTCACTGACATTTTTATTTTTAGACTTAGCTTCTTCTTCGACCCAAGGTTTAAATGTTTCTTCTGAAAAAGTGCTATCAAGTAAACAGAGGTTACCCATGTCGCCCTTAGGGTCTATAATGATGGAAGGGATGTTGTCTATAGCTGCTTCTTCTATGATGCCTATACCAAGTCCAGTCTTACCAGAACCAGTCATACCTATGATAGCTGCATGTGTTGTGAAGTTTTTATTTTTAAGAAGTGTCAGTGCTTCTGTTGCTTCCATGCTTTCTTTATCTACATCTTTGCCAAGATAAAATAATCCTAGTTTTTCATATATCTCTTGCATATTGCTTCTCCCTATGAGTCATTTGGATTTAGTGGTTTAGGCTGAGACTTTTCGGTTCCTTTTTTAGGATTATTTTGCCCTTTAACTTTATTGTTATCTTTAGGTTTTGGATTTTTATTGTTTCCATCTCCTATATTTTGTTGTCCTTTGTTTGGAGCAGGGACAAGTGTACCATCTGGTAAAATCTTAGAACCATCTTTAAATTCTTCTGTACCATTGGGGAGTATCTTTCTTCCATCACGCATAAGTTTTGTACCATCTGGAAATACCTCCAATACAGGGTTTGTTATACCTTGTAGCATAAAACTTATAGGTTCTTGTCCTTGTTGCTGTATTAGCACAAGTACTTTGTCTTTTTGTTGGTAGATATCAAAAAGCTCAAGTCCTGACATAACAGCATCAACTTCAACCCTCTCTTCAGAGAGCAGAGGCATTTTGTACTCACTACCTTCTATGCGAACCAAGGTGTTTTTCTCTTTTAGTACTACCCAGCATACCTTTGCTACAGGAAGATTGTATAAAGAGTTTTTAGTCTCATTCATACATAGTCTGGTGAATTCATCTTTTTTTATCTGAAGCTCTCCATTTGAACTCAATATGTCCAGATAGAGTACCTTGGTTGCCTTAGTAATTTTCTTGGATTTTTCAAGTGATTTTAGAAGGTGATTATTGGAGTCTCTCATCAAGTCTACCACAGAAAACAGTGGTACAAGTATCAAGCCCAATAGGGCAATGGAGATAAGTACTTCTATGAGTGTAAAAGCTTTGCGGTTTGACATCTATCCGTCCATTATCCCTACGCGTACAGCTTCTTCATAAGATGTTGTACCTGCTATTATCATCGCTCTAAGTTTATCTGCTATGGTTTGCATACCTCGTTTTTTCATTGCTTCTCGTACTTGGTGGTCATTGAAGCCATCTTTCATCATCTCTTTTACCTTATCATCTATAACAAAAAGTTCACCAATGGCTTGTCTACCCTTATAGCCTGTAAAATCACATGATTTACAGCCAACAGGCTTAAAGTATAGCTTGTCTGTGTCAACATTTATTTCTTGACATGTTACTGGTGCTAGTCTAGTAGGCTCTTTGCATGACTCACAAAGTTTACGTGCAAGTCTTTGTGCAAGTACTCCCAAAAGTGTTGAAGAGATAAGGAAATTCTCAATCCCCATGTCCATCAATCTACTTAATGAAGAAGTTGCATCGTTCGTGTGCAGCGTAGAAAGTAGTAAGTGCCCAGTAAGTGCAGAACGCAAGGCAATATCTGCTGTTTCAGAGTCACGAATCTCTCCCACCATAATAATGTCTGGATCTTGTCTTAGTATAGAGCGTAGTCCTGCTGCAAAAGTAAGTCCAACTTTAGAATTTACTTGTATCTGAGAAATGTTATCAGCATTGTATTCCACTGGATCTTCTACCGTGATAATATTTTTATCTGGTGTGGCAATGTGTTGCATACATGCATGAAGTGTAGTTGATTTACCTGAACCTGTAGGTCCAGTGACCAGTATCATTCCGTGTGCATGATTTAGAAGCTTATAGAGATCCTTGGTGATATCTTCTGTAAAACCTAAGGTCTCTAATGTAGGTATATGCTCAGACTGAGAAAGTATACGCATGACCACTCTTTCACCATGATAAGTGGGTAAAATGGATACCCTAACATCGATACTTTTACCAGAGATACTTAATTGAGTACGACCATCTTGGGGGACTCTTTTTTCTGAAATATCAAGATTTGATATAACCTTAATACGGTTGATAACAAGATTAACAATACTTTTTTCCAAATCAAGGTGTTTCTTTAGTGCACCATCTATACGTAAACGTACCTCACCCCTATACTCTCCACTTTCTATATGAATATCACTGGAGCCTTTTTGAAGTGCTTGAAAAAAAAGTGAATTTACCAGCTTTATAATAGGTGCAGAGTCTTCACTTGAAAGTAAATCTTGCGAGTTACGTATGAACTCTAGCAAATCACCCTCTACTTCTATCAGTTCATCTGTAGCAGAACCCATATCTGCAAAGTCTGAACCCGTTTGAAGTTCTAAGAACTTATTTTTAAGCCTTTCAAAACTTTCATTATCTACGATACTTACAGGATAATTTAACGAGAGTTTAGAGAAATGATTTAGAGCATCCCCCAAGGTCTCTTCTTCAACTATGGCAGTTTTTATACCATCAATTTCAGAAAATAGAAGAGCATGTCTAGTTGCTAACTTATGGTTAAGTTCCTCTTCCCATAAAGGTTCAAGGTTCACATCTTGAAGACGAGGAAATCGCATCTTTACTCCTCATCCAAGACATTTAAATTGTGTGCATTGGCATGTACTTGTTTACGTTTAATACGATTACTTGATTTTGATGCTTTCTTTCCACTGTAGCTAGACTTTTGCTCCAAGCCTCTTCTTACAAAAGAATTATATTTAATTTGAATATCTTCTAATTCAGTAAGTGCAGATCGTAAGCGCTGTAAATCACCACTCTTTCTTACGATATAAGGTGTAAGATATATGACCACATTCACTTCAGTTTCCATATCAGCATCAGACTTAAATAAGTTTCCTAAAACAGGTATCTCACCTAAAACTGGCACTTTTGTTGAGTTCTTACCACCAGATTTTTTTATAAGTCCTCCAAGGATAATAGTCTCTCCATTATTTACTATAGCATTGGTAGTTACCTTTCGCTTGGTTGTGGTAGGTCTATCTGCGGCAGCACTTGAACCTGGTAAGATATCCTCTATCTCTGCTTCCACTTCAAGGGTTACTTTGTTATTGCTAGAAAGTCTTGGTTTTACTTTAAGTGTAATCCCTATGTCTTCTCTTGAGTAATTATTGATGATATTACCTTGACCTTGGGTAGATTGCTGTGCCTGTGTTAATATAGACTGCGTTTGACCTACTTGGATAGTTGCTTCTTTGTTGTTGGTACATAAAACTGATGGTTCAGACAAAACATGTGCTGCACCACCTTGTTTAAGTAGATCAATTTTTGCTCCTAGTGCAAAAACATTTTTAATGCCTTGATCAAATTCAAATGCCTTTTTTGTTGTGGTAAAACCATTTGAATTATTCTCCCCTGGATGATATGTATCAGTACTTAAAAAACCTAAAAGTGTCTGAGAAACCATTAATGAAGATGCACCCATATTTGCCGCCGCAGATAAAAGACCTTTAGATGTTATTTGACCACCTTCAAATCCATAACTCATACCTATTTGTTCAGCCAAGTTAGTATTGACTTCGACTATACGTGCTTTTACATACACTTGTGCCTGTGGTATATCTATTTTACGTATAGTCTCACGAATATTTTTTATCTGCTCCCCAGTAGCAAGTATGATAAGAGAGTTTCTCTCTAAGTCAGAGACCACCATCGCCTTGCTTGGTGGCTTTCCACCCTTTTTAGGTCTTTTGATGGCTACTGAGTTCATTTGTGCAACAAGTTTAGAGAGTATCTTTTCCATCTCTTCAACATTTGAGTTTTTAAGTGGGATAACATACATTTTTTGTGCCTGGTTTTCACCTTTGATGTCAAGCTGTTTAATGTAGCGTAACATTCGTGCATTATTACCCGCTTTTCCTACTAATATAATGGAGTTAGTGGCATCATCTTTGAAAACATCGACCTTCTCACTTACGATAGTTTGAGGAAAAAGCTTTTTAGCCATTGCTTGAGCATTTTTAAATACATCTTTTACTGATGAGTTATTGAGCTTTAAAATAGTTGTTTTTTTATCCCCTCTTTCCTCTACAGCTTTCATTACTTTGGCTACAGCTCTTAAGGTTCTAGGGTTGGCTGTTATTGCCAAGACATTGTTCTCTTTAAAAGAAATGACCTTTGCATTTTTATGCAAAAGTGGTTTGATTTTAGCACGCATAACTGCTGCATTTGAGTTTTTAAGTGGGAACATCACTGTTTTCATTGTGTCACCATCTATACTAGAACTTACTTCTAGCCCTTGCCCTGCTGCATTAGAAGACTTCACTACTTTATAGTATTCTCCTTGGTTGATGAGTGCTAGACCTTTCCCACCTAAAATAGAGTTCGCCAAGGGAAGAAGTGATGATTTCTTAATAGGTGTAGCAGAAACGAAGTTTATCTTGCCTTTAAGTTCACTCTCTACAAGAATATTTTTCTTTGTAATTTTAGAAACCATCTCTATAAAATCTTTCACTGAAAGGTTACGGAAGTTTACATCTACCTTCTCTTCTGCTGCTTGTAGTCCTATAGAGAACACCATGAGTGCACTCAAAAATATCTTAGTTAATTTCATATTCTAACTCCATTTCTTCTTTTCCTCTTTCTATTACCAATGAGAGGTTTTCTGCATTTTGAATATTTTTGTATACATTAAATGCCGCATTATAGCTAGTTATCTCTTGTCCATTAATGGACTTGATAACATCATCTCTTCTTACACCTAATTTTGCAAAAGGACTGTCCTTTCTAACAAAGGTAATTTTAAATCCTTTGATACCTTTACCATCTTTTACTTCCGTGATACCTATATTTTTATAAATCTCTTTCATATTTGTCGTGTAGTGATTAAATAGTTCACGGTCGATAACTTTATGATCTCCTGCATCTGTTACTCTACCTTTGACTTCTTTTTTTTGTATTTTTTCTTTTTTACTAGCTGTTCCCACATTTATAATCTTTCCTAAAGACTTTGCTTTAAGTAACAGTACTTTGTAGCTCTTTGCATTTTTACTAAAGGTCGCAAAGTTATTCCCTGCACCCTCTAAGACAAAACCATCCACATCATCGCCACGAGAAAGTACTTTTGTCTTAGACTTGTACGATACCGTAACTACAGTAGCATCTGAAGCATTATAGATGGCTAGGAGTTTAATATTTTTTATATCTCCTGTTTCCTTTTTCTCTGGCTTTACAGTAGTCTGTACTGGTGCAGATTCTTCATTTGGTGTAAGTTTCACTCTATAGTAAAGTGCTTGTGCTCCTCGTTTTTCGGCATGTGTTATCCCTTCTTTTGGTAACCATAAAAACCCTACAATAAACCATAGCACTTTTACAATCAGAAAGAGAACCAAAATCCATAAAAGTCCCTTAAAAACTTCTGGCTTAAAAAGATGTTTCATAATACCACCCTTTCTCATCTTCTTGAAGGTGAGTCTGTATCATCTCTATACCTTTACTGTCACTAAAATTTAAGCGCAAAACTCTATTGCCTAATGCTGCATTACCCTCTAGTACTCCAAAAGAGCCTTCTGCCTCTACTTTTACATATAAAGGATTCCAAATTGCATGCTCCATATGTGCCTCTTGGGTTTTTGTTGGTGCCATGGCCTTAAGTGAGTCGTCAAGTAATAAGTTTTCTAACTCAACTTTTGTATATAATAAAAGTGTAAAAAAGCTTAACTTTTCAACTTTTGCTAGCTTGATACCTTTCGTATAAATATCTGCATCTTTTATAGTCAACGTAAACAATCCTTCATCTATACTTTTTTCATTTATTTTGATATCTTGTTTTGCAAGTTCTTCTTCCAGTTTATAATACATCTCTTTTTTGGGCATAAATACAAGAATAGCAAACCAAATGACTATAAGTGTAATAAAAATATTTTTTACCATTTGCATTTGAACTCCACATTATAGTTTGACGCTCTCTTTTTGATATTTAAAAGGCTTATTTCAACTGGCATATTTAAAATAGTTTTCGTTAGATTATTAAGCTCATTTGAACTAAGACCAGTATAATCTACAGTAAGTTTTTTACCTTTTTTAACCCATTTGGTTTTTGACTCAGGAATAAGCGATTTAAGTTGTAAGACCTTTTTGGTCGTTTTTTTGTCTGCCCATATTTTTTTAAGTGCAATGACCTCTTTCATCTCATTTAACGTAGCTTTTGTACCTTGTGCTTGTTGTGCTTGTTTTGTAGCTTGATTGTGTTTATATGCATAAGTCCCTAACATAATTACAAAAGCACCCACAACTATCAGCTCATTTTGATATTTTCTCCAACTCATAGTGCTCCTTCTATGCTTAGGTCCATACTTCCATTAACGCTAGCTACTGCATATTTTGCTTTTTTTGCTAACCCTTTTACCCGTTTTGCTACACTCTCACTTGAACAAGTAAAGTTTACTTTAAAAGCTTGTTCATTCACATTTAGTGAGGTCAATGTAACCCCTTTGAAAATCATACTCGAGAATGCCTTAACGGTATCTCTTTTTTTGCGCTCATTTTTATCCATAGTTCTATATTTGTCCACTATACCTTGTCTTGTATAGCTGCTCTGCAGTGCAGGATAAGAAACATAGAGACTCTCTAATTCTTCTATGGACTCTTGGCTATCACCGCCAAAACGTTTAGCTTCCACAAAAAATATACCTGCAAAGAGAATAAATATTGCAGCAA
>Ga0256844_10000825_pt1 | contig 11670 bp, 8 predicted proteins | sample MusselsmetaG_FD_189100 | JGI IMG/M metagenome (GOLD analysis project Ga0256844, IMG submission 189100) | Mussel associated microbial communities from hydrothermal vent at the East Pacific Rise, Pacific Ocean - Mussels | ecosystem: Host-associated > Mollusca > Shell > Unclassified ... | reverse complement strand
CTTTTTTAATTCTCCCAAAATTTAACCCATAAGCATCATTAAAATTAGAAGTAGAAGCTGCTAAGACTTCTCTATTACTAAGGCCAATTCGAGAAAGCACTTCTAATTCTTGATGTAAGGAAATGCCAGGCATAGAACCCCAAACATCTGTTGCACTGCCTGATAAATATTGTGCACCATGTTCACGATATGTTTTTTCAATCATTAATTCTTGTGCGCCTAATTTTTGATATGCTGCCAGTTCTTCTGGAGGGTAATGATGCCTTCCTGTTAAGGTGTCTGCAGGTCTGTTAATGTCTTTATAGTCAATAATTGATGCGATTTTTTCTTTCCATGGATTTTTACTAAAAGGCATGTCTAAATAGAGTAATGCAAATGTAGGTTGGATGTATGAATTGGATTTTCCTAAATTTTCAGCATGTTTTTGCAAAGCCTTGTCATTGATGTTAAGCTTAGTCAAATATTGATAATAGCGCCATTTCGGACTTCCTAAATTATTACTAAAAGGTTGTTCAGCTACTTTTATAGCCATTGTGTCTGGTGCAAGATCTAAGGAGTATCGGGTGGTATGTACAAAAGCATCTACACCTAATTCCATTCCTTTTTTGTAGGAAGTAAATCCGAGTTCCCCAATGGTGCCCATGCCTAATTTTTTAGCTTCATTTTGCGCCAATTCAACTTGTTCAGGTATCAGTTTATACATCATCAATAAAATCTCTGCGCCATTTTTATGATGTTTGTGTATGGTATCTAAAATTTGTTGATTGCTTAAGATAACATCTCCTACTTCGCGTAACATATGGATATTAGGAGATGGTTTTGCATTGTGATAAAATTTTCCTCTGCGAGCACTTTCTACTCCAATTACATCTGTAACTCCCATGTATAAAAAGGCATTGGCATAGCTTTGATTGTTAATTACGGCAAATCCATCGGTAAGACCTGGGAGGATATATTTTCCTGTAGCATCAATGCTGTTTTTTTGATGTTTTGATACTAAAGAAGCATCAACAATTTTAAAAATAGTATCTGCTTTAATTATTATGGCTTTTCCTGTTAAGTCTTTGGTTGAGGTTCCTTTATTACTGATATCTATTATGGTTCCTCCTTTAATGATTAGAGCATTATTATAGGTTTGTTTTTCTGTACAGGACAAGAATAAAAGGAGTGAAAATATAAAAGGTAAAGTTTTAGTCATCGTAGAAAACTTAGGGTCTTTTCAAAGATACTAAAAAAAAAGGTTTGCTTATTGTTGTACGATGAAGCGTTGGTTGTTTAAAAGCACTTTACTTTTAAATTTTTTACAAAGACTAGATTTAATTTAGTCTGTTTGTAAGTAAATGTGTTATGCCTTTTGTAAGGCGCTATTATTTTAATACAGATTGATTCATATCAAAGGCTAATCCGATATAAATGTTATTATTAAATTCAAATTCATCAATTATTTTCCAGCCCAATTTTTTAGTATGAGCCTTTTCAGAGATTACATTAACTTTATTGATAAAGGTAATAGAAATAGGGTATTTTTTTAAAAACTCAATTCTCATTTCCTCAAAAATTAAGTTTAGCAAGCCATTTCCTCTATAATTCTTGTCGATACAAACGGGTCCGTATTGGAAACTATTTTTGGTTGTAATAGTTTTTCCATTGAAAGATAATTTTGGAAACCGAGACACCATGAAATTGAAAATTTCCCACTGTTCAAAATATTCCCAACTACCAGCAAATGCATATGAAATAATTTCCTTATTTTTATTTTCAGCAATAAAGATTCCATTTTGCTTAATTATTTTCTGTATTTGCCCTGTAGTAAAAGGTGTAGTGACAAATCCACTTTTTCGTTCTATTTCAGTTAAATTGCTGTATAAATTTCTTTTTTGAAGTGATAAAATCCCATTTATATCATTCGTGTTTCCTATTCTGGTTTTTAACATTTAGTAACAGCCTTGATCAATTATTTTTTGTCAAAAATACAAGAAAAAGTTCAAATAAGAAGTGTGAGACTAAGTACAACACAAGAATATAATTTTTATACTAAAAAACCACATCAAATAACTCTGATGTGGTTTAAATATTTATACAGATGCATAATCTAAATTATTTCATTTTTGTATAACTCAATCTTCTTGAAGTTTTCCTCATCAATTTATTTATTAAATCACTATTTGAACTTCCTACAGACCCTCTTACTTTTTTATTATAATTCCAAAGTAATTCACCATCTGTAGCATTGTGAACACTAATGTTAACAACGGCTGAGTTCGTGCTGCCCCAAACTCCAACTAAAAGACCTACGGCAATTGAAGCTCCTTCAGACATAGGTTTATCTGTTTCTAAAGTTCCTGAAATTATAGCATCAACTTCTAATATTTTTGCAATTTTATCCTTAGTGAATTCAACCATATTAGCAGGTGTTATATTATTCTTTTTTAATAAAGCAGCTGTTCTCGAAGGCTCTTGTACATCAACTTTTAATTTGCCTTGTTTTTTTCTTTTTAAAAACCAAGAATACATTGCAGCCTGAATACTTTCTCCTTCTTGTACCTCCATTCTTGCAAGGTCTTCTGAGCTTGTTTCTTTCATTTGTTTTGGTCGTAGTTTAATCGTGGTTTTAAAAGGTAAAATAGCAATTATTTTATGTGATTTTGCAATTTCATCAAATTCTGGGTGGGCAAAAAGATTGGTCTGACTAAATGATTTTGCATTGAAAATCAATAAAGTGATTATAATAATAATTTTTTTCATTTTTAAATGGTGTTTAATTAATATTTATTTTTCTAAAAAAGGATATTTATAATCTGTTGGAGGAATTAAAGCTTCTTTAATCGTGCGAGGAGAGACCCATCGTAATAAGTTCCAAATAGAGCCAGCTTTGTCATTTGTTCCTGACCCGCGTGCACCGCCAAAGGGTTGTTGACCAACAACAGCTCCTGTAGGTTTATCGTTAATGTAGAAATTTCCAGCAGCATTTACTAATACTTTTGAAGCGTAATCTATAGCATATCTATCCGAGCTAAATACAGCTCCTGTTAAAGCATATTCAGAAGTACTGTCAACTTCTTTTAAAATTGATTTCCAATCAGCATCCTCATAAACATAAATGGTTAAAACAGGGCCGAAAAGCTCTGTTTCCATTGTGGTATATTTTAAATTTGATGTCAAAATTACAGTCGGTTCAATAAAATAGCCTTCTGATTTGTCATAATTCCCGCCAAGAATAATTTCTGAGTCAGTATCATTTTTAGCTTGGTCAATATATTTTGTGATTTTATCAAAAGCACCTTGATGAATAACTGCATTGATAAAGTTTGTAGGATCTTCAGGGCTTCCCATTTTCATAGATGTAATATCTTCCTCTAAACGTTTTCTTACGTCTGCCCAAATACTTTTAGGTACATAGCTTCTTGATGCAGCCGAACATTTCTGCCCCTGATATTCAAAAGCACCACGAGACATGGCGGTAGCAACAGCAATTGGATTTGCAGATGGATGTGCCCAAATAAAATCTTTACCTCCTGTTTCTCCAACAATTCTTGGGTATGACTTGTAGGTATTAACGTTTTGTCCAATTTGTGACCATAAGTTTTTAAATACATGTGTTGATCCAGTAAAGTGTAATCCAGAAAATTCAGCATGATTAATCACGGTGTCAGTAATCATTATTGGGTCGCCAAAAACAACATTAACAACGCCATCGGGCAAACCAGCTTCTTTGAATAAATCTACAATTATTTTTGCAGAATAGACTTGACTGTCTGAGGGTTTCCATACACATACATTACCTAGCATAACAGGTGCTGCAAATAAGTTTGCTGCAATTGCAGTAAAATTAAATGGCGTAACAGCATAAATAAATCCTTCAAGTGGACGGTATTCCATTCGGTTCCAGACACCTTTATCAGAAATAGGTTGGTTTTGATAAATTTCTGTCATAAATTGAACATTGAATGTCAAAAAATCAATCAATTCACACGATGCGTCAATTTCAGCTTGATATACGTTTTTTGATTGTGCCAACATGGTTGCAGCATTCATTCTTGCTCTATAAGGTCCACTTAACAATTCAGCTGCTTTTAAAAAGATAGCCGCACGATGTTCCCACGGTGTGGCTGCCCATTTTTCACGAGCTTCTAATGCTGTTTTTATTGCCAAATCAACATGTTGTTTTTCAGCTTTATGATAGGTGCCAAGAATGTGTTTATGATCGTGTGGTGGCGACATTGTTGCGGTGTTGCCCGTTCTAACTTCTTTATTACCAATATACATAGGAACATCAATTGTTTCTTTGTACATTTTTTTATACGTTTCTAAAACTTCTTTGCGTTCCGAACTCCCTGGAGCGTATGATTTTACAGCTTCATTTACTGCAGGAGGAACATTAAAAAATGCGTTTGCCATTTGATTAAAATTTATTTAATTATGCTGAACTAGTTCAATGTAATTTTGATTTTTATAGTAACTTTGTGCAGGCAAAGTTACAATTTATTTGTAAATTTTAAACGGTAGTTTTGTCAAACAAATATACAAATACACAAATGCCAAATAAAGATTTTTTATGTGTACAGTAACCTACCTCCCATTAGGAGAATCAGACTTTATACTAACCTCTAGTAGAGACGTTCCTTTTGTGCGAAAAAGTGCAGAACAGCCTAAAAAATATATTGAAGATGGTGTTGAGTTAAACTATCCAAAAGATGGGAAAGCAGGGGGTACATGGATTGGAACAAGCTCTAAAAATAGATTGGTTTGCCTGTTAAATGGCGGATTTGAATACCATGCTTCTAAGCAATTCTATAAAAAAAGTAGAGGAATTATAGTGAAAAATTTATTAAAAAGTGACAATATTTATAGAGAGTTAGATGCAATAAACCTCAATGGTGTTGAGCAATTTACTTTAATTATAGTTGATTGGAATGTAGCTTTAGAGCTGATTGAATTTGTTTGGGATGGTAAAGAAAAGCACTTTAAAGAGCAAGCTCAAGAACCTCAAATATGGTCGTCTTCTACCTTATATGATGAAAGTACAAAACAGTTACGACGTGATTGGTTTGCAGATTGGCAACAAGCAAAGAGAATTAATCAAGAGAATATTTTAGATTTTCATCATTATGCAGGTATTGGCGATGCTCAGATAGATGTGCTTATGGATAGGAAAACTGTGGGAACAGTGAGTATAACCTCTATAAAAAAAGAAAAAAATCAGATACAAATAAACTATGAAGATATGCTTACTCGGCAAGTATATCAAACACTTATCAATTAGAAGGTGACGAATATAAAATAGAAAGATATGAACGGTATTTTCCATAGAGGTTTTACTACATTCGTACTTTAATTGTAGGGCTAGATAAAAGGAGTGTATTTTTTAAAAAGGAAGCATCTTTGTGTTGTCAAAAGAGAAGTACATGTAATTTACTGCAAGAGTATAAATAATGAAATTAATAATTAATAGAAAGTGTAAACATATAAATAAAATGAATCTTATTATGGGTAAAAAGATAATTGTACTAGTAATTTTTAGCATGCTAAGTATGTATACATATGCGCAAGAAAAACGAGTGTATTGGGATAATGGTAATTTAAAAAGTGTAAGCAACTATAAAGATGGTGAAAAAGAAGGGATGTGGGAGACATACTATGAAGATGGTAGGCAGGAAGGATATGGAAGATATATTGAGGGGAAAGAAGATGGAGCCTGGAGAGAATATTATTTTAATGGAAAAACAAAAAGAGTTAGACAGTTTAATGATGGTGTTTTGTCAGGGTATATGTCATACTATATTAATGGTAAGCTACAAGTTACAGGCCTTTTTGATGATGCTGAGAAGAAACATGGTAATTGGCAACAATTCTATGAAAATAGAGAGTTAAAATTGAATGGAGAATATAGACACGGTGAAAGACATGGTAAATGGAAATTTTATAATGATACTGGAAATATCTATAAAATTGAAAATTATAATGGAGGTCTTAAAATGAGTAAATGGGAGGCGAATGTTGATGGGGGCATTGAATTAATTACAAGAAGTGCTTATGGTAAACTCAATGGTGAATGGAAATTTTACAATGAAGACGGAAAATGTATAGAAACAGGGAATTATAGAGATGATGAAAAAGATGGAACATGGACATATTATTATACAAATGGTCAACTAAATAAAGTTCAAATAATGGATGAAGGGAAGTTGATGGAAGTGGTATCGTATTTTGATAATAAAGGAACTCCTTTAGATAGAGGAACCTTAAAAAATGGTGATGGAACTGTAAAAGAATATAGTTTAGAAGGTGTAGCCACTGTTGTAGAATATGCGAATGGAGAAGTAATTGATTGGGATAATTATACGGCATTGAATTCTTTGGCGTGGGAGGTTTATGAAAATGAAAGCGATAATGAAAAATTGGAGAACGCTATAAAGTGGGTAAAACACTCTATAGAATTAGATAAAAATTATTACAACTCTGATACCTATGCCGCTTTATTATACAAAACAGGAAATTATAAAGAAGCATTAGTAATTGCTCAAGAAGCTATAGTGATTGCAAAAGAAACGAATGATGATTTTAGTGTTACAGCAAAACTCATTGAAAATATAAATACTAAGCTAAAAAAAACAATTAAAAGATAAAGTACTTTACTAAGTTAAAGTACGTTATCTCTATTGTTCTTATAAGAATTTACAATAATGTTTAAAAAAGAAATTTACGGTATCTTATTTATGTTTTCACTGCTTTTAACAGGTTGTTTTGAAATTGTTGAAGAGGTGAGTTTGAACGAAGATGGTTCGGGTCATATTACACTTACGTTGAACTTAAGTAGAAGCAGAACGAAGTTGAATTCTATCATGCTATTGGATAGTGTTAATGATTATGCGGTGCCTTCCAAAGCAGAAATTAAACAACATTTTGAAGAAATTACAAATACTATAAAGGGGAGTAAAGGTATTTCTAATGTAACAGACGTTCTAAATATGAAAGATTATATTTATACAGTCTCCTGTGACTTTGCTACAGTTGATGCGCTTAATACAGTGGTTTCAAATTTTAGTTCTAAAGATGAAGTCAAAAAAATAAAACAGCAAAAACATTTTAATTATGACAAGAATCAGCACCTATTTATAAGAAATTATCATTATGATTTAGCGAAAGAGTTTAGTAAAACAAATATGGCAGATCGAAAAATATTTGAAAATGCTTCTTACACTACGATATACCGATTTAAAAACCCAATACAATCCTCAAAAAATAGTGCAGCAAAAATTTCAGGAAATAAAAAAGCAATTTTTCTAAAAGTAGACGCTCAAGATGTTATTGCCAATAAAAACTCAATTAAAAACCAAATTCAATTACAAGATTAAAAGATCATGAAAAAAATTATATTTACTATTGCATTATGTGTTTCATTTCTTACAAATGCACAAACATTAGAACATAAAATACCAAGTACTGCTCAGGCTGTAGTTTCAGTTAATGGCAATAGGTTACTTGAACTTGTATCAATAGTTGAGTTTGATAAACTTAATATTGCAAAAGAGTTCTTTAGAGAGGTGAATAAAGATTTAGGTGATACTTCTAAAGTAGCTAGCTTAAAAGATTTAGGATTTGATACAAGCTCAAAGGCTTATTACTTTTACCAACCAACAGATAGTATTAGCTATTTTCAGTTTATGATAAAATTAAAAGATAAGAAATTATTTGAAAAATTGATACCAAAATCATACCAAGAAAAAATTGAACGAAAAGAAGGTTTGGCTATTATGGCTGACTATAGCAGTTTTACTGTCTGGGATGATAACACACTTGTTTTTACAGGGTTTAGTGATTCGTATCAATATTTTGAAAAGAATAAAAAGCGATTTTTAAAACAGGCAGAAAAAGAAGAAGAGTCCATATATGATATCAAAAAAAGAGTAAGTAAAAATTGGGCAAAAAAGCATGTATTGACTACCTTTAGAAATGACCCTTCAAAATCAATCTTAACGAATAGTAGTTATGTGAAACGAAAAGATAAAAAAGCAGTAGCTTCTTTTTGGGTTAATAATTATGGTGAGTTAATTGAAACGACAATGCTATATACATTGTCCTCAATGTTTATGTCTACAGATATAAAACCCAATAGAAATAGATACGGGGTTGATGGTGTTTGGGGTAATTTTTATTTTGAAGATAATGCTGCCCGTTTAACAGCAAACATGGAAATTAATGATACATGGAAAAAGATTTATAAAAAAATGTATAAATCTAAAATGGGTAATGAGTTTTTCAAGTATTTTGATCAAAATAATGTGCTAGGGTATACTAGTATTTCTTTTAATATGCAAGGTGCGCTAGAAGAGTATCCTAATATTGTTTCAAGTATTTATGGCGGTATTATGCCAAATTATAAAGAAGAAATTGAAGCTGTAGCAGAGATTACTTCCGTTTTGTTAGATGAGAAAGCTATTGGTAATGCAATTACAGGAAATATGCTTTTTATATTAAATGATATTGCTGAAAGAGAAGTAACCTACAAAACGTATGAGTATGATGAAAATTATAAGAGTACAGAAGTTACCAAAACTAAAAAAGAGACATTGCCAGAGTTTACAGTTATGATAGGCTCTAAAAATAAAAAACTATTAGATAAGTTTATCCGTTTGGGAGCTAAGCATGAATTGGTACATCCGCAGGCAAAGTATTTTAAGTTTAGAGAGGAAAATGATATCCCTTTTGATATGTTTTTTGTTGTTAAAAATAATATTGCATTCTTAACAAATTCAGAAAAACAAATTGTAGCGATTGTTAATGATAAAGTGAGTTCTAATACGGGAAAACATAAAAAAATGATGCGTAAAAATATTTCTGTTTTTTATGCGAATGGAAAAAAAATTATGTATAGGATTCCAGAATCATTAGTGAGTTCTAGTGAAAGAGAATTTTATAATTTTGCAAAAGACAATTTGAGTGAAGTTGAGTTTACCACTTCAAAAATGAAGGGAAACAAAATACATATGGAATTAAAAATGGACACACCTGTAAGTCATCAAAATTCTTTAAAATATTTTCTAAACTTTTTTGAGCTATTTGTTAAGTAAATGAAAAGAAAAATAGTTTATACTTTTATTAGCATTGGTGTTTTATTGTTAACACTCTATCTTTTTAGGTATAAACAAGGTCAGGCTTTTACAGATAGAGTGCCTAATGATGTTACAGCAATTGTAAATATAAATATCAGACAATTAGAGCATCATATTTTGCTTGATATGTTAAAGCATCCTATGCCTTATTTTAGGCCTGATTCGAAACCTAAAGATACTATCAAAAAACAAAGTTTCTCAATTGCTAAAGGAGTTGATGTTCCTGCAAATATATTGTTTTTCACGAATGATGATGCTCTCAGAAATACTTGGTGTAGTACTGTTTTTAAAGTGGATGACGTTGAAGAATTTTCACAGTATTTAGTAGCTGAAGAGTTTGAAAAGGATGGTGAAATATACCGTAAAGATAATTTGGTTTTTACATTGAAAGATAGGCAATTAATTATTGCTATTTTATATGATAAAGCAGCTGAGGTTTCAGAAACAATTCAAGCTATTTTTAATGAAACTGATTTTTTACCTGAAGGATCATCGTTGCTGAAATCAATAGAAGAAAGTACTAGTGATATTTGTTTAGCAACTATAAAGCATGATTTTTTTGAAGCTAATTTTAAAGATGACCTTTTTGAAATACGAGGTAAAGCAAATTCAAAATTTGACCTTTTTGTTTCGACATTACAGCCTAAATTAGATAAAAACACTATAGCAGCGGCCGCTGGAAAAATCAATAAGAAGCATCCATTATTCAAAGTGATTTTACAAAAAATAAAAAGATCAAAATTTGATAGAACAACACACCTTTCTATAGATTCTATTTTTAATGCATGGAATGGTAGTCTGCGTTTTAATTTAAAGTCTATTGAGAGTAAAACGGATACCATTATTACTTATGAATATGATGATGATTTTAATAAAGTAGAGAAGGTGACTACTCAAGAACTAGCTGTTCCAAAGCTAATGGTGCAATTAGAAGATGAAACGCCGAGAAGTCTACTTAATTATTTTAAAGGTAAAAATGCGATACAAATTTTTGAAGAAGATACTTTGTTTACAGCAATTCCTTTATATAAATTTCAGGTAACCTCAGATATGGATCAGTTAAAAATTTATACACGTAGAGGTGCAAATAAAGAGCTCAGTAAAAAAGAAATCTCAAAACTAAAGGGCTATCTTAATATTGAAAATTACAATCAAAACCCTCATAAATTTTCATTTTTATCCATAGAGCATTCATTTTTTGAAATTGTAAAAGATGCTTCAATTCAGGTCTCAGATGATAATGAATTTTTATTGCAAATTAATCTAAAAGATAAAAGTAGAAATTTTTTAGGGCAGTATATAAAACCTTCTCTATAGTACAAATGCTAAAAATGAAATAATTGTAATACCTACTGTTGCTAGTATAATAAAAATAGAATTTAATAGAAGGAATTTAACAACAGTTTTAAGTCTATTTTGTTTGTAAAAGTTGCGTAAAGATTTATACAAGTGAAAAAGAAACACTAGTATTAAGATTGCAAAACTAATATCAGTTTTAAATATTCTATCAAAAAAAACAAAGAATATTAGTAATATAAAAAATACAGTTTGCACATTAAAAACAAAAACTAAATGCTCCGTATAGTTTTTTTTATGGCGAACATATAAAAGAGCTAAAAACCCAGTAAAAATAGGTAACATAAAAAATAAAGCTATTGATATTTTTGAGACAATACGATTAAAGTATGAGTTTCTGAAATTAGAGTCATTCCCAAATTTATTAAAATCTTGGGCTATTTTATAATAAAAAACATTCCATTTCGATTTTTCTAACTCCAAATTTTCAAGTGCCTCAAGCGCTATGATTTTAGGATGATTGTCATCGTATCTCATAAAGATGGTAATTCTTTTGTAAATCTTTTGCTCAGTCATATCTTTCAATAGTTCTTTTTCAATAGAGAATTGAGTTGCTGCAGGTAACGAATAGTTTACGTTTTTAGACTTGAGAATTGTTTTTAAATGCTCAATGGCATTCTGTTTCAGTTCTAGATGCTGTCTTTTTTGCCTCCATTCGCTTAAGCTGTCTCTTTCAGATAAATTTGAAATAAAAAATAGGGTAGGTTTATAGATAAGATTAAAGACAGAATCTTTTTGTTTTATAGTTAGAGAGTCGTTATTCAATTCTTTTAATACAGTTCTAGAACTGAGTATTGAATCTATATAGCTCTTGGTTTTTTGTTTTTCCAATTCAATGGTTGAAAGGTCATCTTTGGACTCTGAAATCTCACCTTCAATTCCACCTAAGAAAGAATCCTTAGATTTCTTATTTGAATTAATTGTTTTATATCCATCAAGTGCAGAAAATAAACCTTGCAATAAGAAAAAAACAATGGTAACATGTAAATACAATTGAAATGGGTTTACATATCGTCTACGTTTACCCTCAACATAATCTCTAGAAACTTTGCCTGGTTTGAATAATAGAGGAATAAATGTGTTGAAAAAACGAGTGTCAAAAGAAAAAAATCCTGAAAAAAATTCAGAAACAAATTGTTTAATACTCAAAGGGAGTTCATCATTTACCTGACCGCAATTTGAGCAGAAATTATCACGGTTT
>Ga0256844_10000824_pt1 | contig 11672 bp, 11 predicted proteins | sample MusselsmetaG_FD_189100 | JGI IMG/M metagenome (GOLD analysis project Ga0256844, IMG submission 189100) | Mussel associated microbial communities from hydrothermal vent at the East Pacific Rise, Pacific Ocean - Mussels | ecosystem: Host-associated > Mollusca > Shell > Unclassified ... | reverse complement strand
ACTTGCCAAACTTTCTAATGTTTTAACCTCCCACCCCACAGGAATCCTACCCACAGGAGAATCCTTGAATTCTGTATGACCAATGCCTTTGGTCAATAGCTCTTGCATCATGCCTGTTTTCAGGTCTTTTAACTTGTCGATTTGTGCTTGTATTTTTTCAATAACATTATCAACAGAGGTCAGGATGGTGGCGATTTTCTTTTGTTCGGGTAAGGGAGGAAGTGGACAAATTAGTTCAGAAACAATAGTTGTATTTAAATTCCCCTGAGTGCCTGATTGGCGTTGTTCTGATAAGAACGATTCTTTACTTGCTAAAAAGTAATACCAGTATTCTCTATTAATAGAGTTCTTAAGTTTATCAAACCAAACAAAACCATCATGAATACAAGCATCTACATTTACAATTATTGGCCTTCCAATAGTTGCACATATACTCAAGACCACCTCACCTTTAGGAATCTGGACACTTTTTTTAACACCTTCTTTTGAAAGGTATTGAGTCGTTTTTTTTAAGTATTTATACGATGATGTAACATCTGAAATCCTTACCCACCCAACATTACCACCCCACCATTTTTTGTCTTTTATTGGGCGCGGGGAAGCTCCACGTTTTACAGTTGATATTTCTCCAACAGTTGTCTCATTCCAACCATCAGGGATAGGATTACTCATACCCTAACTCCCCAAGAAATCCTTTCATTACCGCTCCAACTTCTTCAACTTGAACATCCAATTCATACAACGAGACTTTATATTTATCCCACCAGCGTTCAAGTTGTGTAATTATCTTCTGATCATCAACCACATCACAAATGGCTTCTTTGCTCTCAACTTTAAAATCATAGTATTCATTGTCCCTACGAACAAAGACAGTACTAACATCAAAACCTTTTAATATTTCTTCCTGAATATACTCATCTTCTACTTCACGCACGGGGACACCACCATGTAAAATAGCACACACATCAAAGATTTCCGGCGGTGGTGAGGTATCGGCATAACGGCGGATATTCAGGTTATAATCATTTTCCTGAATCTCATCCAAATCAACCACTCTGGAATAACGCTTAATTTCAGTGTAGTTATCAAAGGTATTAACTATCATTTCAATATCCTGAGGACGCAGTTTATTCTGGTTCTTGCCTTCTTCAAACTCCAGTTCACTATTAATAAATAGTACCTTAGCCTGTCGTTCAGCCGCTTTATTTTTATTGATGATCAATAAACAGGCAGGAATACCCGTGCCATAAAACAGTCCTGAGGGTAAACCAATCACGGCTTCCACCAGATCATCATCCAGAATCCCCTGACGAATGGCTTTTTCACTGGCACCTCGAAACAGTACACCATGAGGCATCACCACACCCATCATGCCTTCTGCATTCAGGCTGGCAATCATGTGTTGCACAAAGGCCAGATCACCTGCATCTTTGGGTGGCGTACCATAAGGGAAACGGGCATAGGGATCGCTTTCAGCTTCTTCCTTACCCCATTTTTTCAGACTAAACGGTGGATTAGCAATAACCCGATCAAAGGTCATGATCTCACCCTCTTGGGTATGCTGTGGTTCACGTAGGGTATCGCCTTTACGAATATCAGCATTGAAGACACCATGCAGAAACATATTCATTTTACAGATCGCCCAGGTATTCAGGTTCATTTCCTGACCATATAAAGACAAATTGGCGGGATTCTCACCATGACTGGCCAGATAATTACGAGTATGAATTAACATACCACCTGAACCTACCGTGGGATCATAGATACGTTGACCCGCATGAGGCTTCAGCAGTGAAACCAGCGTTTGTACCACTTCAGACGGGGTATAAAACTCTCCCCCTTTTTTACCGGCACTGTCAGCAAACATTTTAATCAGATATTCATAAGCTGTACCCAGTAAATCAGGGCGCTCAAAATCACTATTGCGCAAGCGGTATTTGCTGAAATGGGACAGCAGATCACGCAGTTTGCTATCGGATAATTTATTCTTGATATTAAAATCAATGGAAACCAATACCCCTTCCAGACTGGTATTGTATTCTTCAATGGCTTCCATTGCTTTGTTTAACTCCGCACCAATATCATGCTTTAAGTCTTTCAAATGTCCCCAGCGGGCATTCTTAGGAATAAAGAAGGTACTGTCATATTCATCTTCATCCTGTGCCAGTGTTTTGGCCTGTTTTTCTGTCTTACCCTTGTCCAGATAATACTGAATCACCTTTTCCTGTTCTTCTTCAAAGGCATCAGACAGACGCTTTATGAACATCAAGCCGAAGATATAATCTTTAAACTCAGAGGCATCCATATTGCCCCGAAGAATATCAGCAGTTTCCCACAGGAAGGATTCAAGTTGTTGTAAAGTAAGTGATTCTGGCATGTTGGTTTATTATCTTTTTAGTTCTTTAAGGTTTATTGTTTACCAAATAAGTAAATCTTCATCTAACAAAGATGTAATGGCTTAAAGTAATGAATGTAGAAGGTTTTTTTTGTTGAGTTTCCCAGGATAAATAATCATAAGAAGGAAATATTTGCACTTAACATATCAAGTTCTGGGAGTTTATGTTTTTCTATGATTGGCATTTTAATAGAGCCACATAAATTGTATGTTCCATTATACCCTTCAAAACTATTTCCTCGCTCTTGCAATGGATCACATAATATTGTTAGATTAAACCAGCTCGCAGTAGAATAATCTCTAAATTCATTTCGTATAATGGAGATAGATCGTCCCGTAGAAATCACATCACTGATAACAAAAACAAATAGCTTTTCTCTGATTATATCTTTCAGTTCTTTATTAATTATCTCTGTATTATCATATGAACCTCTTTGACTTCTAACAGCAATACAGCAATTATGTATATTTGTAGCAGCACCTAATCTTGATGATAATATTGCTCCCCAAGAGTCAACTCCAACTAAAAGACAATTTTTTCTATTAATATTTTGTGGTAATAAACTGTCTATCTTTTCTTTAAATGCATTAATCATCTTTGAGTAAAGCGAGTAATTCGCTAACAAACCTTGAATGGAAACCCATGATAGTGATGTTAATTTAGAACTTGTATCAAACCGTCCAAAGTCATAGAGTTTTTTTTCTATAACTTTATCATGTATGTATTTATCCAAAACTTTAGAAATTAAATTTATCTCATGAGGTTGTTCAATATTTGCATCATTTTCCTTAAAATTAGAGTGTGATGGTGGTTTTTTAGAACTATTTTGTTGTTCTTGTTTATCTGGAACAGACTTACCTAAAGTAAAAGTATGAGCTTCAACTTGCTTTGATTCCCATGCCCCTTCCAATCCGGTTCTATTATGACCAGTAAACTGATAAGTATATAGTTGAGATAAATTAATTTTTTTTGTGAACACAATTCGTACTTGAGGAAGTATGCTAGATTGTATTTCAGACGTTATATTTAAACTACTACCAACAGATAAAACTCTACGTCCGTCGACGATACAATACTCAGGTCGATGTACATCACCTGCGAACCAAAAACAATTACCATTTATTGTGGCTTGTGATGATAACCTTCTATAGAGACTACCCCCTTCATGCCAAATATGCTCTGCCGACCAGTTAACATCTCCTTCATCAAAAGGTGCCTGATTTTGTGTTGTATAACTCTCTGCTGGATGATGGGAAAGGATATAAAGATCCTTAAAGTTATTATCTCTAATTAGTTTAACAATTCGATCTTCTTCTTTAGCTCCTAGAGGAGATGGGAGTCCAGTTTTAAAGTATGTACCAATAGAATTAATACACAAGATGGCATTATTTTCATCTATTTTATAGAGTTCAAATCTATTATCACTTTCCAACAATTCATCAGAATTATTAAACTGACTAGAAAACGCCTTAAAACCATCAAGATTTCCTGTGTCTTTTGGGATATCATGATTGCCACAAGTTAAATAAATATTAACTTGTGGTACATTTAATTTATCAGCCAAATGATTTAATATAACACTAGCATGAGAATAATTATCTACCTTTGCATAATTTACTATATCGCCAGTGATAAATATAAAATCTATATCTAAATTATCAGCTTTAATTGTCTCTACAAGTGATTGTAAATATTCAGGATAAAATGCTTCTCTCAAAGCTTCTTTTTCACTTTTTGGATCATCTATATGTAAATCAGTAATATGCAATATATTCATATTTAATCCAGTACATAAGTTAAACTATCAATACACTCACGCAGACTAACAAGGCTATGTAGATTCATATCACGGCCTAATGATTCTTGATTAGTATATTTTCCTATAACAAAGGCATGTTTAATTCTTCCTCCTAGAAAATTGCAATAAGCAGATGCTATTTTAGCTTCTGTTCCTGCAATCAAAAAATCTCCTACATAAACATAATAATCTGAGCTTTGGCTTTGATTATCATTAGGAGTTTCTAGTATGTCATGGCGAGGACCAATATGATCCACGATATGAATTTTTGGTGATGATAAATAATGAAGTATTTCCCATACAGCTCCTGCAATAGCAGATCCTCTGAGGCTTACAGCTATAATAGTATATGATTTAGGTCTTTCTTGTTGTATAACTCTATTTATTGCCTCAGCAAGAAGAATAGCAATCCACCTAAATTTAGATGGATCAGATATTAACATAAAGGCATTAAACTCACCTGAAGCTATCAGCGGTGTTGATGATAACCGTTTTTTGTTTTCAAATACATTATAGGTACTTTTTATTTCTTGTATTAACCATTTAGTTTCTACATTAAGTGCTTTGTGTATAATATCCATCACTGAAGAACTACAAAATGAACCTTCTACAAAACAATAACTTTTCTTCTCGCTTTCTTCAAAGTACTTTATGTTCTTGTATTTTGTTTTATCCAAGTGATTGTCTAAATGATTTACCAATTCTGATTTTTGATCTGTTGAAAAAAAGATAACATTCTGCTTTGTTGACTTTAAGTATTCAGAAACAGGATCAATGAAGTGATCATCAATATCAGAAATATCATTACAATTAACGACAATCATTCTAACACTTGAAGGCACTTCTTCATTCAAACAATCAATAAAGAATTCACCATTAGACTGTGAAAGATTTGTAGGTGCAGAATCACACCCCCATGAAAATAGCATCATGCGAGTATAGAAAAAGTCTTCATGAGGAATAAAATAAACCATTATTCCTCACCTTCTATATTAATTGGTATATTAAAAGAAACACGAGCCCCTCTAATTGAATCCTTCCATTTTCGTATATAGCCATTTTTTTTATCTTTATACTCTGCTTTATATATGGGAGTAGGCAAAGTGGAAATAGCAAATTCAATACCTTTATCATTAAAACACTCTATAAAATTTTTCCATAGTGTTTCACCCCAAAGTATTTCTCCAGAATTTGATGCAATAGATATACTTCCTCCAAATTCTATAACAGTTGCTATTGCTCTTTTTAAACCAAAATCATTTTCATTAAGCACACTTCCAATAATTACTGAGTTTATATCTGAGTTAGTATCATTTAACAAACTTTCGTGTAAACTTCTTGAAAGCAAACTACTTTTAAATCCAACACCAATATCAGAGATACTAATTGTTATATTTTTTCTTGAGCGTTGTAAACCTAAAAAAGCAGCCGAATGTCCCCAGAGTAAAGAATTAATAGAAATTTCAGCACATGTACGGGACATTACTAAGGCAAGGCTTGTTCCAAACCTCTTTTCATCCTTTTGCATAAAAAGAGCTTCGCATTTACTTATAATATCTTTTCGATAATTTTCTCGGTGTATTTTTTTCCAGTCTGACAATTGATGTGTATCTTCAACATCGGGTAGTAGTGACAAGCTATCATATGATAATAATTTTGTATTAGGATTAATACGTCCTACTTCATACCCTCCAATCTCATATGGCCATTCAAATAGATCATATAAATTTGCTACCTCAAAAAAACCAATTTCAACTAAAAAACCTAATACTTGCGGGTTCCAATTAATTAATACTTTTTGTGCGCAACCTACAAATTGCCTCACCCTATTGGCTATAGCTAAGAAAAAAGAAATTGCTGTCATATTTAATTTCTTATTTTTCAGACTTCTAAGATCCCAACAAATAGATGATAACTCACCACTTTTCCAGGATTCATTAAACTCTTGTAGCCCTTTAGATGTACACTTATAAACAGAAGGAATTCCTTCTAATCCACCTATATTAATAACTATTTCATGCCGACTAGAAAGCATTGAAACTCCAAAAGTAATAATTTTATACCAATTAAAAACAACATATTAACACGAAACATTATAGGTTATTTATATAATAAAAGGTTATTCGTGTTGAACATCATTACAAGTTGCTAATATAAGAATAAGCCTTATAATAGTTATAAAGAAAAAAACATACTTTTTAGTGCTTTTCTTTGTTCTTTTTCATCTCTTAGATCATATCGAGCAGTAGTCTGAATATCACTATGCCCTGCCAACTGACGTACTGTATTAATATCTATACCCGATTCTAATAATCTTGTCACAAATGTACGCCTTAAATCATGTGGTGAACATTTATCAATACTGGCCTCAATTGATCGTTTTTTAAGCAAATCATACAAACTTTGAGAGGTCATATGTCGATTGATACTCTTTTGATTATTAATTGGTTGAAAAAGTGCTCCAAGTTCTCGACCACGACTGTCTAACCATAATTTTATCAACCTTCTAGGCTCAGTTTGTATAAAAACGACTCTTTGCTTGTTACCCTTCCCTGCCATTACAATCAACTCACCATTTCGAGTATTATAATCCCCCATATTCAAAGCAACTACTTCAGAGCGCCTAAGCCCCGTTGCCAACATCAATACAATCATCGCTAAATCCCGTTTTCCACTAATGCTTTTATCTCGCTTACAAACAGTAATTAATGCTTTTGTTTCTTTCTTGCTCAAACAACGTCCTGATGGCAATTTTTTACCCCTAACCCGCTTCACTTCATTAATTGACATAAGTTGATCAGCTTTTATAAGCCCCAGATTAAAGCAAGCTTTCATAACCCCACGACAAGCTGATAAAGTCAGATTAATCGTATTAGCTGATTTTCTATTACCTTGTAAGGTGGATCGAATTTGAGCAATATGATGATATTGCAACAAGGGCCAGGGCATTTGTTCCAGATCACCCTCAAACTCAAAGATATTAGCAGATATTTTTAATAATGAGCGCATAGAACGTCTTCCCGATGGCGCTAAACTTTCCAGATAGAGAGTCACGGGATTCATATTATCTGTTTTTAAGAATTTAAAATACTTATCGATAGTATGCGCGAGTTGATCATCAGTCATGATGGTCTCCTTTTTAGTTAAACACTGTTTAATATGAAATTGAAAAAAAACTTGTATTAACACTAGTTAACATAAGTTGGTTGGTTGGGTGTAATTTTGAGTGTTATGTGGAGTGGTTTATTGAGCTTTTGGGGGTTGGTTATTGATTGTTTGATAATACAACTCTCAATGCCTCTGTTGCTTCTTGCAAAACTTGCCTCTCACTGATTATTCTGCGTAAGTCTTTACGGATCTGCGCTTCAGCCTGATTAAATAGCTCTCCATGACCCGACTCGATACAATGAGCACATTCATGGATAGCCACATCCAAGAGATCACCCATTAACCAGTCAGTTTGAAAGTAGAAAGGATTTAGCAGTATTTTAATTGCCTGATCATTATTCAAATTTAATCCATCAATATCATTATCAAAGACAAATCCAACATCAATGCTTTTGCCATCAGAAAATCGATGGCTAACATAACGTTCTGATTGTTCATCATATTCAATTACTAAACGTGACTGTAAATAGTCTGTTTCTAACACCCACTGCACCGCATATAACCAGCACCAAGCCATTTTTCTTGAGCGGTGTAAATTCAATATGTATTTGATTTGTGGCAAAGTAATTTGTGTCTTTTGATTTGGCTCACGACGTAATTGAATATCAGCGATATGAAGATGGAAGTTATTTGGATAGGTGGTGATTAAATGCAATCTCTGCATTTTTTCCATCGCCAGCATCACACGATGTTGTAAAGCTTGTTCCTCTTCATTAAACATCGCCTGAAAAACACTGGATTCTATTTCTTGATCATTTAATACTTGCTCATCAAGCAGAGGCATTTTAGCTAAAGCACTATTGCTAGGATTAAAGACTAAGTTGAGTTGATTGCGTTGTTTGAATTGTTGTCGCTTATTAATGAGTTCATGTAATAAATTATTCAATTCACTGCTGGACTGGAAGTTTAAGCCATCGCGGTTGGCTGTTAATAATTCAGTAGGTTCACCCATTAAATCCAATGTACCCCTTAGGCCTCTTTGGCCAGAGCTATAAAGATGATAACTGAACATGGGTAAACCACGCATTCTGATCCAAAGCATGATATCACTTTCCTCTTCTTCAGAAAACTGTAGTAGCCCTAAGCTGGTTTTGATTTGATAATTAAAATTATCTTCTTGTGATAGCAATACTTCATCATTGAGTGTAATTTGGATACTGGTTTGATAGGCTTTAACCAGTCTTCGGCAACTTCGAGTAAAGCCAGCAATAGATGCCTTTTTGTCCAATATGACAGAAATAAAAGTACCCTTAAGGTAATCATCAGCTGGCTCAATAGCATATTGGCAACCTGCACCAGAAACTAAACAATCCCGGCTATGAATTTGATATTGTTGATGGGCAAATAAAATAATATGCTTGGCATAACCATAGCCTCCTATTGCCCCATGATTAGATGTATTGTCTTTAATCGACCCCCCTAAAGTCAGTAAACCTTTTCTGAGTGTTTTAATATCCATACCGCAGCCATTATCAGTCACTGATAACTTGATTTGTTCTTCACTAACTACCACAACCTGAAAATCAATCTGTGTCGCTCCAGCATCTGCGGCATTCTGGATAGTCTCTCTGAACCATGCAAATCGCCAGTCTTGATACTCTTTTAATGTTTTGGCAAAAAAATCTGAGGGGATTTTAATTTGTTCTGAGTAGTCAGCATTTTTCATTAAATAAACCATTAGATCAACCCTCTTTCTGCCATCGAAAGCGTTTCAGAACCACCTACAATAATATGATCCAATATTCTAATATCGATAAGTTGCATGGCATCTTTAAGTCTCTGAGTAATTCGTTCATCACTATTGCTGGGTTCTGAATTACCCGATGGATGATTATGTGCCAGAATAACGGCTGCAGCATTCAGCTGTAGTGCCCGTTTCACGACTTCTCTGGGATAGACCGATGCACCATCAATCGTCCCCCTAAAGAGTTCTTCATAAGCCACCACTTTATGGCGATTATCCAAAAAGACCACACTGAAAACTTCATGCTCCAGATGTGACATTTTTAAAGTGAGAAAATCTTTGCAGTCTGAAGGCTCATGGATTACTTTTCCTCTAGCAAAGCGACGATTGAGCAGTTGTTTAGCCATACTGACAATCTCTTCAGCAGAAACTAAACCATCCACATTGTATTGTCCTTTCTTTTCACTTGTTTTAAATGCATTCATAATAAGTACCTAATAGGTGAGCATTTATTAACACGCACAGTTATGCCTACGACTGAATGTATCAATAAATGAGATTAATATTTAAGTTAAATTAAAGGGGGAGTGATGCTTACTCAACCCAGAGGAAGTAGGTGTGAGTTGGATATAAAATGTGAGTTTTTTGAGGTTCGTCATTCGGCAAACTACAATATTGCTTGTTGAGGTATTTTAAATGCGCAGAATCTTGTAGTAACAAGCGTGTATTAGTAATGCAATAAATTAAAGTCCAATGCTCATGACAACCACCAATGCCAATTAATATAATGGCTTTATTCTCTGACTTTTGTTCAAGAAAGCCCTGACAATGCCGCAAAAAAGTCTTCAGTGTCGTATCAGGATTATGGTGGTAGGGCTTAGCTCGTTTGATATCATAATCTGGACTAATAATATATTTTAATACTGAAGCAATTTCATCTAGCCGTGTCCCCCCACAAGTTAAACGTTCAATTATGGAAGACATTCCTTTGGTTTTCATATGCTCCAGAATCTTAGCCATCAGTTGTGACTGATTTTTTCGTCTACGAATATTTCGGAGATAACTAACCGCATTAACCAAACTATAAATACCGCACAAACAATCTAAGTGACCCTGCTGCCGTGGCTTAAATGATTTAATAGCCTGCTCTTTCTTTATCATTATTGGTTTCATGGCCATCCCCTTTAATACCGACTGACTTCAACATTGAACACATTGCTTGAATAATAAGCACAGAAATTTTGCTGGAAAACAGGAAATAATTCCCAGGCATTTTCAATCGGATAACAACGACCCATTTGTTCCAGAAGTCCATTAGAGAAATCAAAGTCCAGTTCCTTAACCAATTCAACCATTTCACCTGAGCCTACATAAGTAAAGTCTGAGATGTACTGGATCACACCCTGTTGATTAAGCATGATTTCAACAGGATGGTAACCCCCTTCAGTGGCACTATACGTTGGATCTCTAAAATTAATAATAATACTCTGAGTCTCTTCACAATCTATTTTATTTAACTCTTTTTCAAGAAGATTAATCAGTGCTTTTTCGATAGGCAAAGCATAGCCTTCAGCTTTAATTTTCATAAAACAGTCTCCCACAAGCAAACACAGCCAATTCTATGGAATGACCATATTGTTTGTTTTAATTATTTTTTGATTGAAATAGCACTTGGATAGAACTTTATAACTCATTGATTTATAGTGCTATTTTTGACATAGAACATGTCTAATACTATTTTAACATAAAAGCAATAAACACTCAACTTTTATCGTATTTTATAGATTATGACGAATTTTAATAACATTTAAAGGAATTTAGAGGTATTTAGTGCACAATAAGAGCAATATTACTTCAAATCTAATACGGCTCCCATTATTTCCATAGAGGTTATCTGCCAATGACTCTTACTGTATAGCTCAAGCTGATCCCCAATCCCAACCAGAACCACTTCATAACCTAGTTTTTTTACTATAAAATCTGGAAACTTTATGGCTCCATTTATTATAGAAAATCGTACAAACATTTGTTGTGAACGATCAAAATTTCCATCCAAAGCATTAAAAAAATAATACCAACGTATAGCATCTGAATCATCCTTAATGATACTCAAGAGTGGACAATTTAAGGAAGCATCCTCAGCAATAACAATACAACTACTCTCCAAATATTTTTGATACAAATCTGGTATAAATAGTTTATTTTGAGAAGAAATTCTTAATTCAGTAACACCTGTGAGCATAAAATCATCTACTTTCGGGGTTATAAAATTTATTTAAAAAATCATCTTCAGTAAATTCATCTGATTTTTTTAATAAATACTCTAATAGTTTATTAGCGATATTAGAATCATTATTCAGTCGATAACCAAAGCCTAACCTGAATTTATCTTCTTTGAAGAAGACATCTTCAATATTAAATGGAGCATTCTCAATTTTCTCATAGGGTTTGGCCGTACCATAAGGAAATGTTTCTTCATCATTAGTATCCCAATGATATTGGGCGTGATCGAGCGCCCGCTCCCGTTTAAGCAACAATTTTCCATTCAAATTTCTCAATTATTTTATAGTCAGGGTACAATTCTAAATTAAGTTTTTTAATCCTGAACCTTGTAAATTCATCCCAA
>Ga0256844_10000823_pt1 | contig 11674 bp, 10 predicted proteins | sample MusselsmetaG_FD_189100 | JGI IMG/M metagenome (GOLD analysis project Ga0256844, IMG submission 189100) | Mussel associated microbial communities from hydrothermal vent at the East Pacific Rise, Pacific Ocean - Mussels | ecosystem: Host-associated > Mollusca > Shell > Unclassified ... | reverse complement strand
AAAGTTAAAACAGCGAGCGGTAGAGTGGCTGATGATAAGGACTTTGCAAGTAAGGCTTATATTGGCTATAACGTAACACCTCATGTAGCCGTTGAGTTATCACACGCTGTTATGGGGGGCGCACACGTTAAAATAGGGGCAAGAAAAGTTGATGTGCGCTATAAAATGACTGGCGTATCTGCTCTTTTTTCTAAAAAACTTGCTAATAGGGTAAATGGTTTTGCAAGAGTGGGTTATGCGGATATTAGTAATAAAATTGTTCCAGCTGTCTCTTTTAAGCAAAAAAATAATAAGGTCGCATTTACTGGAGTAGGAGTTGAGTATATCTATTCAAATAGATTGTCCTATAAAGGTGAATACGAATATTATGGCAAGGATGCACAAATGTTTACAGCGGGAATGCAGTGGAGAATTAAGTAATCGCTTGTAACAATATTCTATATTGACTATTTCTTTGTTCTCTATTCTTTAGAGCATATGTATACTCCACAGCGAATTTTATCCCCCCACTTAATACTTTATTAGAGAAATACCATGACAATTAAACGTATCGGACACCGTTATATCGACAGCAAATCAGGCACAACCATTGATGTATGGTTCCCTCGTTCTAATAAAGAAATCGGGCGCAGTTGCTTGGCGCAAAAAGTGGGTTTGATTAAAAGTGATTTTGTCGAAGTTGAGATTGCCTCGGTGGATGATGCACCAAAATCAGTTGAAGATGCGTATTTGCGCCTTCACCTATTATCAGAATGCGCGGTAAAGCCAAATGAGATTAACCTTGATGGTGTGTTTGGTTTGTTAGCAAATGTGGCATGGACATCGGCAGGCCCCGTTTTACCAAGCGAAATGGAAAACCTCCGTGAGTTAATCGCAAGCGAAGATCATCAACTCAATGTAACCTCAGTGGATAAATTCCCACGCATGACCGATTACGTAATTCCTGAAGGCGTGCGTATCGGTAATGCCGATCGCGTAAGATTGGGCGCGCATTTAGCCTCAGGCACAACTGTAATGCATGAGGGCTTCTGTAACTTTAATGCAGGTACTTTGGGCAGTTCAATGGTTGAAGGGCGTATTAGCGCGGGCGTAGTCGTTGGAGATGGTTCGGATATTGGCGGCGGTGCTTCGATTATGGGAACGCTATCGGGCGGCGGCACACAAGTTATCTCCATGGGCAAGAAGAACCTATTGGGCGCAAATGCAGGTTTAGGAATATCGCTGGGTGATAACTGTATTATCGAATCAGGCTTATACATTACCGCAGGCACAAAAGTAAAAATGCCAGACGGATCAATCGTCTCAGCCAGAGAGCTTTCAGGTCAATCAGGCTTGCTATTTAGACGACACAGCCAAACAGGCGCGGTAGAAGCGATTATGACAGATGGCGCTTTGTGGGGTGGTTTGAATACAGCCTTGCATTCTAATGATTGAATGATTTGCGCCAGTGCCTTGCAAAAGTGGGGGGGTGTAAATACTAATCTTTATACAGCTTAGGATTAAAAGTATCGCGTAAGAAGTCTCCCAGCAAGTTCATCACAATCACTAGTATGATTAAAAAGCCACCAGGGATGAGTGTTATCCACCACGAGCCTGAGAATAGATATTGTTTTCCAATGCTGATGAGCGAGCCTAAACTAGGCTCGGTTACAGGCATACCTAATCCTAAAAATGATAAGCTGGCTTCGGTGATAATCGCGTTTGCGATTTGAACGGTTGAGATAACAAATATAGGTGATAGGCAGTTTGGCAGGATGTGCTTAAACATAATGCGTATCGAGCCAAAGCCCATAACTTTTGCAGCATCAACGTATTCTTTCTCTTTTTCGACAAGCACGCTGGAGCGCACAGTTCTGGCGATTTGTGGCCATTCGGCTAAACCAATAATCAAGATCAAAATCAGCATTGCCCATTGGTTAAAGGCCTCGCTACCAAATGCTGTTTGTACAATGGCAAGAATAATAATGGCCACCATCAAGGTTGAAAATGATAATTGTACATCGGCGATTCTCATTAAAACGCTATCAATCTTCCCGCCAAAATAGCCAGAAATTAAACCGATAGTAATACCGATAATGCCTTGCAGTAATACGGCTAAAATACCAATCAATAATGAAACACGCATTCCATAAAGAATGGTACTCCACAAATCTCTGCCTTGGTCATCTGTGCCTAATAAAAAACGTGGGTCTGAGTTTTCTTGCCAAACGGGCGGAATTTCAGAATCCATAATATCAAGTATCGTGAGATCATAAGGATCGAAGGGCGCAATAATAGGCGCAAAGATAGACAAGAGTAGGAAAGTAAAAAAGATTATGGTGCTAATAACGGCAACTTTGTCACGCTTAAAATAGTAGAAAAAATCAGATGCTAAGAACTTTTGGAGTAGGGAGCTTGTCATTTACTTTTCCCAAATAGATTAACTGTGGGATTGATAAAGCCATAGAGTAAATCAACAATCGTATTGACGACCACAAAAAGAAATCCCACAAACATGATGTAAGCCACGATTAAGGGAATATCAGAACGGTTGACCGCTTCTAAAAACATAAAGCCCATGCCCGGCCATTGAAAAACCGATTCGGTCAAAATGGTGTAAGCAACCATAATACCTATTTGCACACCACCAACCGTAATCACGGGTAGCATGGTGTTTTTTAAGGCATGCTTGAAATACACTTTCATTGAACTTAAACCTTTTGCGTGGGCAAATTTCACATATTCTGAGCTAAGCTCTTCGAGCATTTCGGCGCGTACTAATCGAATAAACAAAGGCAACATAATGGATGACAGTGCAATGGCGGGCATAATGATATGCATTAAACCATCGGTGCTTAAAAAATTGGTTTTCCAATAGCCAAATATCGGTACGACTTCACCACGCCCGAAGGAGGGCATCCAACCTAGCTTGACCGAAAATATATAAATAAGCGCGAGTGCAGTAAGAAATACGGGTATAGAAATACCAATTACGCTAACGCCCATAATGACCTTACTAAACCAGTGCTTGGGTTTAATAGCGGCAAAAACGCCTAGAGGAATTGATAGAAAAATAATTATAAGGCTAGCAGCAAAGGTAAGCTCTAGCGTGGCGGGTAGCTTTTTTAAAATAACCGTTATTGCGGGTAGTTTATGGAAGTAGGACGTACCCAAATCACCCTGAACAGCATTTTTTAAAAAGCGTCCATATTGAACAAGAAAAGCATCGTTAAGGCCCATCTCTTCGCGTAGCTTTTCTCTCTCTTTAATCGAAATAGACATACCTGTCATTTCCCTTAAAGGATCGCCAAGCTTGTCTTTTATAGAAAAACTTAGAAGACTGATAATAAGCATTACCACAATAGCTTGTAGAAAACGCTTAAAGAGGAATTGGAGCATTAGTTATCTCTTAGAAGGAGTGTAAAGAGTGTGTAGATAAGTAGCACAAAGCCTCTCTTAAAGGGTTAAGAGAGGCTTTGTTTCCTTACTACTTGATAACTAAATCACCAATGTAGGGGAAGTTCATCGAATTTATTACGGGTTTAATATCTACGCCTTTACGAGCAGCCCAAGCAAGGTTTTGCCAATGTAGCGGAACAAAACCTGCTTCATCATAAATCTGCTTTTCGACGGCTTGTAACATTTCAGCGCGTTTTGCATTGTCAGTTTCTTTGTTCGCTTTTACCGTAGTTTCATCAACAAATTTACTGCTGTAGTTGCCCGAGTTGTATGCGCCCATGCCTGATTCTTTATTGGGGGTCATCGCTAAAAACTCGTAGAAGTTAGCACTATCTTCGGTATCTGAATGCCAGCCAATCATCATAATATCGGCAGAGCGTTTATCAAACTCAGGCCAGTATTGTGCTTTTGGCATAGTTTTCAGATCTATTTTAATATTGATTTTAGAAAGCATTGCCGCTGCAGCTTGTGCAATTTTTTCATCATTAACATAACGGTTATTTGGTGCCATCATGGTAAGCGTAAAGCCATTAGGATAAGCAGATTCGCTCATTAATTTTTTGGCTTTCTCAAGATCAAAACGAGGTGTTAGACTTTTATTGTAACCAAGGTAACCATCAGGACTCATCTGCCCAGCAGTGGTGGCAAAACCGCGCATTATTTTCTTTACGATACCTGCATTATTGATGGCATGAACAATCGCTTGGCGAACCTTAACGTCTTTTAGCTCTTTGCGGCGTTCTTGATTAAGCTGGAATGTGATAACACGTGTACCCGCCATAGTGACTAGGTTGACCTTATCATTGGATTTAATCTGGCCAAATTCGTTGGGCGCTACAGGTGCTATAAAATCAACATCACCCGAAAGCAAAGCAGCAACGCGGGTTTGGTTGTCTTTAATAGGAGTCATAACCACTTTGTCTACATTGCCAGCAGAGTCTTTATCCCAGTAATCTTTAAAGCGTTCGAAGACAACTTTTACGCCTTGTTCGCGCGATGTTATGGTGTAAGGACCTGTGCCAGATGAATGTGTGGATGCAAAAGAAGCGCCGTTCTTGACGATCTCTGCTTTGTCTTTTCCTTTATCATCTTTGCCCTCAAAAAATTTACTATCCATTGGGAAGATGTATGTAGCCGTGTGCATAACTAGAGGGTATGGTCCATCTGTGATTAGCTCTATGGTTTTATCATCAACAACTTTCAACTCTTTGAAATTAGTAAAAATCCCTTTAAAGTCTGGGCTGTTTTTTAAGCGATCGAATGTCCATTTTACATCTGCCGCGGTCATGGTTCTGCCTGAATGGAATTTAACCCCTTCACGTAAATGGAAGCGTACTGTGCTGTCGTCAATTCTTTCCCACTTGGTTGCTAGTCGTGGCTCAAATTTAAAGTCTTTTGTCCAACGCACTAATGGGTCATGCGTCATATGTGAGAGTTGCAACATGCCGCCAGAAAGTTGTTCGTGAATATCCAAGCTTACAGGGTCAGCATCGTAGGCGAGTTTTAACGTCTTTGCGCTAACGTTAAATGTTAGTAGGCTGGCAGCCAATAGTAGGGCACTTGTTTTTCCGATAAAACCAAGTTGTTTTTTCATTTTAACTTCTCCTTTAAAGGGGTGAGATAATCATTTGATTTTTATAATAATGAGTTTTCATGAGTCTAGTACAATATTTCAATTTGAATGTTTTAATTAATAAAAATAGTTAGCTAATTTGCAATAAATTGATCAAAACGAGGGATCAAATCTAACAGTTCTCTGCTGTAAGGGTGCTTAGGGTTTTCAAAAAACTTTTCCGATTCGGATATTTCAAGAATTTCGCCTTGCTTCATAATCGCTACACGGTCGCACATTTGTCGAATTACGGGTAAATCGTGGCTAATAAATAAAAGAGTTAAGCCCAGCTCATCCTGTAAGTCTTTAAGAAGGTTTAAAACCTGTGCTTGTACAGACACATCCAATGCCGATGTGGGTTCATCACAAATTAACAAACGAGGGCGACTTGCCAGTGCGCGCGCAATCGAAATACGCTGGCGTTGCCCGCCTGAGAATTGGTGTGGATATTTTATGCCCGACTTTCTACCTAGTCCCACGTGATCAAGCAAGTCGCCCACGATATTTGTAACTTCTGCCTTGCTTGCCAGCTTATGGAATAGAATCGGTTCGGCGATAATATCGGCAACTTTCATACGCGAGTTGAGCGATGAATAAGGGTTTTGAAAAATCATTTGTAGTTCTAAATGAGCTTTAGCGACTTTTGCCTTGTCAGGATTATTAATTAGCTCGGTGCCATTATAAGTAATTGAGCCAGAATCAGGCTGTTGTAGCCCCGCTATCATACGAGCGATGGTCGACTTACCCGAGCCACTTTCGCCAACTAAGCCAAAACATTCGCCTTGTTTGATGCTTAGGCAGACATCTTTGGTGGCTTGAATTCTGCGGCGATTCTTTTTAAAGAACGCATTTTGGGTGATAAAACTTAAGTTCAGGTCTTTAATCACCAGTAAGTTGTCGTTGTTTTTATTGATGTTGTCATGTTTTGTGGTCTGCCCCAGCCAGTGGGTTGATACATCAATCTGGCTCAATTCTTTTTCAACAGTTTCTATGTATTCAACCAGAGGAAAGCGATCCAGTTTTTTATTGGCTAACGGCACAGCGCTGATAAGGCTTTTGGTGTAGTCATGTTGTGGTGCGCTTAATACTTGCTTGGTGTTGCCAATTTCTACAAGTTTGCCTTGATACAAAACAGCCACGCGGTCCGTGGTGTTGGCGATAACGCCCATATCGTGCGTCACCAATATACAACCTACATTTAAATCACTGCATAAATCTTTGATTAAAATTAGTATTTTATCTTGAACAGAAACATCAAGGGCAGTTGTAGGTTCATCCGCTATCAATAATTCTGGCTCCCCAGATAGGGCAATGGCGATAACAACACGCTGGCGCATTCCGCCTGAAAACTGGTGAGGATATTGCTTTATGCGGATTTCAGGCTCAGGGATTCCTACCTTATGGAGTAATTCTACCGCTCTGATTTTTGCTTGTTTTTTGCTTAAGCCTAAGCAGGTAGTGATGGTTTCTACGAGTTGATTTTCTATGCTAAACAAAGGATTAAGTGAGGTCATTGGGTCTTGAAAAATAAAGCCAATTCGTGAACCACGAACACTCTGTATGGATTGATTATCCAAGCCTGAAATTGATTCACCATTTAGGCTTACTTTCCCCGATGTTACCTTTCCGGGTTTACTGAGTAATTGGACAATGCCATTGCCGATGGTTGATTTACCAGCGCCAGATTCGCCAACAAGCCCTAATATTTCTCCCGCCTCTACAGATAGGCTTACATCGTCAACGGCGACTTCTGTTCCATGACGAGTGGGGAACTCAATGGTGAGGTTGTTAATTTCTAATAATGACATCTTTGTAGAGTGTAGTTCAAAATCTAAAGAGCATCTTTATTAATTAGAGTTCTTAGCCTTGCAAAAGTGGGGGGGTGTACAAGCTAATTAATAGAGGTGCCCTTTAAAGCAGGCGCAAGTGCTTTAATCATTTCTCCTGCGAGTGCTAGTTTTTGCTCTTTAGTTTGATCTTTGGCTATAGGTCCATCTACAAATAAATTTGCCAGCCCATGTACGGATGACCAAGCTAGCAGCTCTTGTGGGCTAAAGCTGTGTGGGTCATCATCTTCAATGGTTTCGGCAAAACCGCTTTGCAGGTGGCTGCTTAATTGATTGGTTGCGGCTTGATATGCCTCGTCATTGGTGTAAATGGTTTCTTCTCGCCACATGGCTCTAAAAAAAGCAGGTTTGTCTAATGCAAATTCGATATAAGCCAGCCCAACCGCGTGAAATGCATTTCTATCTTCTTTTATCGCTCGTTGTTTTGCGATAGCCATTGCATCGGATAATTGATACAGCGCTTTTGTGGCAAAGGCGGTTAATAGCGCGCGTTTGTCGGTGTAATGCCTAAAAGCTGATGAGGGAGAAACGCCGACTATTTTGGCGCAGGCTCGCAGAGTCACCGCTTCTAATCCAAACTTTGTGGCTAGCTCATCGACAGCATCTAGTAATGATTCTGCTAGATTACCGTGATGGTATTTTTTTCTTCCTTTTTCCATATCTCTCGTGCAAAGGTCTCATGTTTAATGTGAACACTGTAAACTTTTTTTCGTTTAGGTCTTGATTTTAAATTCTAAGTACGTATATTAGTAATTATGTGAACAGTGTTCACTTTTGTCAACAAGATATTACATTAAGAGGAAAAAGTTATGTCGTCATCTAGTAGCCCAATCGAAGGTTTTAGTCGTCACCATTCTCGTCGATCAGGCGGTGGGTGTTGTTCAAAGGGAAATTGGTCGGGTATCAATATTGCCGCTATGGTTATTGGTTTTGTGCTTTTTTGGCCCGTGGGTTTAGTTATATTGTATTGGAATATCAAAGGTCGCAATCTCAAAGATTTGCCTGCCGCTATTCAAGAAAAATGGCAGGCAGTGTCTACTGGCTCATTTGGTAGTGCAAGCTACACTGATGAATCAAAAGGTGATAATGTTGTTTTTGATGAATATCAGCAAACGCAATATGACCGTGTCAGCGAGCTAAAAGAAGAGATCAAAAACCGCGCACGAAGCTTTAAGATTTTTAAATCAGGAGCAAAGCGCCAAGCGGATCAAGCTGAGTTTAAAGATTTTATGTCGAATAACCACTCGAAAGACAAGCACTCAAAAGACGATCAGTAAGAAGTCGTTCTATCCGCCTGTGAGAGTTAAAATCTATTTTAGCTCTCACGGTGTGATTAACATACTGTGCCTTGCAAAAGTGGGGGGGGTGTAAATTATAAATTACCTAACTAAGGCTCTAAATCAAAAATCACCCGAAGCCCAAGATGATCAGAAGGGCGTTGATTAATCCCCGCTACCTTTTCTTTGCCAAATGTTTCAAAGCTTTTAATCGCTAAGCCTTTATGCCAAATACGGTCGTAGCGGCTTTTGTATTGATTCATCTGCCACGTGGTTTTGTGTTTCTTTACTGAGCCTGTTGCTTCCCACGCATCTTTTATGTTTTTTGGCTCTAGGTCTTGCCATTCTGACTTTCTTAAATTGGTGTCACCCGCAAAGATAATCGCGCCTTGCTGTTGGTTCATCTGCTGTAAAATGCCAGTGGCTTGATCAACACGCATGGATGCGCCAGGCTTTTGACTTTCTAAGTGCGCCGTCATAATACTCAAGCCTTTAATACTTAGCGTTGATAAACCTCTGCCTTGGTCGCTATAGTCAAATTTTGTGTAGCTGCTTTCAAGAATAGGTTGGCGCACGGCGATAACTTCAAAGTAAGAGCGTTCTGTCGGCGCATCAGGAAATAGGGTAAAACCTGCCGCCGTCAAATGCGGCACAATATGCGCGTGAAAAGTGCGCGAGACAACCTCTTGTAGCAACACAATATCGGGCATATTGGGCTTAAAATCAGGCGCTACGGCTTTCTCAATTGGCGCGCCCAGTAGCAACTGAAACATAGCCGCTTCGGTGCGCATATCAAGATGCTCATCATCCAATCCATTAAGATTCCACGTAACTAAATTCATAAGTTTATTGCTGAAAGTTATCGAACAGGGCGCGTAATAATATTAGCGCGAATAGCATTTGAGAAGTCTTTTGCATCTTCTGAGGCTTGTGCAATTTCAGTAATATCAAAATGCTCGCGTGCCTCTTTATATGATAGATGTGTGTCGATCATATTAAGGTCGTAGGCAATTTTATCAATATTCTCAGGGAGCAAATAACGAAAATCCCAAAAAGGAATTGGCTTGCTCGAAAAACGCCTAGCGTGTTTGATAATATTGGTGGTGCAATTATTCCAAATGGTGTTGTAAAACTCAGGCTCTATGCCGAGCTTATCAGCGCGTTTTAACATATCAAGAAACACCGCTTGCACTTGTTTTTTCTCAGTTTGGATGGGAAATAACCGTACCGTGGCTTTAATGGTATTGGTGCGAACCTTGATAACATCGCTTTCATCGGCAATCACATACATCATTTCAAACTGGCGGAAAAAGGCTTTTACGGCGCTAAAGCTTTTCCCTTGTTTGCGACGAATCTCAATAGAAATAGCGAGAAAACTGCCATCTTTCAAGCCAAACGAAACAAAGGTATGCGCTACACCAAAAGAGCCAAAAGGAGAGATCACCAGCCAAGCAGATTCTACATCTTCTAGGTTGATCGTTCGGTCGTAAAATTGAAGATCAAAATCGCGGGTGGTACGGTAATTTATATCGCGGATATTATTAATGCGAATTCGATTATGCTGTTTTTTAGTATCTTCAAGGAAGTGAATAGAAGGCATAACCGCTTGATCGGGAGACCAGTTGCGCGAAAGTGAAGGGTTGGTAATAAGGTAAAATATAATTCCGACAACAGCAATGATGGCAAGTATTATCAAAATGCCAATAAAAATTGTACCCATTCAGCTTCTCCGCGACTCTTCTCTAGCCATCATACAATAATATTCGTAGTGAATCTGAAAACAAACGCTTAGCTCACTAAAAAGTGGGGGCTATTTATCAACTTCTCCATAAAGAATCAAACAGTGATCGACTAATTTAAAGCCATGTTCTTTGGCGATTTCTATCTGGCGCTTTTCGATAATTTCATCGTGGAATTCAATGATCTTTCCTGTTTTCATATCGACAATATGGTCATGGTGTTCGCCGCTGTCTAACTCAAATACGGCTTGCCCGCCCTCGAAATTATGACGAATGACTAAACCTGCCGCTTCAAACTGTGTCAACACGCGGTAGATGGTAGCAAGACCAATGCTTTCGCTTTCTTGACTGAGGATATGAAAAAGCTCCTCCGCACTAAAATGCTTCTGATTGGATGTCTCCAGAATATTCAGTATACGGATGCGAGGCTTGGTGATCTTAAGTCCCGCTTCTTTGAGTTCGATATTATCCATGTGTTTTATTACTTATCCTTAGATAGCAGAAGCATAACGCTAGTCACAGTTGGTATCCAGTAATCATATAATTTATACCGCTATCGTTTGGTTGGCATGATCTGGAAAACAGGGTGAATAGTTGAGCTGCCTGTTTGAAAATAAAGGTCTCATCTAAGCTTACTGTAAGTTAAAACACGCTTAGCAAGCGTTTCAATTGTAATATCTTTTTGCTCGCTGCTAGGATTAGTACTTGATTGCCAGATAAAATAATCAGAACAGCTATCGTCGTAATCAGTTGCTTGATAAATTTCAGGCATGCTGGGAATATGGTCGCCGTAGAAACATAGCGTGGTTTCTTTGTTCAAATTATTGCTGGGTTGGCTGTAATAATCTGTGAGTGCTTTGATCATTTTGTCTGCATTTTTTAAGTGGCGTAGATAAACGCTAAGATCGTTCAGATGTTCGAGTTTTGAATCAGAATAGTAATCGCTTTGCTCTTGTTTGTTCGTTTTTTCAAGGTGCAAAGGACCGTGGTTTTCCATGGTGATTGCAAATATAAACAAGGGCTTGTCTGTAACTTGTTGTGTAATTTCAATGATTTTATCAGTGACGGATTGATCGGAAATATAAGGGCCAAACTTTTCTGCATTTTCAAAGCTACCAATATCAATAAACTCATCAAAACCCATTTTAGGAAAGAGTGCCTCGCGCCCAAAAAAGGAGGCAGGATGCGGGTGAATGCACACGCAATAATAGCCTTGAGCTTGCAGCGCTGAGGCGATGGAGCTAACAGGCATTTGTTGAATGAATTGATAAGGGTAGTAGCGATATAAACCCATATTTTGATATTTTAAGCCTGTTAAAAAAGCAAACTCAGAGCGCATAGTATTGGCTCCCCATGCGGGAACTTGGAGCTTGCCGTATTGCAATGAGGCGGTATTGCAGGCATCAAAGTTTTGTAAAATATTGGTCTTAATGGACGGATGTAAACGGCGCGCATCAAAAAAGGATTCGCTTTGAATCACGGTGATATTGGGTTTATTAGCGGCATCAGCCTTGCAAAAGTGGGGGGGTGCACATTGTGAAAAGGGTGATGTTTGTAGCGTTTTTCTGATCTGTTGCTTGTGTTCTTTCGTTCTTGCTTGAAGCGTATAGGCAACTAGCGTGTTGATTAGCCCGTAGCGCGCGTTGTCTTCTGCGGGGTTGCTAGAAAGCGTAAATTTCTCGGCCGTGGTTTTGCTAAAGAAGAAAAGCAGTGCAATAGCGGCTAGAGTTAATAGCAGGCGTTGCGCGGTAAATGCCATCG
>Ga0256844_10000822_pt1 | contig 11676 bp, 14 predicted proteins | sample MusselsmetaG_FD_189100 | JGI IMG/M metagenome (GOLD analysis project Ga0256844, IMG submission 189100) | Mussel associated microbial communities from hydrothermal vent at the East Pacific Rise, Pacific Ocean - Mussels | ecosystem: Host-associated > Mollusca > Shell > Unclassified ... | reverse complement strand
ATAGCAAATAAAGTAAATATAAATTTAATACATATCAAGGATTTAAAATGGCGATGAAAGAACTTATTGTAGGTGGTGGATGTTTTTGGTGTACAGAGGCAGTCTTTGAGACACTTAAAGGTGTAAACGATGTTGAGAGTGGTTATGCCAATGGGCAAACAGACAATCCTACCTACAGAGACATCTGTACAGGTGAGTCAGGACATGCAGAGGTCATCAAGATTTCGTATGAAGATAGCATCATCACTTCAGATACCCTACTAGACATTTTCTTCGTAGTACACAACCCTACTACACTCAATCAACAAGGTGCAGACAAAGGCACACAATACCGCTCAACCATCCTCTACACAGATGAAGAGACAAAAGACGCAGCCGAGGCAGCGTTAGAAGCAGCACAGTCTGACTACTCTGACCCCATAGTAACCACCATAGAACCATTAGACTGCTACTACAAAGCAGAAGCCTACCACCAAGACTACTACAGACAAAACCAAATGCAAGGGTATTGTATGGCAGTGATACCACCAAAACTAGCGAAGTTAAAAGCGAAGTTTGGGAAAGAGATGGCGTAAGGCTGTCTCTATCTTAATATATATTTCTAACTACAATATAGAAAATAAATCAATCTAATTCTAAATCACTATAACTTTCTATATATTTGAAATCTTTTTCTAATAATAGTTCTATTTTAGCTTGATTACCACCTATAATTTCATCTATCGTTGTATGTATCTTAGTAGTAATAGAATTGAAGACCACTACTTTATTTGGTAATATAATACTTTCTTCAAATATTTTTATTATTTCCTTCTCTGGGTATGTTATACGTAATGAACTTGGTTGATTAAGAGTAAACCTTTTAATAAATTCAACTTCCATCCCTTTTTTACTTGTTGCATTAAGTATTGGGTTAGTATTAAAATCTGCTCTCGTAGAAAATTCTTTCCCTTCTATTATTTTCGCCACCTTATCTATTGTGTAATATTCTTGGTTCGTATATTCTATACTAGATAAAAAGTATATCTCACTTTTAAAATTAGAAGCAATTATTCTACAGTTATTTATATATTTAAAAAACGAATATATATTATCTATAAACTCTGAATTAGCTAACTTTATTTCTTTACCCTCACCAAGTTTTTTCCCATCAACTTCTATAGAAAAAAACATATTCCATCCTTGATGAACTTTAGAAAAAAATGAAAATAACTTATTCAAATAAGGAAGTGATTGTATATTTAATCCATCCCATACTTCAAAGGATGGTGATAACGTTATTTTTTTACTATTAACATTTATACAAAGAAACTTATTGAAGCCACAACCTTCTAATTGAAATGATTTACTACCAAAAGTTATCAAGCTCTGTATATCATCAAATAATTCTATTGAACCTGTTTTATTATCTACTAACCATAGTTTTAAAATAGCTGATGTCGCTGTTTTTGAAATTGTAAGTATCCCATCTTCTTTATTTAAATATTCAAAAAGTGTTGAGCCTGTCATAGATATATCATTTAAGTTTAATTGAGCACTCTTTCCATAATGAAAAAGGTTTTTCAATCTATCATTATGTTTTTCATCTATTTTTATAGATAAAATAATTTCTTCTTTTGGAAGACATTTAATAGTAGTTATACCATCTTCAAATTTAGTTTTAAAAGAAAATTTAGAATCTATTTTTTCAAGAGATATTTTTGTAGCTTCATGTATATTATGAATAGCGTTTGGTATAAAGGCAGAGGGATTACCTGTTAATGCAGAAGTGACCATATTTATAGCATCAGTATCGTTTGGGGGTATTATACCTAATTCACTTGTAGCAGACTCTTCAGCTTGTTTTTTCCATGTATTTAGTAACTCTATAGTGTAATTATCTGGATTATTATCAATTTCTCTTGCATGGTTTTGGCAAAGCCATATCCCATTATCTATTGACTTTCTTTCTTCTGGGGTCATAGACTTATCATATCTTGGACCCCCTTTTGATGCAGCACAAATATGTGCAGCTACTCCAATATTATTGGATGGTGCCATAGTTGGTACACGACAGTCAGGTTTTGAACAATGACTTCCAACATTATCTTTTAATTTATCTTTTGTTACTTTTGTAAAATCATCACGTGCCAAATAAATCTCCAAATATATTATGAGTATAAGTATATCAGGATTACACCAACTCTTACAAAAATATGTCAATTTGCAATATTTTCACCCTATCACATACAAAATAGCTATACTCCACCCGTACCCTTTTACATAGGGGTAGTGTTTTAACTTTTGTTCTATTTAGGGTTTGGGCTTGGCATTTATATGTGGGTGGTAAAAATCTAGGGCGAAGGGTGCATTATGGAAACTATGTTTTCAGCATTTGCTTTAATTCTTGGAGTAGTAAAAGTTACGATTATGTGGCTAAATTATAAAGAGAATAAAAGGAAAAGAAACACAGACAAAGACTAAAGTCTAGTCTCACAAGGTTTAGAGAGGGGTAACTCTCTAAACTTCTGTGTACCCTTTCCAACATTTTACACCATCAAACTTTAAATCCAAATAAAACCTTACAAACACACGATGATTAATAAAATTTGGGAAAGAGATGGCGCAACTGTTAACTACTTGTTAATACTATATTTGTATCCTTTTAACATAAGGATTGATTATGAGAAGTATAACCTATGGTTTATTATTGTTTATGTTAGGCTTTGTGTTTATTCATGCAGACACACAAAAGAAGGAAGAAGAAAAAGAATCTATAGAGTCACTGATAGACAAAGTGAAAAAAAGTTCTCCTTCCAATAAGAGAACCGCTATAAATATGCTTAAAATAAGGCTTAGACATCTCAATACAGATGCTAGAAGAAAGATTATGTTAAGTTTACAAACTTCTCTAGCTAGCCATACTACAAACCAAGTACATCCAACCATAGCACAAGGAGTAGACCATATCAATACTCCCGTATCGATACCAAGTTCAACGTCTACTGCAACACCTACAAATATACCTATAAAAACCCCTACTACATCACCTACACATACACCAATAATACCTGTTAAAGCACCTATTAAAGCCCCCATTAAAATACCTACTCAGTTGCCTATAAAGGTACCCATTAAAATGCCTACCCAGATGCCTATAAAGGTTCCCATAAAAATGCCTACTCAGATGCCCATAAAGGTTCCCATAAAAATGCCTACCCAGATGCCCATAAAGGTTCCCATCAAAATACCTACCCAGATACCCATAAAGGTTCCCATCAAAATGCCTACCCAGATGCCCATAAAGGTTCCTACCAAAATGCCAATAAAAATGCCGTTTAAAGGATTATAAATGAAATTTTTATATTTCATTCTACTTTTTACATTTACACTCTTTGCTCAGACTGATCAAGATATAGACGGTGTATTTGACAGTGAAGACCTTTGCCCAAACACATCTTTTGATACTATTGTAAATGCCCAAGGTTGTGCACATTATGGTACTTTCACGTTCCAAATAGGTGAAGATTTTAGTTTCAATACTATTTCAAAGCGTATTAACAATACGAATGTTTATCTAAACTATACTTATAATTTATGGGACATATCGCTCTCCAGCTCGAACTACAATGTAACAAATATCCCAACAATATCAGAAACTGAAGACAGTCTATACCTTGCCTTTGGACACACATTTAATAGTAATACTCTAACCAGTAAAATATCATTAGGCACAAAGTTTTCTTTTATGGATGACACTAACAATAGCAAAGATAACGATTTCTTCACATCAATCAATTTTGATTATACTGTAAGCCCAAGAAATAATATTTTTCTTCACTACACATATACGATAAGTGGTGATAGTAAAAATGTAGAATATCAAAATTTTCACTCATTATCTATGGGGATGGGATATGCTGTAAATAATAAATGGTACAGTGCCTTATCTTACAATTATGTAGGCTCATCATATGATATGGGAACGTCATACAAGGCAATATCATGGTTTAACTATTATGCTCTGCCTAATGATTTTTATATCTCATGTAACTATGCCCGTACAATAAACAGTTATCCATACAATCATTCCATTACACTTAATGTAGGAATGCAATTTTGAGAAGGTTACTTCTATTAGAGGATGATCCCGTTCTTGCTAAGATACTCATCAAATATCTTGGCTCCCACAACTATCAAATAGATTGGGCTAAAAATGGAGATGAAGCTGTTGATCTCAGTTATCTTCATTGTTACTGTTTATATCTTTTTGATATCAATGTACCTCTACTAAATGGTATAGATTTATTAAAACTACTTAGAGATGCTGACGACATGACCCCCACCATCATTATCAGTGCACTTGTGGATGTTAAGTCCGTCACACAGGGCTTTATAGCAGGTGCAGATGATTATCTCAAAAAACCTTTTGATCCTGAAGAACTTATGATTAGAATCAAAGCAAAAACAAAAGAAAGAATAAGTCATAATGATTTTGAAGTAAACCTAACTACTGGCGTGATACACTATCAAAAAGGAGTAATACAACTTGGTAATGTGCAAAAAAATATTTTAATAGCACTTCTAAAGAATTACCCTAATCCTGTCACAAAAGAGGAATTAATGCCTCTTTTAACAAAACCCTCAGACCTTACACTTCGAGTAAATATATCTAAAATAAAAGAGAGGTTTAATTTAGATATTAAAAATGTACGAGGGGTTGGCTATAAAATTATCTGAACGAGAATCACTACTTAAGAGTCTTACACTCTTTTTTCTTATTATTGAAATATTTTTAATCTTCATTTTTTATAATTATTACCATATTGAAAAAGAACATATCAAAAAAGAACTTGTACTAGAAATGAAAAACTATAGTATATTTTTTGACGATGAACGATTTGATATTGACATAGTCTCTTTGAAAAAAAATACGCAGCTCTTTTATGAACTCTACTCTAATCAAAATAATATCTATATTTTAATACCTATGCAAGAGAGCAGAAAAGATGCATTAAAAGTAATATATCCGATAACAACCTATAAAAAATACTTACATGCCATGAAAATTTCTCTTTTAAGACAATTTTTTCTACTTTCAATTATAGCACTACTTATCTCCATACTATTCTCTTTTTATGTACTCCAGCCCCTTCGACAGGCACTTCAACTCTTAGAAGTTTTTATTAAAGATATTATTCATGATTTAAATACACCCTTAACTTCTATTCTCATAAGTCTCAAAATGATGGACAAAAATTGTAATGAAGTAGAAACAATCTCAAGTTCTGCAAAAACTATTTCTATGCTTCATCAAAATCTTGACACTTATCTAAGAGAATCAACATTCGAAAATGAAAAATTTTATTTAAAAGAAGTAGTTGAGGAACAAGTGGCTTTTTTCTCTTCTATTTATGATTATCTTGACTGGCATATTGATATAAATAACCCTCTCGTTAAAAGTGATAAAACTGCGTTTTCAAGAATTATATATAACCTTCTGAGTAATGCAAGTAAATATAATACTTCTCATGGTTTTATAGAAATAAAAATGGAAAAGAATATACTTACCATTACAAATGATTCGTATAATGGAATTAAAAATCCTACAAAAGTCTTTGAACGTTTTTATAAAGAAAATGAACGAGGCATTGGCATAGGTTTACATATTGTAGAAAAGTTGTCAAAAGAACTTGGTATAGAAAAAGAAATAACACTAAAAAATAATATCGTTAGCATACATCTTAATCTAAAAAAATTAATCATTATTTAATTGTTAAAAATATAGTAATACTATCGTGTAATAATTACCTCACTTATAGTATTTATAAGAACTAAAAAAGGATTAAGAATGAAAAGAAATATGATTGTCACGCTAGCAACATTAACCATAATGGGATTAGTAGGTTGTCAACCAAAAGATTATAGTGAAAATAAGTCAGGTCTTATTGAAGCTAGTACACTGAGTACATATATATCTAACTGGCAAAAAAACAAACCCAAAGGGACAGATGGAAAATTAATCATTGTACAAGCAGGTGCAACATCCTCAGGTAAGTTTTTAAAACATGATGATAAAAATGTACTGGTCTATCAAATTCCAGCTGGAGGTGCATGTGATCCATCTTATAATCGTCATGATGGTATAGCCAATATACCAGGTGCCCTACTTGCAGGTCCTTATGTTGACGGAATGATAAGTACCTTTAATATGGATCCAAAAAAAGATTTTATCGTATTTGCCGTAGGTGAAGGTTCTACAGGTATGCGTGAGATTGTTCGTTCATGGTGGGTATTGACTTATTGGGGTTGGCCTAAAGAACGTTTAGCATTCTTAAATGGTTCAGTATCTTATACTTTTTCAAAATCAAGTGGTCTAGCTAAAAACTTAGTAGAACATCCCAATATGCCTCCTGTAAAACTTGACTCAACAGGAAAACCTGTCATGCATAATGGACAGATGGTACCCATTGCACCTTTTTACTCTATGAAAAGTCTTAACAATGTGCAAACAGATTTACAAATCTACATTAAAGATATGATGGACATAGCTGAAAACACTAATAAAGGTAACTACTTTATAGCCGATGCACGTGGTACCAAAGAGTATACAGCTGAAAAAAATTCGAGAACAGCAGCTATGACTTGTGGTCCAACACATGATAAACAATGTTTTTCACCTATACAAGGACATGTACATGGTGCCATTGATTTTCCATATACCGATACTTTAATCATGGATGATCAAAAAGAGGATCTTAATGGTGATGGAACCGTAGATAAAAAAGATGCTTCATATAAATTTAAATCTCCTATAGAATTAGAAAAACTCTATAAGGAAAAAGGCTACAAAGATGGTGATAAAGTAATTACATACTGTAGAACTGGTAGAAAATCTACACTTATTACCCTCACCGCATATTCAGTACTTAAATACCCAGTAGCAATGTATGATGGTTCATGGATTCAATGGGGAGAAATGGCAAACCGTACAGATAGTGATGATAATGAGATACTCCCAGAAGGAAGTCATCTTAGAACTGACATAGCAAAATACACTGACGTTATTAAGTATGTTGAACCAGAATATACACAACCTAGTGCAGCCTATGAAATAAAGCTAGATGCAACCAATTCACAAAATATTGTAGAAGAAGATAAATTATATATGAAAAAATAAGTACTATCTATCTAGAGGATTATCAGACCTCTTCTTAACCTTTCTCTCTTGCTCTTTGGAGATGTTAGGTTGGGTAAACTCTACTTGTCCTGCGATGATACACCCTTTGCACCCAGGTTCACAATGATGATGGAGTTTTAAACACCACTCTTTGTCATCGTCTTTTGTTCCCATGAACTGACAACCCCAACCACTAGACATATTTAATACCTTATCTCAAAACCATCAGTATTAAACTGAGCATCATTGATGATATCATACTGTACTTCATCAACACTGCTTAATAAAGAACCCTCTTTTAAAATATTCATAAAAGTATCAAAGTCATCATCAAATACTTCTGCGACTACTTCTACTGTACCATCAGGAAGATTTCGGATATACCCTTTAAACTGTTTTTTCATGAGAGCTTGAGAGACTGATTTTCTGTAAAATACACCTTGCACATTTCCATAAATAATATATCTATACCACTCCATTGTTTTTTGCTCCGTGTTCATCTTTAAGATTTTGTAAAAACTCTAAAAGGCGTTGTTTAAACAGTACTTCTTCTTCATCATCTTCATCGACACATTCATTCAGCGTTTTGAGTAAGTCCATATCTATCTTCTGAGCAAAACGTTTTACTTCTCTTGTCTCTTTCACAACTATCTGTATGAGGTGTTCAAAGTCTAGTCCATTGTTAGTGATGATTTTAGTATGGTACTCATTTATCGTATCAATGAGAAGTTCGGCTCTCTCTTGGTCATCACTGTAAATAGTATGTGCTATTTCTTTAAGCTTTTGTTTTTCACACTCACATATGTCACCATTGGCAGAGACAATAAGTGTTAAGATTTTGGCTCTGTATTCTAAAGAACTATGATGATAGACCAAAAACTCTCTAAACATTTTTTTCACCGTACGTTTCAAGCTCTTAAACACTTTCGCTTCCTTAACACTCTTTTAACAAAAGTATACTATAGTTTTGCAAATTTATATTATAAGGTATTGATTTATGGGTAATATTGATCTGATAATTATTTTAACAACGGCATTTTTAGGTTCAGTTGGACACTGCATTGGTATGTGTGGGGGTATTGTTGTTGCTTATTCTTCTAGTAAAATAGACCAAAAATCCTCATACGTACAACAAACTGCTTCACACTTGGCTTACAATTTTGGGCGTGTTACTACGTATGCTTTATTGGGTGCTATTTTTGGCTATGTTGGGCAAGTGATGGCTTTTACGCCTACAACCAAAGGTATACTCTTTGTCATTACAGGTATCCTTATGATACTTGCAGGACTATCCTTAGTAGGTAATATAAAGTTTCTTAACTCTGCAGAATGGTCTGTCTCCAAATACACTTGGTACCAAACCAGTTTTAAAAAACTTATGTCATCAAAGTCTTACGGTAGCTTCTATCTTTTAGGTATGTTAAATGGTATCATCCCTTGTGGTTTGGTATATTCGTTTGCTATCTTTGCTGCAAGTACGGCAAGTCCTTGGGGTGGCGCATTGGTAATGGCAACTTTTGGTTTAGCTACCATTCCTGCACTCTTCTTCTTGGGCTTTATTACTAAATTCCTTCAAAAAGGAAACCTACGTGGTACCATGATGAAGCTTGCCGCACTTCTTGTTATCGTTTATGGTGTGTTTACTCTCTATAAAGGATACAACTTTATAGCCCACCCTGAAAAGATGAAAGCGATGATGGACAAAATGCATTCTGAGGGCATAGATGATGAGCAGCCACTCACTGGTAAGTTCAACGGCATGAAATGTGCACCTGGTAAATGTGGTTAAGCTTAAAGGTGATACAATAGATATCACAAATAAACCAAAAGGAAAAGAACATGTCAAAAGTAGTAAAAGTAATCGAAGTATTATCACAATCAGACAAATCTTGGGAAGATGCAGCCGCAAGTGCTGTAAAATCTGCAAGTAAGAGTATTAAAGGGATTAAAGGGATTAATATCACCAATATGTCTGCAAAAGTAGAAGGCGATAAAATCGTTAAATATAGAATCAATGCAAAGCTTTCTTTCTTAATCAAATAATTCTTTTGTATAGGCTTTTGCCTATACAATTCTGCTATAATTCTTAGTATGAATCACATTAAAACTTACGCATACAACCATACCCCTCTACATTTTGATTTTAAACAAACCGTAGAACGCTTTTTTGTTGAAGAGATACCTCTTTACCCAGCATCAAACTCAGGAAACTTCCTCATACTTAAAATTAAGAAAACCGATATGAGTACATGGAAGCTCATCACTGTGCTTGCCAAAGCTACAGGACTAGCAGAACGTGACATAGGCTATGCAGGGCTTAAAGACAAGAATGCCACTACCATACAGTACATCTCCATCCCCAAGCAAGCAGAAAGAGAACTTAACAAAAACCTCACCACAGAGAAGATAGAAATACTCGAACGCACCTACAACAAAGCACCCATTAAAGTAGGACACTTAAAAGGAAATAGCTTTTCTATAGTCCTACATGATATCGATGCTAAGGATGCAAAGTTTTTTAGTACCACAGCAAAAAAGATGCAAAAAGAAGGCATACCCAACTACTATGGTTACCAACGCTTCGGAGAAGACAGCCGTTCATACCTCCAAGGAAAAGAGATAGCCCACTCTGGTAAACGTCTTAAAGGGAGTAAAGAAAAACTTCTAGTCTCTGCCTACCAAAGCCACCTCTACAACAAATGGCTAGCCCTCCGTGTCAAGCTCTCAACCGTCATCACGTCTAACAATGCTCCTCAGGCTGCCAAAAAACTACAGTACCCAGAAGAGCTTGTCAAAGTTTTAGCCAAACAGCCTCACTTCTTCAAGCTCTTTTTAGGCGATGTCATCATGCCTTACCCGTATGGGAAACTAGGCTACGTCAAAGACATGCACCAATCAGCCGAAGCCTTTAACCAAAAGAAAGTGAGCCCAACAGGGCTACTCTGTGGTGCTAACGTAGAACGTGCGAAGTCAGATGCTTATTATTTAGAAGAAGAGTTTGATGATACAGAGCTCAATGCCTTAAAAGGTGACAGACGTTTCGCATGGATATGGCCAAAAGAAGTAGAGACAGAGTACAACCCAGACAGTAAAAAGCTTACAGTAGAGTTCTACTTGCCTAAAGGCTCTTATGCTACTACATTTTTGGAGGAAGTTGGGAAATTTTCACTCAAAGAAGTGATGAAAAAGAAGTCATAAAAAAGTAGAGAGAAGGTACTACTTCTCTTCTGTCTCTTTTTTAGGGATAAACTTACCACATCCCTTAGCTTCTGTCCCACCAAAACTTTTGACTTCTCTGGCTGTACCATTTTCATAAATCACTGTTCTTTCACATTTTGGTGCATCGACACACACATCATTACTACATCCTACATCTTCAGGTATAGCCATTTCAAATCCTTATAAATATAATTTGTATAGATTATACATAAAGAAGATTAATTAATATTTACTTTCGCCCTCTTCCACGTTTTTTACTCTTTTTATCGTCTTGAGGTTTCGCCGCGTCATAGACCTTAAAACCATCACGCTTTGTGGTCTTACGTTTTTTAGTACTAGAAAATGTTGTTGACTTCTTCTTTTTCTTACCGAAGGCTCCATCTGCTGCTTTATGCTCTTTGGGATTTTTCCTTGCACCTTTTTGTGCGATTACAACGGTAGGTGCATACCCCTCTAACTTCTCTTGTGGTATGGCTTTACCCATGAGCTTCTCTACATCTTTCAGTGCTACCATTTCAGTAGGAGATATAAGCGTGATAGCCAAGCCCTTAGCCCCTGCTCTCCCAGTTCGTCCTATGCGGTGTATGTAGTCACCTGTAACGTGTGGTATGTCGTAGTTCATGACGACTGCAAGGTTAGGTATGTCTAGCCCACGTGCGGCGATGTCTGTGGCTACGAGTACGCGTATTTTACTTTCTTTAAAACCTTCTAAAGCACGGCTACGCTCTCCTGAGCTTTTGCCTCCATGTATGACAGCTGTTTTAAGTCCAGAGAGGTTAAGCTCTTTAGCTACCTCGTCCGCTATCTCTTTCTTACGGACAAAGACCAAGACATGTTGGTAGTTACGTGAGCCTATAAGGTAAGAAAGGAGTTCCATTTTCTTCTCTTTCTCCACAGGGTACACCACTTGGCTAACTGAACTTGCCGAAGTCCCCATCGAGTCTACTTCTATGAGTTTAGGTTTCGTAAGTATCTGATCTGCTAGGCGTTTCACAGAACCTGTAAGTGTCGCAGAGATGAGTACATTTTGACGACGCTCTGGGAGGTGCTGGAGTATCTTACTCACTTCATGTACAAAGCCCATATCGAGGATGGTATCTGCTTCATCTAGCACTAGGTAGTCTACAGAGTCTAAGTTCACATTTTTCTGGTTGATATGCTCTAACAACCTCCCAGAAGTAGCCACGATGATGTCCACCCCAGCTTTAAGTCTGTTCGCCTGAGAAGTAAGGTTAGCCCCACCATAAAGGACTATGCTCTTTAAAGGTAAGTACTTACCATAAGCCTCTACAGAAGCC
>Ga0256844_10000821_pt1 | contig 11680 bp, 9 predicted proteins | sample MusselsmetaG_FD_189100 | JGI IMG/M metagenome (GOLD analysis project Ga0256844, IMG submission 189100) | Mussel associated microbial communities from hydrothermal vent at the East Pacific Rise, Pacific Ocean - Mussels | ecosystem: Host-associated > Mollusca > Shell > Unclassified ... | reverse complement strand
TAATCCATATATCTCATGGTACGTTTTCATTGCATAACGATCTGTCATAGCTGCAATATAGTCTGCAATAACTCGCTCTTCACGTCTGCTTTGAAAAAGCTCTTTTTGGTGAGGAGGCAAGAGGTCATTGTCTTCTCTAAAGGCTTTGTAAAGTCCTTTGATACACTGTTTACCTGCGTACATTTTTCGTGCTATCTTTTCATGTTTATAAAGTTTTTTTAAGAGTATTTTTTTGAGTATTTTTAGTTGTGTTGCTGTCTCTTTTGAAAAGCCAACAGGGAGCTTTTCTTTGGCATCTATAGTCACACAAATGGGTATAGCTTGTCGATACTTTTTTGCACCTTGTGTAGAGTTTTCTATGAAGTCTTCTACGAGTAGTTTTATAAGTCCTGCTACAAAGCGATGACGATAGAGCTTGTCATCTCTTTTGATACCCTCTTTTTGTACCATTTCATCTACACGTAGACACAATGTGTCTTCTAATAAATCATCAAAAACAATAAGCCCATATTTAATACCATCATCTATGTCGTGTGAAGTATACGCTATTTCATCTGCATGGTCAACCACCATAGCTTCAAGACTGGGGTGTTTTTCTAAGTCAAAACGCGTATCTAAACCCTCTAAAAAAGGTTTTTTATAAGGATAAGAGTGTTTAAGTATACCTTCTAAAGTGGCAAAGGTAAGGTTTAGTCCATCGAAGTCTTTGTAACGTTTTTCTAGTTTGGTTAGTACCCTAAAAGACTGAAAGTTGTGCTCAAAACCTAAAGATCTACCATCCTCTTTTAATAACCTGTCTAGTTCATCACCACCTACGTGTCCAAAAGGTGTATGCCCCAAGTCATGTGAAAGAGCTATGACTTCTGACAGGGTTTCATTAAGCTCTAACATTCTAGATAAGGTACGGGCAATTTGTGAAACTTCTAGTGAGTGTGTCAGACGTGTGCGGAAGTAGTCACCCTCATGGTTGAGAAAAACTTGTGTTTTATACTCTAAACGCCTAAATGATGAACAATGTAAAACCCTATCCCTGTCTCTTGCGTAAGGATCACGAAAGTCTTCTTCAAACCTAAAAAATCTCTTATTTGGTTGCATACAATCCCTTTAGTTAATGTTGCTATAATTGTATCAAAATTAAGTTAGGTTTGTAGATGGAGAAAATAGTAAAATATCATATAGAATATGAAAAACCAAAAGTCACCCTCTTGCAACATTCAGGGCTAGGTGTTGCAGAGATAGCTGCTAGAACATGTTATGACTCTTTTGAAAATTCTGAAAATGACTGTGTCAAAAATGCTATGGAACACTTAGATACAAATGCTATCAATAATATAGATGACTCAGACCTACTCTCAAACCTTGCTTGGGTACACCATCATCACTCTATCATAGAACACGCAACGCTATCATTTTTAGTACAAGGTACATCACGTGGTGTACTACAAGAACATGCTCGTCACAGGCTTCAAGCTATTTCAGTTCGGTCTACACGTTATACCATGTCCTCAGTCATCAATGCCTTTACTGCTTCACTCGAAAGCAAAGATGCTTTTGCATTTTTCTTAAGAGTGATGTTGGATTTAAACCTCTTTGTCCCTACTGATAGTGATTATCTAGAGATAGAAATACGTGCTATTTATGATAAGTTTCGTTTCCAACATGCACGTACTGCTAACTACATCAAAGATGCTGTAGCTAAGTCCTCCATACCTTTCACAGAAGAGCATAAAGGCAATGCTGATGCTTTATTCCAAGCCTTAGAATCTGGAAAGAAAAAGCGAAACGTTGGTGATGGTTTTAAACACATCGTCTCAGACAACTGGAAAGTAGATATGGTAGTAACATTTAACATTCGTTCTCTCAAAAACTATTTTGACCTACGTGATTCTGGGGCAGCATGGTTTCAGATACAATGGCTAGCTGAAGAGATGAAAAAAGTAACACCAAAGAAATACTTAAACCTCATAGATAAAGAATATAGAAACTCTTAGCTATAATAATAGAAAATATTTGGGAAATGCTTTTGTACTATTTTAAAACCTTACTGCTACTACTTTTATTACAATCGTCATTGTGGTCTAATACACTCAATGTAGAGACAATCTCTGCAAATATACAAAGTACTATAAAGACTCACTTAAACGGTCAGAATAAAGATATAGTGGCATATATCTATAAACAAAATAACTTTAAGCCTCTATGGCTAGGAGAAGAAAATGATAGTAAGCGTAACCAAATTATATCTGCTTTCAAAAACCCACTGTTTAACTATAAGAATAAAGCTTTTGATCAAAAAAATATAGGTCAACTCTTCTTTAAGCTGGACAATAATGACATTCCTCAATATAAAAAAGCTGCAGTATATGGTCGGCTTGATCTTATGCTTACAAACTCTTATGTACGCTTAGTACGCTTTATTGTACAAGGAGATGTAGACTGGGGACTTGTTCAAAAAAAGCTTAGTGCACTTAAAGAAAGTGATGACATAAAGTCCCGTTGGGAGATGAGACCTAGATCATTCCCCAATGTTAAAATAGTGGCAAATATAGCCATAAATGGCAACATACAAGAATACTTAACCTCACTTATACCTATGGAAAAACGATACAGGGGTTTGATAAAACTACTTAAAGCCTATAGAACAATGAACAAGTTTCCTAAAATACCTTATAGTAACAAACCCCTCAAACTAGGGCAACGTGTTAATCGTATAGAACTTATAAAAAAACGTCTTCAAATTTCTGGGGACTACCCAAAAACTGCCTCTATAAATAAAACATTTGATGAGATGTTAAGAAATGCTGTTATCAAATACCAAAAGCGTTACCTACTAAAAGTAACTGGGCAAATAAATAAAACAACCACCTATTATCTTAATCAACCTGCGAAAAAAAATATACAAGCGATTATCACAAACTTAGATAAAACCAAACTTTATCCAAAACGTTTTGAAGATGAATATGTTGAGGTGAATATCCCAGATTTCAACTTACGATACTACAGAGATGGGGTTAAAGTAATGAAAATGGGTCTAGTTGTTGGTCGTATAGACAGACCAACACCTCTTTTTTCTAGTGCTATTCGGTATATGGTGCTTAATCCTACTTGGACCATCCCAAATAATCTCATAAAACGAGACCTTATTCATGTTCTTAAAGAAAACCCTGCTTATTTAGAAGAAAATAATATTCATGCCTTTTCTGGTAACAAAGAAATAGCAGTAAGTCCAGAAATGTTAGAACCATATGAAAATAATAAAAAACGTGTACCCTATCGGTTCGTACAGTTTCCAGGTGAAACCAATGCACTTGGACGAGTAAAATTCATGTTTCCCAATAAATATGCAGTTTACCTGCATGATACAGATAATAAGTCTCTACTTTCTCGTAGATACAAAATATACTCTTCAGGATGTATGAGAGTAGAGAGACCCTTTGATCTTTTAGATACCCTATTAACACATTCTCAAGGCTCATACTCTAAAAATGATATAAATAATATTATTGAAACAAATAAACCAACAACCATTAAACTTACATCTGCTATACCTGTACATATACTCTATTTTACTGTGTATGAAGAGGATGGTCTAGCTTACTTTAAGAATGACATCTACCTTTACGATGAAATCATTGAGGAGTCAGTAAAAGGACATTCTAAGCCCACATTTAGCATACCAAAAAAACGTATGATCTCTGTAAAAAAACAAGGTGCTAAGCCACTTTCTAATTAAACCTTTTTTTACGCATTTTAACACGTTGCAAGTGTGTTAAAGCAACAGCCATTGCATCAGTAATATCTAAGGGTTTAATCTCTTTTTTTATCCCATATAGTCTTTTCACCATAAAGGCTACTTGTTCTTTAGTAGCCTTACCATTACCAGTAACTGCTTTTTTTACTTGTAATGCCGTATATTCATGAAAAAATCCTATCTCTTGAAGTATCTTTAAACACAAAGCTCCTCTAAACTGTGCTAGTTTAATCACTGATTTAGGATTAAATGCAAAAAAGATGTCTTCTATGGCTACCTCATCAATATCATGATTTTTTAAAATGATATCTATGCCTTCTACCATTTCTACTATTTGGGATTGTAGCTCTTTTTCTTTCATTTTAAGTAAACCAGCCTCAAGAAGTGAAAACTTTTTTCCATCAAAGTGTATGATACAGTAGCCTAAATTACGGCTTCCAGGGTCAATTCCTAAAATATTCATTCACACCTTTTTTCACATAGTGAATAAGTTTAATCACATCTGTTTAATAGCCCTATTTTAGCTGAATTTGGTTAAACTTCTAAAGGTTATTCACATTTTAAAATTTTAATTTAATTTTCTATGTGACAAAAATGAATTTAGGCGAAAAAATGAATTTAGGCGAAAAAGTACTTTTTGAACTCAAAAAAGAGATAAGTGAACTTGAATATGAACGCTATATCAAACAACTAACCTATGATGTAAAACATTCTAGAAGTGATATTGCTTACTTTTCTGTATCAAATTTACTTGTGGCTAAATGGGTAAAAACTAAATATCAAAAAAAACTCATACATCTTTTTGAGCTACAAGATGGAAATAAACCTCAAGTTGAAATACGTGTAGGAAAAATCACAAATCAATCATCTAAAAGAGTTACAAAAGAAAATATAGATAGAAACCAAACAAAAAGTACACATCTAAATCCTTCACTTACATTTGATAGCTTTATTGTTGGAGAATCTAATCAATTTGCATATACTACAGCTAAGTCCGTTGCAGAAAAACCTGGGAAACAATACAATCCTCTTTTTATATATGGTGGTGTGGGGCTTGGAAAGACACATCTTCTTCAAGCTGTGGGCAATTATCATATTAATCTAGGAAAAACTGTAATATATACTACCCTTGAACAATTTATGAATGCATTTACTTCTCATTTGCGTTCACAAACTATGGATAGATTTAGAGATAAATTTAGAGAGTGTGATTTACTACTAATAGATGATATACAGTTTATAAGTAGAAAAGAAGGTACACAAGATGAATTTTTTCATACCTTTAATGCACTTTATAATCTAGATAAACAAATCGTTATGACTTCAGATAGACAACCCAATAAAATAGCAGGTCTTGTAGACAGATTAAGAACTCGCTTTGAGATGGGTCTTATGGCAGATATTCAACCTCCTGGTCTTGAAACAAAAATTGCTATTATTCAAAAAAAATGTGAACTAGATGGAATTAATTTAAATAATGAAATTGTCAACTATATAGCAACCCACATGGGTGATAATATTCGTGAAATAGAAGGAGCTATTATTAAATTGAATGCCATGTCATCTATGTTAAATCAAAAAATAACACTTGACTTTGCACAAAATGCCATAAAGGATCAACTTAAAGAGAAAAAAGAAAATATTAACATTGATGATATCGTTAAAATTGTCTCTAAAGAACTTAATATTAAACCCTCTGATATTAAGTCAAAGAAGCGTACTAAAAACATTGTAAATGCAAGAAGAACTTCTATTTATTTGGCTAAAAATTTAACACCAAACTCAATGCCCCAAATTGCTGTTTATTTTGGTATGAAAGATCACTCTGCAATTTCACATGCAATGAAAAAAATACATGAAATTATAGACAATGATGAAAATTTCAAAGTATTATTAGAAGAATTATCAAATAAAGTACATACAGACACACAAAACATGGAATCATAAGCAAACTAAATTATATACTATCTCTAAAAACTTGAATAAAAAAAAGATATAATTTTATAAGTGTACAAATGTGAACAGTTAAATATTATAGCTGCTCTATTTAATGTCTAATATTAAGGTAGTAAAGTAGTTTTTCACATATTCACTAACTACTACTACTATCTACTAATATTATAATAAATAAGGAAAATCAATGAAAATAAAAGCTAACAAGCAAATTATAGAATCTATACTTATAAATCTACAAGCTTTTTTAGAAAAAAAAGATGCCAGTCAAATTACTTCACATCTTTTATTTAAAACAGAAAATAATAAATGTATTATAAAAGCAACAGATTCTGAAATTGGTTTAAAAATTATTACAGATAATATTATTATAGAAAGAGAAGGTTCATTTACTGCAAATGGGAAAAAAATTCTAGATATTATTCGTATATTAAAAAATGAAGAAATTATTTTAGAATTATTAGATGATATACTAATAATTAAACAGAAAAATTCTAAATTTAAATTACCAACTTTTAATCCTACTTCTTACCCTGATTTTCCAACAATAGAAGATAAATCTAAAATAACACTTGATTCTTTAATTCTAATTCAAAATCTTAAAAAAATTTCTCCTGCTATAGATACAAATAATCCAAAATTTGAACTTAATGGTGCACTTATAAATATAAAAAGTGATGCTACTGATTTAGTAGGAACTGATACTAGAAGATTAGCAATAGCTTCTATATCAAGTAATAATCCAGAAGAATTATCACTTATTATTCCTAAAAAAGCTATACTTGAAATACAAAAATTATTTTTAGATCAAATTGATATTTATTTTAATGAAACAAATCTTATTATTTCAAATGAAAATTATTTTTTCTATACAAGATTAATCAATGGTAAATTTCCAGATTATCAACGTATTGTCCCTACATCAATAAAACATCAAATAACCTTACCCAAAAAAGAGATGATAGATTCAATTAAAATGATTACAACAATTTCTCAAGAGATAAAGATGATACTTTTATCAAATACAATTATTTTTGAATCTTTAAGTGCAGATAATGTTGAAGCAAAAACAGAACTTGAAATTAATACAGGGTTATCTGATAAATTTGAACTTTCTTTTAATTCTAAATATATTTTAGACTTTATCTCTCAAGTAAATAAAAATGAATTTATTATTGAATTCAATGAACCTACATTACCTTTTATCGTAAAAGACGATAATTTTATTACAATTATTATGCCTATTGTTGCATAATAATTTATATTATTAAAGGAGTTAACATACTATGAATGAAAATTCAACAAAATATATTTTTGTTACAGGAGGAGTATTAAGCTCATTAGGTAAAGGTATTACAGCTGCAAGTGTAGGAACACTTTTAAAACATACAGGTCAAAGAGTAGGTGTACTTAAGCTAGATCCTTATATAAATGTAGATCCTGGTACTATGTCACCTCTGGAACATGGTGAAGTTTTTGTCACTAAGGATGGAGCTGAGACAGACTTAGATTTAGGACATTATGAAAGATTTCTTGATACCTCTCTTACACAAAACAATAATTTTACTACAGGACTAGTCTATAAAACAGTTATAGAAAACGAACGTAAAGGGAAGTACCTTGGTAAGACTATTCAAGTAGTCCCTCATATTGTAAATGAAATAAAAGAGCGTATTTACCGTGCAGGTGAAGGTAGAGATATACTTATTGTTGAACTTGGTGGTACTACAGGAGATATTGAAGGACTACCATTTCTTGAGACTATTAGACAGATAAAACATGAATTACCACGTGCTCAAGTGATGAATATACATGTGACACTTCTACCCTATATAAAAGCAGCAGGGGAACTTAAAACCAAACCTACACAGCACTCAATACAAGAACTTAGACGTATAGGTATCTCTCCACATATGTTAGTTTTACGTGCTGAAGTACCTGTAAATACAGAAATAAAAAATAAAATTGCTTTTTCATGTGATGTAGACATAGAATCAGTTATAGTTGCTGAAGATGCAGCGACTATCTACAAAGTACCGCTTAACTTTTTATCACAAGATATTTTAAATCCCATTTGTAAACATTTAGAACTTGATAATTGTGAACCAAAGATGGATGAGTGGAGTAACTTAGTTAGCAAAATATTATCACCTAACAATGAAATGAAAATAGCTTTTGTAGGAAAGTACTTAGATTTAAAAGAATCTTACAAATCTCTTACAGAAGCACTAATACACGCAGGTGCTCATTTAGATACTAGAGTAAATATCAAATGGGTTGATTCTGAAAAGGTATATAACGATGGTGCTCAAAAATATCTTAATGACTGTGATGGTGTTTTAGTAGCTGGTGGTTTTGGTGCACGTGGTATTGAAGGTAAAATAAAAGCCATTGAGTATGCAAGAGTTGAGAAAATACCTTTCTTAGGCATTTGTCTTGGTATGCAACTCTCTATGATAGAATTTGCAAGAAATGTATTGGGAATTGAAGATGCAAACTCTGTAGAGTTTGATGAAAATACACCTAATCCACTCATCTATTTGATAGATGAATTTATAGATGCTTCTGGTTCTAAACAAGTAAGAACAAAAACATCTCCTATGGGTGGGACTATGCGTCTTGGTGAGTATGAATGTGAAACAAAAGAAGACTCTAACCTTAGAACAGCCTATGATGCACCAATGATTTTTGAGAGACATAGACATCGTTATGAAGCCAACCCTAAATATAGAGAGATGTTAGAAGCTAAAGGAATGGACATTACAGGAGAGTCTAAAGGACTCATAGAAGCAGTTGAAGTGGTAGATCACCCTTGGTTTTTGGGTGTGCAGTTTCATCCAGAGTTCACATCTAGATTACAAAATGTAAATCCTGCTATATTGGCATTTGTAGGTGCATCATTAAAGTATAAAAATAGTGAGGTTTATAAGTCATAATGTATAAAAAATTAACGCTTACAGCGTTAGATAATTTACTTCAAAATCGTTTTAAAGAGGGCTTTCTCTCTTTAAAAGATCTCCCACAACCTAATACTTTTAAAGACATGGATAAAGCTACGGAGCGTATAGTTAGAGCTATACAAAATAAAGAAAAAATAACCATCATTGGTGACTACGATGTAGATGGTGTGACTTCTACTACATTGATGAAACTTTTTTTTGAAGAGATAGACTACCCTATAAAGTGGATAATCCCTAACCGTTTTAAAGATGGCTACGGTCTTTCAGCCAACATCATTCCACGGATATTAGGTACAGACTTAGCCATCACTGTGGACAATGGTATCTCGGCTGTGTACGCTGCTAAGTTATGTAAAGAAGAGGGTATAGAACTCATTATTACAGATCACCATCTTCTACCTCCTGAAGTGCCAAAGTGTTATGCACTTATAGACCAAAAGCAAAAAGAGTGTACTTTTCCTTACTCAGATGTTTGTGGTGCTCAGATAGCATGGTACCTCATAGCCTCACTTAAAAATGCCCTAGATATCAAGATAAACATGATGTCTTATATGGAATTAGTAGCCATTGCTATCATCGCAGATATGATGCCTTTGCAACACATCAACAGAGCCATGGTGGAAGCTGGTATAAAAGCACTGAACAATAGTAATAAACCTGCCATAAGAGCCTTTTTAGAACACAGTCAAAAAGAAGCACTAAATGCAGAAGATATAGGCTTCTTTTTAGCTCCACTTTTAAACTCTGCAGGACGGATGGATGATGCGAAGTATGCTGTAGAGTTTTTGATTTCTACTAACATCTATGATGCAAGAGTAAGATTAGAAAGACTCAAGGAGTTTAATGCTTTACGTAAAGCCACCGAGCAAGACATTACAGAAAAAGCTATGTTACAAGTAAACCCCAACGATGAAGTTATCGTAGTTTATGCAGAGCATTGGCACGAGGGAGTGGTAGGCATAGTCGCAGCTCGTGTAGCACGACAACACGAAAAACCCTGCATAGTTTTAAGTGATGATGGAGAGGGAACACTCAAAGGTTCAGGCAGAAGCTTTGGGGCATGTGACCTTTTTGCTATTACAGATGGCTGTAGAAGCCACTTAGAGAAGTTTGGAGGACACCAAGCAGCCATTGGGTTATCTATGAAAAAAGAGAGCTTAAAAGCCTTTAAAATACAGATAAATGAAAACTACTCCAAAGGTAATTTCATAAAAGAAGAACTTGACCCAGATATAGTAGGTGAGTTATACTTCAAGGATATCTCATGTTACCTCACAAAATTAGTCAAAAGATATGAACCTTACGGACAAGGAAACCCCACCCCAAAGTTCATCTCTAAAAATGTAGAAATCCTCCAAGCAGATAGCATGGGGAAAGAAGGAGAACATTTACGTTTTTCTTTTTCTCAAGATGCTGTAGTGATGGCTGGTGTGCAATTTAAGACAGGTGAAAGTTATGATGTTGGTTCAAGAGTAGATGTGGTTTATACGGTGAATGAAAATCACTTTAGAGGAAATGTTACTTTGCAGTTGATGGTGGAGAAAATTATTAATAAATCTTTTTTGGGTGTAATTCCCCAACCCTAATAGAGCAAGGTCAATTAAACTTAAAACTATAAAGATACTTCTCGTACCCTTGGAATCAAGAAGGGAAGAGGTTTGACTAGTCTTTAGTGTTAATCATCCATTGGGAAAATATGTTGATATAGTTCCATAAACTTTGAATATTTTCTTCAGAACTTAACTTTTCGTTAATGATGGGTTGTAATGCTTCTTCAAAAGTGACAAGCCAATGTAATCGTGCATGAGATGTGATGGGGAACTCCGCATGTCTTTTTCTCATTTGAGGGGCTCCTCTATTTTGATTAAAGTAGGCATGACCTCCACAGATTTGTATGAAAAAGTCAGCAGAGTGTTGTGCCGCTATTTGCATCTCTTCTTCATTCAGTGGAAATATATCTTTAATAGGACTTTGAAATAACTCAGCATAAAACCTAGCAAATAAGTCTCTCATTCCTTGTTCTCCAATATCAGTTAAAAAAGCTGGATTGGGTTTGGTTACAGGTGGATTCACCCCCTCCGTATAAGGAAGAATAGAAAAGTCTAAAGAAGAAGTTTGAAAGTTCATGTTGTGCCTTTGGTGTTCATTTGTTGTGTTATAGCATGATACAGCTTAACGACAACCACCTGAGCCACAAGAGTCCTCAGAGTTTACAGCAAAGGAGTTAGTATACCCACAGTCCAAACAAACAAAAGAGAGTATCTGTGGTCCAGAACAACCTCCCGATCGTTGGTCGGTGAGTTCTATGGCTTTTTGTTTACACTGTGGACAAAACCCTCTTCGTATACTATCTAGTTGTGCTTTTTTCTCTTTTAGGTAATAGACATAAACAAGTACAGAACCTGCAAGGATGATGAGTAAAAATGCTAGTAAATAAAAGTCCATTTATGTATGCCTTAGGTCGTGTAGTTTTTGAGTACTTTAACGGTTGTTTTGTATTCAGATAAATAGTTTTCTACAAATTCCCAAAATACCTTTTGGTGATGTTTGTGTTTAATGTGTGCTAACTCATGTACAATAATATATTGTATCACATCTAAAGGCAGTTTCATCATCATAGTATTAAAACTCAATGCATTATTACTTGAGCAACTTCCCCATTGTCGCTTGGTTTTTCTAAAAGATATTTTGCTATACTTTAAGCACATGGTAGTTGCCCAAGTTTCAACATGAAAGGGTATATAGTTTTGTGCTTCATTTTTGTAAAACCTATCTATATGCCTCTGAAAAGTTACTTCATCATAAATGCTATAGTACAAACTAAATACATCACCATCAAAAGTGAGTTTGGTTCTCTTTTTATCATAAGCGATGAGGTGTAGTTTATGTGCTTCACCCAAAAAGTAAAGTTCTGTATCTTTAGCAAAATCAAGGGCTTTACCTTTTTTAAGATATAGCTTTTCTCGTGATTTTGTTATCCATGAGGCTTTTTTAAGTAAGAGTTGTTCTATACGCT
>Ga0256844_10000820_pt1 | contig 11686 bp, 13 predicted proteins | sample MusselsmetaG_FD_189100 | JGI IMG/M metagenome (GOLD analysis project Ga0256844, IMG submission 189100) | Mussel associated microbial communities from hydrothermal vent at the East Pacific Rise, Pacific Ocean - Mussels | ecosystem: Host-associated > Mollusca > Shell > Unclassified ... | reverse complement strand
TTCTTTGTTATTATTATGGCTTTATCCTACATTTATTGCACCGCTGTTTAATAAGTTTAACCCTTTAGAGAATCAAGCGCTCAAAGCCAAGATTGACGATTTGCTTAATCGTACTGGCTTTAAAAGTGATGGGATTTTTGTAATGGATGGCTCAAAGCGCTCATCACATGGCAATGCATATTTTACGGGAATTGGTAAAAACAAGCGCATTGTGTTTTTTGACACCTTGCTCAAAGGTATGAATGACAATGAGGTGCAGGCGATTTTGGCGCACGAGTTGGGGCATTTTCACCATAAACATATTCGCAAACAAATGCTAATCTCCTTTCTTACTTCACTGCTTGGGTTGGCGTTATTAGGCTACCTTATTACTCAGCCTTGGTTTTTTTACGGCTTGGGCATTGAGGCAATGAGTAACCATGCTGCTTTGGTGTTATTTACTTTGACGCTGCCCATATTCAGTTTTTTTATTGAACCGATTAGCCATGCTTTATCACGAAAACACGAGTTTGAGGCGGACGCCTTTGCTGCTAAACATACTAATGCTAATGATTTAATTTCAAGTCTGGTTAAGCTTTATCGTGATAATGCATCAACGCTGACGCCAGATAAGTTATACTCAGCGTTTCACGATTCACACCCCAGTGCATCCATTCGAATAAAACATTTAAGGACAAAATAATGAAAAACTTACTAATAATAATCGCCCTGCTATCGACGGCAACCTTTGCCAACAAAGAAGGTGAGGCATTACACAACAAAACCTGTGTGGCATGTCATGTTGTGCAGCACGATGATAATTTTTATATGCGTCAAAATCGTAAAATAATCTCATTGCCTAAATTAAGCGGACAAGTTAGTCGTTGCGCCCAGGCATTTAACACAGGTTGGTTCCCCGATGAAGAACAAGCCGTGGTTGACTACTTGAACAAAAAATACTATCAATTTAAACATTGAGCCTAACACGACGCCAAAAATGGCGTATTGAAAAGATTCAAGCTGAGCGCATTGCCAGAGCTAATCGAGTGGCTGATGATGCTCAAGATTTAGCAGACAATAATGCTGAGGCGCAAATAGGCCTAGTAATTACTCGTTACGGTCAGCGTTTATTGGTTGAAAGTAAAGCGGGTGATTTAATCCAATGCAGTGCCAGACGCCATATTGATTTATCAGTTGCTGGCGATCAAGTCATCTTTCAAATGGTGGATAAAAATACAGGGGTTGTTACTGCATTATTAGCGCGTGACAATATTTTAGAGCGCTCACACAAACTCATTGCTGCCAATATTGACGAATTATGGCTGGTAGTTGCGATAGCGCCTCACTATCAATTTGACTTGATTGACCGCTATTTAGTGGTTGCAGAAAACAGCAATTTGCCCATTCGCATTATTGTCAATAAAATTGAACTGTCTAATAACATTGAACAAGTCAAAAAAGACTTTGCTATGTATGAATCCATTGGCTATTCTGTTAATTATTTAAGCGTTAAAGAGCGAATAGGCACGAATACATTTAAAGAGCAACTCAATGACAAAGCGCATATTTTTCTCGGGCAATCAGGTGTGGGAAAATCATCTTTAATCAACGAGTTGATACCCGACCTGAATTTGCGTGTCAATGAAATATCCGCCAAAAGTAAACTTGGCAAACACACCACCACCAATACCACGCTTTACCACATTCCATCGGGTGGCGATTTAATTGATTCTCCGGGGGTGCGTGAATTTCACTTGGACAATTTGAGTAATAAAGAAATTCTTAATGGATTTAAAGAATTTTCCCCTTTTATTGGTCAATGTAAATTCAGAAATTGCACGCACACCAATGAACCCAGTTGCGCTATCAAAAATGCATTAAATGCCAACAATATTCACCCTAAGCGTTACCACAGTTATTTAAACTTAATTGCCAATTGAAATTCAGAGTTCGTTTTTTACTCAAATTCCATTTGCTTAAAAATTCGTTCGGCATTTTGCCGATGCAACTCTCGATATGTGCCCCAGTCTCGGTAGGCAGATTGATCTATATTATAGGCATCAGCCAAATCGCCATCATTGTCTAAGATTTTTTTAACTTCACTATACATAGTCAGTAAATAGTCTTTCGTAAATTTAGTTATCGTTGCCAAATCAGTTGGATGCCCATGCCCAGGAATAATGATTTTAGGCTGTAACGCTTCAATTTTATCCCAAGTTTTAATCCACGCCGCAATATCGGTATGGGGGAATACAGGGAGTAATCGCTCATTAAATGCTGTATCGCCACTAATCAGCAATTTTTGCTTTGGCATCCATAATTGAATATCGTCTGGCGAGTGTGATGCGCCAATATGTAACAATTCAATCTGAGTACCGCCCATATTTAAATTAAATTGCTTGTCAAACAACACATCTGGACGCATAACTTTCGTGCCAATCATTTTGTCTTTTTGTCGACTTAAAATACGCATATAAATAGCATTACCATGTTCTGCAATTTCTTTGTCCGTTTTGCTGTGTGCAATAATCACTGCACCCTGCTGTTTCCAGTAATTCACACCTAAAATCGCATGTCCTTGAGAATTTTCAAGCACCACATACTTGACACGCTGTTGTGTTATCTTTTTAATCTCGTCATGCAATGCCTGAGCGACTAAATAACTGCCCCCAGCATTAAATACCAAAACACCATCAGTGGTGACAATAAACGATAAATTATTGTTGTGGTTTGAGTTTTCATAAGTATTGGGCTGGGTTGCGCCAGTCGCCGAGTACACGCTTTCTATAACTTTAACTGGCTTGCGATAAAGAATACTATTGGGTTCGTAGTCACTAATTTTAACTGGATTCAGCGCCTTCTTCCAAGTCAAAAAACCATCAGAATAATTTTTAACATTGGTATAACCCATTTCCATCAAGGTTCTTGCTGCCAATGGTGAGCGAATATTCAAACCACAATACACAACAATTGGCGTGTCTTTATCCTGCACATAATCCTCAATTTGAGCCTCTATCCAGCCACGCATAATATTGACATTTTGTCCGCGTTTAATGGTGCCAGTGTGTTTGATTTCAAACGGTGCACGCACATCAATTAACACCACGCTTGCATCTTCATCCAAAATCTTTATGAGTGTCTCGGTGTTGATATTCACTAACGCCTGCTTAGATGGTTGGGCATTAATTGCACTAACCCCAGTTAAAACAAAAACAACACTCATTATCAAAAAATAACGCATAACCCCTCCGAATAAAAGCACAATGACTAAAGTCACCAACGATTTAGAGTGCAGAAAATGCTCGCATGCACTGAATAAATTATGATGGCTTGGCACAACGGTCTTATTATGACATAAGCAAGACAACATTGTTACCAAAATTTGACGCAACTAAGGCATCGGAAAAAGAATAAAGTCTTTAAAATTGTAGATAATGAGACCTCTGCGTTAGATATGGGTGTTGAATACAGAGGTCTCCGCTAAATTGCTTGGTTTATTTTGGAAAATAATATAAAGCAACATTATTACCAAAAAATGAAACTTTTGCACGCCATTTTTTTGCCAAGTAACGCATCGTATTTTTCGAAAAAAAGCAAATGTGCGTAGGGTCGTTTTTGTAATACCAAGTAGAAAAATCAGTCTTATCGTCCATCATCTGAGTCATTATTGCCAGCACGCCACCCTTTTTAAGGCTACCAAACAAGCGATGCAACTCAACATTTGGCGCACTTAGATGCTCTACCACTTCGGTAGCGGTAATAAAGTCATAACTTTGCTCAAAAACCGCTGGATTGTTTGCATAGAATTTATCAAATAAATTCACTTGATGCCCTTGTTTTTCAAACATTAATGACAAAGTCGGGCCCGGTCCACAACCAAAGTCCAAACCCTTTGCACCAACCTTGGAAAAATCAAGACCTTGTTTATTAAGATGATCAATAACAGGATTAAACACTTGAGATAAGAAGGCTTGGTAGCGCTTATCGTCTGGATTATTCTGATGTGCGTCATAACGCAACTTTTCTTCTGTGTCGCTAAGATGGTGAGTTTTTGACATAAACACCAGCGCACACCGAGGGCAACTTAAATAACCAACACCCTTGTTTTGATAATAAGGCTGAATACTCTCAGAATGACACAATGGGCAGAATTTATCTGCCACAGGTGTTTAATGCGAACAAGAGTCTCCATGGGCGTGAATATGCCCATGTTCCAATTCTTCCTTGCTTGCCTCTCTAACGCTCTCAATACTGATATTAAAATGCAATGTTTTCCCTGCTAAAGGGTGGTTAGCATCAACAATAATTGTGTCTGCATTAATTTCTTTAACACAAACAATGAATGGATTACCCTGCTCATCTTTAGATTGTAATTCCATGCCTACTGTCAAATCGTCAATACCCTCTAACGCTTCTTTTGGGATTGTTTGAACGCCCTCAGCATGGTGATCACCATACGCATCTTTTGACTGCACAACAATATCACCAGATTCGCCAACCTTCATCCCTTCTATCGCTTTTTCCAAGCCAGGCACAATATTACCATGCCCTTGTAAAAACACCATGGCTTCTTGTCCTTTGGTTGAATCAATCACTTCGCCTTTGTCGTCCGTTAGCGTGCAATGCATTTCAACTACTTTATCTTTTTTTATTGTCATCTGTTTACCTTGGTTTTTATGAGACCTTTGTATTAATAGAGATTCTTAATGATTGTTCCTATTTATACAAAGGTCTCGTATGATTAATATTTCATTAAAAAATGTTATAAAAAAGGCCTATCTAACGATAAGCCTTTTTTTAATATGGTGGGGCGTGAGCGATTTGAACGCTCGACCAGCGGATTAAAAGTCCGATGCTCTACCAACTGAGCTAACGCCCCATAAAAAATCAAGATTATACAGTAATATAAACCCTAATTTTTTAATTATTTACAACTTCTTTAAGTAATTTACCTGGCTTAAAGAATGGCATAAATTTTGCATCAACCTGGGTTTTCTTTCCAGTTCTAGGATTGACCCCTAGGCGTGCGTTTTTATGCTTTCTAGAAAAACTACCAAACCCTCTCACTTCAACACCTTCACCAGTCGCAATGCCATCGACAAGTATCGACAAAATGACATCCACACAAGTCTTTACTTCTGTTTTAGACAGCGTGTGTTTTTCTGATAAATCAAGGATAAGGTCAGTTTTTTTCAAAATTTACTGCTTGGCTTTCTTCAACAAGTCACCTAAAGTAGCACCTTCTGCTGCATCGGAAGACTGCTTATTGTAGTCTGCCATTGCTGCTTTTTCTTCAGCTGAATTTTTTGCCTTAATACTAACAGAGATATTGCGTGTTTTTCTATCAATATTAACAATGGCTACTTCAATTTCCTCACCTACTTTTAAGACAGTTGACGCATCGTCAACACGATCTTCGGAGATTTCACCTGCTTTTAAATAACCTGTAATATCTTCTGTCAAAGCAACTATCGCACCTTTTGGTGTAACTTCAGCAATGGTTACCTTAACAATAGCACCTTTTTTGTTCATAGAAGCATAAGACATAAAGTCGTCTTCTTCAAGCTGCTTAATGCCTAAAGAAATACGCTCTTTTTCGGCGTCAATATTCAAAATGACCACTTCAAGTTCTTGACCCTTAGAATAGTTAGAAACCAACTCATCTGCTGGCAACTTCTCCCAAGAAAGGTCGGCTAAGTGAATCAAACCATCAATGCCACCCGGAAGACCAACAAACAAACCAAAGTCTGTAATTGATTTAACGGTAACATCAATCTTATCATTCTTGTTATGTGTCGCTTCAAATGCTTCCCAAGGGTTTTCTTGCGCTTGTTTCATTGACAAAGAAATACGATGCTTGGACTCTTGAACATCCAAGACCACAACATTAACTTCTTGACCTAATTTAACAATCTTAGAAGGACGAGCATTGGCGTTAGTCCAATCCATTTCTGAAACATGAACCAAACCTTCAACACCCTCTTCAATGCGTACAAATGCACCATAATCTGTCAAATTAGACACGGTACCTGCGACCCTCTTACCCAGTGGTAAACGGTCAGAAATGTTATCCCAAGGACTGGCAGTTAACTGCTTAAGACCTAGTGATACACGCATTTTCTCTTTATCATAATTAAGAATTTTAACGGTAATCTTATCACCAATAACCAGTTTCTCAGACGGGTGATTAACACGCTGCCATGAGATGTCTGTAATATGTAATAAACCATCAACACCACCAAGGTCAACAAATGCACCATAGTCTGCAAGGTTTTTAACCACACCTTCAATTTCTTGACCTTCTTCAAGGCCTTCAAGCAAGGCTTCTCTGTCTGCAGAGTTGGCTTCTTGCATAACCGCTTTTCTAGAAATAACAATGTTGTTTCTAACTTCGTCCATCTTAATAACAATTGCTTCAATTTCTTGACCCGTAAGGTATGAGAAATCTTTAACAGGATGAGTGTCCACCAATGAACCAGGTAAAAATGCCTTAACAACACCAATATCAACCGTCAAACCACCTTTAACAGCACCGGTTACGATACCAGTAACAATGTCTTTTTGATTCATTGCAATTTCTAATGCTTGCCATAACTTAATACGCTTGGCTTTTTCACGAGACAACAAAGTGTGTCCTAAGCCGTCATCAATAGATTCTAGTGCGACTTCTACCACATCGCCTTCTACGATTTCCAATTCTCCTTTAGGGTCTTTGAATTGATCAAGGGAAACAAAAGCTTCCGATTTTAATCCTACATTGATAACCGCTTTTTCACGATTGATAGCAACGACAGTACCCATTAATAAGGCACCTACTTTTACATTTTGTTGTTCTACACTATTCTCAAATAGTTCTGCAAATGATTCTGACATATTGTTTTTTTTAGATGTTGACCGGTAAAAAACTCCAACAACGGTATAAGTTGGCATTTATCGGGTTAATTTTTAATAAAGTCTAACCGCTTAGACTTTGGCTTTTTGTTACTAATGCGCTCACCTGAGCGACCACTTCATCAATTGACAACTCAGTGGTATCAATGATAAGGGCATCTTCGGCAGGCTTGAGTGGTGAATTTTTACGCGAAGAATCACGCTCATCTCTTGCCACTACATCTGCTAAGATTTGGGACATTATACCTACAGTATCCTGTGCTTGCAATTGTTTTAAGCGTCTTTCTGCACGCTCTTGCGCACTGGCGGTTAAAAAGATCTTGAACGCTGCTTCTGCAAAAACTACCGTCCCCATATCACGCCCATCTGCAACTAACCCTGAGGCTTGTGCAAAGTCTTGTTGACGCTTTAACAGCGCACTACGCACCACGCCAATGGCTGCTATTTTGGATGCCATTTCGCCTGTTTGCTCAGTGCGCAAAGTTTTAGAAATATCTTTGCCTTCTAAAAACACACTGACCAATTCACTGCCCACCTCAGTTTTAAACGCCAAATCCAAAGTATGTGCGATTTTTTCCAACGCTTTTTCATCGTCAATATCCACTCCTTTGGCATCAACTGCCAAAGCAAAAGCACGATAAATTGCCCCAGAATCAAGCAAATCCCAACCCAGTTTTTGCGCCATGACCCGTGCAATTGTCCCTTTACCTACGCCACTTGGGCCGTCAATTGTTAAAATATTATTCATCTTTTACTTTAAATCCTGTGTTTACACAATTAAACTCAATCTCAAGGTGTTGTATCCGAATAAACCTAAAAAACAATTCATTGGCAATTCCTTACTCAACTCTAAACCCCTTTAAATTCCGACACTCGGATTTTACCGTTAACCATTCTGGATTTTCTTTGGTTAATTTTTTCCATTTTTTGCCAAAATGCTTCGTTTAAATCAAAGTCAGCACTAATCGCTGTGCCTATGAGTAAAATCAACAAATCAGCGGATTCTTCTGCTAAATCGGCTTTGGATTTTCCTTTGGTCACACACGCTGATATTTCCCCCAACTCTTCTGCCATTAACGCTACACGATAGGCCAAATCCTCGCCACCATTATTTTTAAAATCGTGTTTATCGTGAAATGCTTGAATGGTCGTCAGCATTGATTGGTAGGAATCTTGATTCATTTAATAACCTTTTTTGTATAATTTAAACGAGACTTTTGTATCAATTTAATTTTTAGACTCTAATTTCATGTGCGGAAACAATAGCACATCACGAATAGAGGGAGAGTCGGTAAATAACATCACCAAACGGTCAATACCAATGCCTTCGCCTGCTGTAGGTGGCATACCGTATTCTAAAGCACGGATATAATCAGCATCATAATGCATGGCTTCGTCGTCGCCTGCGTCTTTTTCTGCCACTTGTTTATGAAAGCGTTCAGCCTGATCTTCTGCATCATTCAACTCAGAGAAGCCATTGGCGATTTCACGACCACCAATGAATAACTCAAATCTATCGGTAATAAAGGGGTTGTCATCATTGCGCCGAGCAAGTGGAGAAACCTCGGTTGGATATTCGGTAATAAAGGTAGGTTGAATGAGTTTTTCTTCAACAGTGGCTTCAAAAATTTCAATTTGAATTTTACCCAAACCCCACGAATCTTTAACCGTTATGCCTAATTTTTCAGCCGTAGTGGCGGCATTATCTTGACTCAAATCGGCAGCAGATAAATCTGCGTTATAATGCAAAATTGAATCAAATACGCTGATACGCTCAAAGGTTTTGGAAAAATCAAACTCATCACCTTGATACGGCACAACTGCATTGCCACACACATCCACTGCAATCCCTCTAAACAAATTTTCGGTCAAATCCATCACATCATGATAGGTGGCATACGCTTGATAAAACTCAATCATGGTAAATTCTGGATTATGACGAGTGGACAAACCCTCGTTTCTAAAATTACGATTAATTTCAAATACCCTGTCCATGCCACCAACAATCAATCGTTTTAGATAAAGTTCAGGTGCAATACGCAAAAACATTTGCATATCTAATGCGTTATGATGAGTTTCAAACGGCTTGGCAGTAGCACCCCCTGGGATGCTTTGCAACATGGGTGTTTCTACTTCGATAAAATCATTTTGATTAAAGAAATTGCGAATATAAGCAACAATTTGCGAGCGGCGTTTAAAGGTATCGCGTGAAGATTTGTTCATAATCAAATCTACATAACGCTGGCGATAGCGAATTTCTTGGTCGCTTAAACCGTGGAATTTATCTGGCAATGGTCGTAACGATTTGGTTAATAATTTTATCTCACTCACTCGCACCGACAATTCGCCAACCTGAGTTTTAAACAAGGTGCCTTTGGTGCCGATAATATCGCCAATATCCCATTTTTTAAACTGCTCATTATAAAAACCCTCGGGCAACTCATCACGGGTTACAAACAATTGGATTTTTCCGCTAGAGTCCTGAATATGTGCAAAACTTGCCTTGCCCATCACCCGCTTTAACATCATGCGTCCTGCCATTGACACTTCAATAGATTTCTCTTCTAACTCTTCTTTTGAAAATTGGTCAAATTCTGCCACAACAGATGCGGCAAAATCCTGTGGCTTAAAATCGTTAACAAATGGATTTCCCGCCACTCTCAGCGTTGCTAATTTTGTTCTTCTTTCTGCTACTAATTTATTGTCTTCTTGATTATTCATACTTTCCTAATGTGTGTGTTTATCTTTTTTGACTTCCTGAAACCCTTCCAACTCTTTTTTTGCCAAACTTTTTGCCTTGGAAAAATCTGCATTGGCTTGCTTAATTTTTCCCATGCGTTTTAACAAAGTTGCACGATTATAATAGGCTTGATAAAAATTTGTGTCTAAATTGATAGATTTTGACAAATCTTGATACGCCAACGCCTCTTTTCCTAACTTTAAAAACGCATTACCACGATTATAAATAGCGGCAATATAAGTCTCATCCAGTGCCACTGCTTGAGAATAAGCCTCAATGGCTTGTTCAGTTTTTTCCAATCTATCGTAACAATTACCCAAATTATTAAACGCACCACAATCCTTGTCATTCAATGCTAAAGCACTTTCAAGATAGGTAATTGCCAAGTCAAAATCCTCTTTTTCCTGCGCCATGCTTGCTAGGCAAAAATACGCTTCGCTACTATTTGGATTAGATTTTATCGCATTTGACATACTTTCCATTGCCAAATCACTGTTGCCTTGTAACTGATGAAGATTACCCAAACTCAAATGAGCATTGGCTTTTAATGCTTTATCCGCAGCCTGATGATTTAGCAGCCCATTCCACGCCTGAATTGCCTTAGACAACTCCCCTTTTTTTTGATGTGTGTAAGCCAACACCATTAAATCGCTAAGTTCTGTTGCGCCACTCATAATAAAGTAACGACAAGTTTACGATTACTTCCCTTAGCACGATGCTCGTATAAAAACAAACCTTGAAACTTACCCAAGGCAAGTTTGTTATCAATCACTGGAATGCTTTTACTTTCACCCGTTAAAACACTGCGAATATGCCCCGACATATCAAAATCACCTTCGCCATTATGTCGGTAATTTGGATTTGCATCAACAACACTTGTTTGCAAAAAATCTTCCATATCTAATAACAAATCAGGGTCCTCATTACCCGTAATCATCAGTGATGCTGAGGTATGGGCAACAAATAAATGACACAATTTGGCATCTTGTTGTGCCAAAACTGCATTCACTTGCTGGGTAATTTCAATGGCACCACGACCTTTGGTTTTAACAACAAGCGCTGTCATTTAAGCAGTTCTTTGGCTTTGGTTGTGTCAATCGTTTCGACCAAAGGTTTTTTGACACGAAAAAAGCGCACAAGGAAAAACAATCCAAATGCCAAAAAAACAAAAGGCAAAAACCACAATAAATAAGTGCTTTTATTAACAGGTGGCTTAAACACCACAAAATCACCATAACGCGCCACCATAAATGCACGAATATCATCGTTGGTTTTATCACTTAAAATCAACGCTCTAACTTTCTCTCTTAAGTCTTTTGCCAACCCTGCATTTGAGCCACCAATACTTTGTCCTTGGCACACAGGACAGCGAATTTCATCAATCAAAGCACGATAACGCCGCTCTTGTTGAGCGTTAACAAAAGTGTTTGCCTCAATACTTTCAGCATAGATAGGATTAATAAGTGTTAATAGTAGTAAAAATTGAATAAAATAACGCATAATTAAACCTTGTCAAGATCTTTACATAATTATGAATAATTACACCAAGATCTCTATTAATCAAAAATAAATAATTTTAACCTATGCCACTAATTACACTTGATAATATTTCCCTTAATTTTTCTGAAAAATTAATCCTAAATGAAGTCAGCACCACCATCTTAAAAGGCGATAAAATCGCCCTCATTGGACGCAATGGCGAAGGAAAATCCACTTTTATGCGTGTGCTTGCTGGCGCAATTGAACCAGATGATGGCAAAGTCAAAGTTAAAAATGGCATCAAAATCAGTTATTTAGAGCAAAGCCCGCCAGAAGACAATGACAAAAATTTATTTGATATTGTTGCCGAAGGTTTGGGGGATATTGGCATTGTATTGACAAAATATCAACATTTTATGGCAGACGAAAAACTGGACGAAGCCGCCGAATTGCAAGAAGAAATCGATCGCCTTGATGGTTGGCAATATTTACACAAGATTGAAACCATTCTGAATCGTTTTACACTCAACGCAGAAGTCATTTTATCCACCCTATCTGGTGGCTGGCGACGACGAGTAATGTTAGCCCGTGCATTGA
>Ga0256844_10000819_pt1 | contig 11691 bp, 6 predicted proteins | sample MusselsmetaG_FD_189100 | JGI IMG/M metagenome (GOLD analysis project Ga0256844, IMG submission 189100) | Mussel associated microbial communities from hydrothermal vent at the East Pacific Rise, Pacific Ocean - Mussels | ecosystem: Host-associated > Mollusca > Shell > Unclassified ... | reverse complement strand
AATAATTCCGTCTTCCTCAGCATACCAAGGGTTAAGCATTGCCCATTGGCTATTGCTAGTATTCCAATACATATATTTGTTTATGTCTGTATCAAAAAGCATTAATGAGTTTGCATTTGTGTTAATGTTATTTCTTTGAGATGAGGTCATGCGAGGCATTAAAAACCCCTTTGTAGTAGATTTCATATCTAATACAGAAGTAGTATCTGGAATTGGATTATCAATTCCCACCTGAGATTTTGCCTGAAACAAAACAAAAAATAAAATAAAGAATAAAAATATTTTCATATCACGGTGTATTAGTTAGTTAACTCGCATTATATATGCAAGGGTATAATATGGTGGACGGTTTTCGTGAGCTTGTCCGCCACCGGTATTTAATGTAGTAAACGAATGAGAATGATTGCCTGCATGATTAGTAAGCCCCCAATTAGCATTACTACTATGGCGCCACATATCATATGAGTGCCAACCAAGGTCAGTCCTTTTATAAGCAAGGCTAGTCCCGCCGCCATTTGCCGACTGGTTTCTGGCCACATAATGCCAATGCGAACCATTAGAAGTTGTAGTACCAGTATGTTTATGAGAAGGAAATTCAGCAAGAGTAAGTGTATGCATAGCCTCTCCACCAGTATCTCCCACAGCATAATTATCGCCAGCGCCCACAACAAATCTATCTCTTAGGTCAGGGGTGCCATTTGTACCATCGCATAAAGCCCATTCTGTGGGTATATCAGGAATGCTCCCCGACCACATTATGATTGTACCAACGGGCACAGCTCCATCACCAATAAATTCTGTAGCAGTAATTGTTGATGATGCCTCAATATCGCCATTTACTTCAAGTTTTTTGCTAGGATTTGTATATCCTAATCCCAAATTACCACTTTGCTTAAGAGTAAAAACAGGATTATTTTTATCAAATCCTTGCATGATATTAAAATCGCCTCCAGCATTTTTTGAATTAAATTTTACGCCAGTTGTAGGATAACTATTATCAATAAATACAAATTCTGTTTGAAAATTTGAGGAATCACTACTAACTCCATTATATGAGGAGTAAACCTTAAATGCCTTGCTGCCACCTGCGGGTTGAATGTTTATTTTATATGGCTTGTCCGTTGCGCCATAGCATATGGCCTTACTGTCATCGCTACACCATGGGTTTAGCGTTAGCCACTTAGCTACTGTGGTACTATAAAAGAAAAATTTATGTTTATCAGTATCAAAAACTAATAGAGAATTAGCTGGCACATTTCCGAAGCTAGTCATAATACTTCGCTCGGCAGAAGTCATTCGAGGAATAAGAAGCCCCTGAGTTGTGGATTTCAAATCCATAACAGATGTAGTATCTGGATTAGTGTTATTAATCCCAATTTGGGCCAACAATATACTATTGCCAAATAAAACCATAAATATAAATACTAGAGTTTTCTTCATATCTTATTAATTTACTGTTACTTCCTTAATTTGTGAAGCGCTTTTGTCCCCTGAAGAATAAAGTGCAACAACTTTATATTTATAAGCCCCAATCTTAGCAACATTATCCACAAAAACCATTTCTGATTGTAAGCCGCAAATTGATTTAAACTTACCATCACTATTAGCTCTATAAATAATGAAGCCTTTTGGGATATTCCCCTCCTTAAATTTCCATGAAATATTTACTTTTTTGCTACCTTTCTTAGTTTTGATTTTCAACTTAGTAAATGCTCCGTCAGCCATGGATTTATAGGCTTTTTTTAATAAAAACGGATTGGAAAAATCAGACTCATTTCCAGTGGAATCTACTGCTGAAATTTTATACTGCAAATCATTTTCAGAATGCGTAGTATTGTCAATAAACATAGTGGTTTGTATAAGCTCTGTATTTACCTTAGTGGTATCGCTTTTGTTAAAGTAAAACACATTATATCCCGCTAGGTCTTCATCCTTATTTGCTCTCCAACTTAGAGTTATTTTATCATTAACAAATTCTATGTTCTTCAAAAATGGTTTCCCAGGAGCTGTTACATCAGGTAGCTTTACGGTAATAAGATTACTCTTCTCACTTTTATTAAAAAGAGTATCCATAGCTATTACGTAGTATTGAAAAGCATTTTTTACACTAAGATCCACCTGATCGATAAAAGAAGTAGAGTCGAAATCATTAGCTGAAATAAGGACATAATGACGAGCATTTGATTCTTTTCGATAAACTCTATAGGTCATAAAATCTCCTGATACTTCAGACTGCCACATAAGTTTTACTTTGCCAGCAGATTTCAATTCATAGTAAAGGTTACTTGGAACTTCTGGCGGTTTTTTGTCCAAAACAGAAAAAGAGTAAATATCTGATTTAGACATATTTCTAGCACTGTCAACGGCCTCTACCCAAGCATTATATTTACCCGACTTATTTACGTTAAAAGAAAACGATAAGCTGTCTTTTTGTATTAATGCAGTATTAGCTTTTATTTCAGCACTGTCATTTTCCATAGAGAAATAGGCGTTATAACCAAGTATATCTTTAGCTTTATTATTTTTCCAACTAAGTTCTATCCCCATTGTTTTATCATCAATTTTAGCAAAAAGTCTTTTAGTTGGTGGTGGTGGTATAATATCTTTAAAATCAATACTCCATGGCGTAGAAAGTTCCCCGGGATTACCAAAATAATCCAAAGCTTCAATTTTGTATCTATAGGTACTGCCTAATCTTACGGAGTCGTCAATATATTTTGTTTTAGGCCATACTTTATCACCTTTTTTATTTCTAATTTTTGATAATAATATAGGCTCATCATTAAGTAGTGAAAAACCATTTCCATTAGAAGAGCGGTATATATTTATTGCATAAAATCTCGTTTTTTCAGCCTTCCACTCAAAAGCTATGGAGCTATTATTCTCTTGATATACTTTAATACTATCTGGCGGAGCTAAAGCATTGTATTTCCCTGAGGTAAAAGCTGATGAACTTGCTATTTTTTTGCCAGTTTTAGCATCAACAATCTTATAGCTATAGTTTTCTCCTTTTACTACGGTTGAGTCAATAAAGCGGAGACCTACAGCATCGGCTAATTCCTTATTCTGAATAAGTTTAAGAATAAGAACAATCTTTATCATACCACTACTGGTGTTCTCATCAGAATTAATAATCTCCATTAAGTCAATGGTTTCCTTACTGTATTTGCCTTTTAATTCGGCATTATGCTTTTGTATTATAGGAGTATTATTTAATTTATGCCATCTACTAGAATTTGATTTTCTATAGATATTTATTCCATTTTTATTTTTCATATCTACAGTAAAAATTCTAAGCTCAATAGCGTTACTATTGTCAACAGCATTATTAACAAATAGAGTAGCTTTTTGTGCGATAGAGTTTAACGCCAAACTAATAAATACAGATATTATAAGATATATTTTATTCATACATTATTTTTATAATTCATGTTTTCCGTCAATTTCAAAATCTATATCAGTATCTAATATTTCTACAGAGCCTTTAAGAACACCTGTAATAATAATAGGTTTAGGATTTAGTTGTACATTGAAATTACCTGCTAGAGAGATCTTTCCCAACGACCATTCTCCCTCTTTTTTTAACCATTCGTATTTGCAATAAACACCTGCATTAGCATGTACCCAAAGTCCAATATCATTTAATTCAAACTTAGGATCCCAAGTTAATTTGGTATGCATACCAGCAGCAATGCTTATACCTGCATAAGGTTTTATTCTAGCAACTTCACCAATACCAATCCATGGGCTATTGAATTCCATTTGAGCCCTTAATCCAGCACCAAAGAAAATATCGGATTTTGTTAGATTCATCCAACCTTCTAATGCTAAGCCAAAACAACTTGGTACATAATATACTGGTTCTGCGGGACTTCCTAGGTTTATATCAAAAACATTTTTACTTGTTTCCATATCTAAATGACCCTGAGCACAAAGCACCGGTGTACCTGAATTTACATCAGCAACAGCTATAACGTGATCATCAACAATATCAATAGTCATGGTTCCTGTGCCTTCAAGAATTGAGGTATTAATAATTCCACCAGGTAGCATCAAATTTCCAAATCCAAAATAACCCTGTAAGCCAATAGTACGACAGCCCTCACCACCTCCAAATGTTGCTTCCAAAGCTCCAGTTAGCATTACTATTGTTCCTTGGGTGTGTGTATCTATCCAGCTAGTTCGTAATAGAAATCCGAAATCAGTATCTGGATCAGGTCGATAGTCAAAATCATCATAACCATTCTCGCCAATTACTGTGTTGCTAACTGTATGACTCATATGGTGGTATATTCTACCTTCCATACCAGTTAGAGAAACATATCCCATTGGTATTCCAACTTTCATTGTGTTTGCTCCAGTAAGTTTTCCGAGTTTTTTACTTTTTAGAGTTTTGTTGGTTCCATCAGGCATTTTTGTTAAAAATTTATCGCCATATTGATTTGCTCGCTCTCCAATTTGCATACTTACTCCTAAGAACCAGTATGTTTCGCCCTGATAATTTCCCATAACAAAATGTGCGTAGTTTTCTACAGCAATAGGTAGAAGTATTTTTCCATATAAGTATGCATGAAATCCATTTCCCCAGTCAGGACTATTATAAAATATAGACAGATGTCCTTCAAATTTTGCTACTACGGCATTTATTCTTATAAATGGTTCTAAAATTACACCCTCCTCATTGCTTGTAAGTCCGAGTTCAACTCTAGCTCTTATCATATCTGCAATGGATGAAACTTCTCCCGACTCATCACCACTAGTTCCATCACTACCGCTTGAGCCAGAGTCTGTTCTGTCTCCTTCTTCCATACCTGGTGTATGAATAGATCCACTTCTATTATGTAGCGGTTCATCTGATACAAATGTAAGACTTGGTGGACCATTATCTCCCGAAATATCATCACCAAAAGCAACACTAGCCCCAAATAAAAAAGCATAACCTCCTTTATAAGTTCCTGCGCCTATACTGTCAATGGTAATTTCAAAACCACCATCCATATTAGTAATAGACTGCGATGAAAGGGCTTTCATGCTATTTTTGGATTTGAAACCTATTGCAGAATTACCCCAAACACAAAAATCTGATACATTTGTTAAATCTATATTTTGTTGCGTCCAAGCTACATCAATGGTCATCTTAAGATGATTATGGTTTTCAAAAACAGCTCTTCCTATTTCTATATCAATTCTCTTCTGAGAATTATTTGTATTAGTAGAAAAAGATTCTCCACCCAAAGACTCTTTTAAATCACCAGTTTGGAATCCCGATTCTGTTATTGGAATTTCAAATTCATAAAGCTTTGATGCACTAAGTATTAATATCTCAATTTCGCCCTCAAATACTGAAGATGATACTTGGTTTTTGTTAATATCAAGTTTTAGTTTTTTGCAAATACCTCCAAAAGTGTTAAATTTTAGCTGATTTTGATCAGGAAAATTATATTCATAATTAAGGTGCAAGCCTTGAGCCTCTATCCAAAAATCGTTATCACCATCGGTATTAAATGTATAAAAGAAATTATCTTTAAGCTTAACCTGATTACTGTCTAAGCTCTGAAGAAAGATCATTTTAGCCTCATTAACATAGATTCCTTTCCACGAAGCATCGGATGATAGCTTGGCAGGAGATTCGTCGTCGCTAAAATCGAAAATAACCTTGGTTGGCGAAATGGATAATTTCACATTATCAACAATGCTTATTTTATTACTAAGCTCACAACTATTGTTCGAGAAATATAGTAATTGGTTTGTTGTTTGGAATGGTATTATTAACTCTTGATTTTCATTTTCTGCGGTTAATGATGAAGGTAAAGTTACAGCACCCTTTAATCTAAGAATGTATTTATTCTTACTAATCAAGAAATCTGATTGATTATCGAACCGTATATTAAAGTTCATTGGGTCGGCCAAATCAAAACTAGTATTTGCTTCTAGCACCGCATTGCCACTAATATAGTAATTGTCGTAATTAAACCATGTGTACTTAGATTTTATTTTTGCTTTATCAGATGCGGTAGTTGCTAATGGTAAGTCCCACTCAACTACTCCAGATACAGCTAATCGGTCTTTATTTAATTTTAAACTATCAGCTTTGAATTTGGCTTCACCATTATCAGCAAAGTCAGCCTCTAAGGTGATGTCTATATTATTAAGTTTGGAAGATATTTCGCCAGCCTCAAGCACGTAGCGCTCTCCTGATTTCACTAATTTAAGGCCTGAAAAATCAATATTGGCAACATCACCATTATCGTTAAATTTTATATCACCATTCCCTGCAAAGCTATTAATATCACTATTATAAGCTTGTCTTACAATTACTTCATGTTTCCCTGCAATAAATTTTTCGATAAATGGTGGTCCTGTAATTTTATTAATTTCCGAAGCAGCAATCTCTGTTGTTCCCGAAAAGGCTTTCACCTGCCAAGCATAATCTTCAGCAGCTTCCATTTCTTCTTGAAGAATATAACTCCAACCTCCTTGCGAAGAGGTTTCGTTTGTTAGCTCGGTATGCAATTCAGTATTATTATCAATGGCATCTTGCTTGCTTTGGCCAGAGTTTATTTTAGAAATAGTAAACTCGTAGGTATAATTTTGTCCAGAAGAAAGGTTTGAAGGTGCCGACCACTCAAATAGCTTTTGCTGACTCTTTGTAAAAGCGTCATTATCAGGTGGGCTTGTAAGTGATATGTTGCCTCCTGTAGAATATCCATAGCTAAACCACGAAGGTTCACTTAGTCCATCATTCTTAAATACGTCTCTATTATTAATATCCACTGCTTGCACAGTAAATACGTAGCGTTTGTTATCGTCTAAAGTTGGTAGAGAGGCATCATAAATGAGCGTTGTGGATGCCTGCTCTACCGATGTGTACACATTTATTACTTGATTATTAATAAGTGCTGCTTTGGGAGAAATTTGGTTGTTAGTGACTTCGTATAAACGAAGTATATATTCTGTGTTTTGTGAGCTTCCATAGGAAGGCGGAGTGCCGTCTTGCCATTGAAAAACTATATTTTGTGGGTATTGTGGAGTAATTGTGCTCTCATCATTAGGTGTTTGAACTATCGGAGGGTCATAAAGCACCACATATGTAATATTGCACGAGCGAATGGAAATAGCTTTGCCACTTCTATAATCCACTGCCTCAAAGCAAAATGAATATGTACCTTCTGGCAAACGACCATTCTGACTTAATTGCGACATTGCTATTCCTTGGCTTTCAAGATTATTATAATCGAAATACTCGCTAAGTTCGCTTCCTGATAGTTGCATGCTTTCGCCAGGATAAAGAGTTATAGGGGTATAAGTTCCACTGGCTTTACTTTGAATTTTTACGTTGCTACTTTCTATTACTAATCTTAGTCGCACATCCCACGATGGCTCGTTATTATCATTAAAAACCATATTCACAGAAAGCATATTAAGCGCGTCATCAGTATAATCACTTAAATAAACCGATCCGTTGCTACTCAAAGATGAATTTACCGTTACAGGATACACAATTTGACCTGATAGCTCACTGGCTATCATGGTAATAATTAATAATATAAGTATATGTATTCTCATTGATTATTATTTAAAAACTATATCTATAAGTTATATTTCCCCTAAATTCGGAGTATGATTCTCTATTTCCATCAACAAAACGCCTATTTACATTTATTGCCGAAACTCTAAATGAATGTTTTCTATTTATTCTGTATGATGCTGTTATTCTATTATTTATAATATCTCCCGATGTTTTGGAATCGAGATAGGTGTTCAAATAGCTTATACTTAATGCAAGTCGCAACTTCTTTTTAAGAAGATTCTTCCCCACTGTTACTACCGGGCCAATTGTTTGGCTCATCATATTTTCGTTTCGCATATCCGAATAATTGAGAGTAAAACTCATAAATGCATTGAATTTTGTAAAACCAATATTGTATCCAATATTAGAGTTGAAAAATCCACTAGAAGTTTCGCGTTCATCACCTTTTACCTCAATTACGGTGTCGGGTAGCACATAATTAAAAGTGGAGGTTTTATAAAGTGTAAATGCTTTTGAATAATTTGTGGTTAATAAAAATGCGTGAGTTTTATTCTCTGTTTTGAAGTTATAATTGGCTGAATAGCCTATATTATTTGTTGTTTGCACATAGCGTACACTGTCTGCGTGGTTTATTTGCTGTATTGCATTGGAGGTATTAAAATTAGAATAATTAATACTCATACTTAGCTGTTGACTAATGGTATATCCCAAATTCAATGAGCCAATGAAACGATTATTTGTTGAAAGATTTTTTTCATCCAAGTTGGAATGTTGCAGCCCGGTGTTTACAAAGAATGTTAGCTTATTTTTAAAAGCCGTACCTCGTACTTTGAAAAGGTATTCCTCTTTATTATTATCAATAAATACCGTACCCATGGATTTATAATCAGGCCCAATTCTTTTATAACCAAGGCCAAAAACCAATTTTTTGTAAGTATAATCTAATGTGGTAGAAAGCGCATAACTAAAGCTAGTAGATAGCCTAGGTTGAAATAGTTTTCCTAAATAATTAGAGTAAACATAATCAGTCTTTTCAATTACATCCTCATGAATATTTGCAGTATATGCAGTTTGATCAAATTCGGCCTTAAAACTTAGGTTTTTCGTTATTCTTTGATGTGTAGTAAGTCCAAGTACGAGATTTTCTGCTGGGTTGAGCTTATAATCTGCCGGAATATTATTTACCGAAGAAGGAACATCTTGCGCCTTAAAAATAATAAATCCAATATTGTTTTGAGGTTTTCCCACTTCTAACATCAAACCGTATCCCCAACGCTCGTAAGCAGGGTTACTAATAAATAGGGTAGCGTCGGCACTATAAGGTATGGATTCAACAAATCGCCCAGCAAGTATCTTACCTCTTACCCAGCCTTTTTTTGGATAAACTTCCAATCCTGCTCCAAGAAAATTTACTCCATTGAGCGAATAATCAGAAAAGTTCATCACACTATAACCTGCATGTAAGGTGAAAGCTTTATAATGTGGACTCATACCAAATTGATTAAAAGGATGAGTATAATTTGAGTTTTGTTGCGAGATATTAAAATTAAAAGGTATGTTTACTTGATTGAGGATATTTATATTAATGGAGCCTCTCAAATCCCAAAAAGCCGGAGGACGCTGTGGCTCAATTCCCTTTACGCCATATAAAGTTATACCAGCACCAAACCCACCCGATATTTTTACAGCCTTCTTTTTAGTGGCTGTACTATCTGATTTTGAGGCAAAAACGCTAGCAAATGCCAAAATATAAATCAATAAGATTATTATCTTTTTCATTTGCTTTCTGCTTTGTTTAGTTGCTTAGTGATTTCTTTACTGGATTTACTAAATAGTGATTCTTTAAGGTGTGTTATCGCCTTATTGAAACTTTCAATTTCAGAAAAATGTTGCTCAATTTCATCGTCCTTATACTTACGTTCAGAACCTGAAACCTGCTCATTACTTGAGGCTGATTTTGATTGTTTAGAATTCACTTATCTATGATTTTGTGTTAATACCACAAAAGTATATGCGTTAGGAGGTAATAGCAAAAAAATCACTACTTCATTATTACAAGTCATAAAATAAATGCTACTACATTATTACGTCAGATATATGTAAGTATCTAATAATAAGAATAATATAGTAAAAAGGGTGGGGCCTTGTATTTGGTATTATTATTTATCCAATCTGTCTTAAGAAAATACATAGGTTATCTTCTGTAGAAAGATCTAGTTTTTTTCTTAATCTTAGGCGAGCAGTTTCTACACCGCGGGTACTAGTGTTTGTAATTGAGGCAATATCTTTTGTGCTCATTTCTAATTTAAGCAATGCGCATAGTTTACGTTCCTTAACCCCTAGTTTTGGATATCTTTCGTTTAGCACTTCAAAGAAAGAGCCATTTACTTCAGTAAATGTTTTATAGAAATCATCCCATAGCTCTGTTTTATTATGTATATTTATTTTCTGCACAATACTAGCTATTAGGGCTTTGTCTCTGGTGTTAGCGCTTTTGTATAATTCTTTTAAATCAGGCACTAAGGAGCTAACAAACTCACTATGTCGTATTATGTTCATAGTGGTAATAGTAAGTTCCTTGGTTTTAAATTCAAGCTTTTCCTTAAGGAACTTATTTTCTATTTCTATCTCTTTTCTCTTGGCTATTTGCAGTTTTCTTCGCTGATAAATAATGAAAAATAGAAGCAATATTATTATAAACATAACTATAGCTACAATAATAAGCTGATAATGTCTTTTTTGTTGTACTTTATACCTTATTGATAATAGCTGGTTTTCCTTTAATGCTTGTTCTGTTTTATGAGAAATGATAAGCTCTTCGGTTGCTTTAAAGTTTTTTCGCTTTTGAAGGCTCATCGAAAGGCCAGAATATATTTCGTGGTAATATAGCGCAGAGTCAGTGTTTTGCAACTTTTTATATAATTCAGTAAGCGCAGAAAATAAGCTTAGCTGCTCATCTAATGGTATTGATAAAGTGTCGTTTATAAGGTTTAATAAATGAGGCTTTGCCAGAGTAGTCATATTATTATTAAGGTATTCTTTAGCTAATATTCTCTCTGATTTGAAAATAAGAAAAGAATTCCCTGTCTCCTTAAACATTTTAAAAGCCTTAAGCTTGTATTCAATTCCGTTGTCTATTATTCCTTGTTTAACATATACATCTCCTATATTTGCTAAAATATTTGCAGCATAAATTTTATTCCCTAATGCTATACTCATTTTATAAGCCTTGCTGTAATTATCCTTGGCTTTTTCATACTCATTCGCCGAGTTATACACCATTCCTATATTTGATAATGAAGCTGCAATACGCATCGAATCATTAATTTGTTCGGCATAATATAGTGCTGAATCAAAGTATATCTTTGCCTCATTAGGATTTTCTCTATTGAAATAGAAAAAATTACCAATATTTGTATTAATTACCGATATTGTTGAATTATAACTTTTTGTGGTCTTGTCGCTTTGCTTTCGGAGAGTTGCTAAGGCTTTTTGATAATAGAATATTACAGAGTCATCTTTGCTCTCCTGAATATAATACATAAAGTACATATTATATATAAAGGCTAGATTTATATTATTTTGCAATGCCGCATAGTTTAATTCTGCACTATGTAGTAGGCTTAGTGCTTTTTCTTTGTATGGTGAATTAAGGTAGCTATAAGCAGCAAGTTTGCTTATATTGGCTTGTTGACTTTCTGATAAATCCGATTTTGGTAGTTTAAGTATTTCATCAATAATTAGTAGAGAATAACTATTGTCAGAGTTGAAGAACCTTAAGGCTTCCTTTTTTAAGAGCATGATTTTTGCAGAATCAGTGTTATTCTGAAACGATGCCTTATTATATAACGTATCTATCCCATGTACAACAAATGAAAATGTCAACATAATAATAAGAAGAAATGGCTTTATCCCTGTGATTCTATTTATCTGCATTAGTGTTAATTTGTGACTGCTAAGATAGTAAATAAAATTAAGTAAAGAGTTCATTAAAATATAAATAGTTAATTTATTAGATTCTTCTTCTTTCGCTCTAAAAATTTATAATATAATTCCCCCTAATATCCCACATATTGAACATTTTGTTTTAAACATTTTGTTTTAAACATTTTGTTTTAAACATTTTGTTTTAAACATTTTGTTTAATAAGAAAAATGTAC
>Ga0256844_10000818_pt1 | contig 11703 bp, 7 predicted proteins | sample MusselsmetaG_FD_189100 | JGI IMG/M metagenome (GOLD analysis project Ga0256844, IMG submission 189100) | Mussel associated microbial communities from hydrothermal vent at the East Pacific Rise, Pacific Ocean - Mussels | ecosystem: Host-associated > Mollusca > Shell > Unclassified ... | reverse complement strand
GAATCCAATCATATCTGGATATGGAGATGAAAATTCTGAAAAATATAAAGAATTAGAACTTCTTCAGAACAATGATTTATTAAAGAATTTTAAGACCTTTCAATATTTAAGATCAACCAAGTACAAGGAGGTTTTAGGTCTTCTGGAAGAAGAGCCTGATATATATGTCCAACTAATTGGACATTCTAGTGGTTTATGCGACAAAGCATTATTAAGAATAATATTTCAACATAAAAATGTGAAACATATTGAGGCAACTTATCATAAAGAAGATTCAAAATATTTTGAAAATCTTTATAATATTTCACGAATATTTGATGACAATACCCTAATGCGAGAAAAAATTATACCGTTAAATAAAACATTTATGATACAAGAATATAAAAGACCATAATCAAAAGCATCTTCCACGTCCCCTCTTGAGAGGGGCTAGGGGTGTGTAAAATACTAAAAACAAAAAATCATTCCATTAGATAAAACATTTAAAATAGTATAGAAAATACAATGAAACATTTACAAAAAATAACATTTACAATCCTTGTAGTATGTATGTTCCTCCAAAACGGAATTTCACAAGAATCAACTGTAAAAATAAACCATCAAGGAAAAGAGTTTACCAAGCTAAAACATGCATGGACTTCACAATGGATAACACATCCAACAGAGTCTACCTTAGATGCTCGGAAATTTTTATTTAGACGAACGTTTACTTTAGACTCAGTACCAGAAAAATTTATCATTTATATTTCGGCAGATAACCGATACCGTTTATATATCAATGGCGAGTATCGTGTGTCTGGGCCGTCAACGGGAGATATTGACAATTATCGTTATGAGACTTTAAATATTGCCAATCAGTTGCAAGTTGGTGATAATGTATTAGCTGTTGAGGTAGTGAATTTTGGAGAGTATAGAAAAGCGTCAACCATGACTTTTCAAACAGCATTTATTTTACAAGGTGATAAAGAGAATCCTGTAGATTTAAATACAGGAAAAGCTTCAAAATGGAGAGTGATTAATGATGAAGGTTTTAAAAGCATTCCTTTTGTGAGTGACTCTTTACGTGGGTATTATGCCGCAGGACCAGGAGAAAAATTACAATCCAAAAAACATGCTTGGGGCTGGAAGCACGTAAAATTTGACGATTCAAAATGGTTAGCTCCAAAATTAGGAACCGTAGAATTTGCAGTAGGAAGAGGGTTTTTATATGGTAGCACTTGGTATTTAGTACCGAGAATTATCCCATTTATGGAAGAATCTCAACAACGGTTTGGTAAAATTGCACGGAGTGAAGGCATTCAAGCTACTGACAATTTTATCAAAGGAACAGGCGGCTTGACCATTCCGCCAAACAAAAAAGTAAGTATTCTAATAGATCAAACCCATCATACTATTGGGCACCCTGTAATTCATTATTCTAAAGGAAAAGGGAGTCAACTTAAAATGACATATGCAGAAGCATTATTTAATAAAGACTGGAAAAAAGGCAATAGAAATGAGATCAAAGGAAAACATATTTTGGGCTATTATGATGTGATTGTAGCAGATGGTGGTACGGATAGGAGTTTTAAACCTATCGGGCAAAAAACCTATCGGTTTATTCAATTAGATATCGAAACCAAAGAGGAAGCCTTAATTATAGATGATTATTATGGCGTGTATACCGCCTATCCATTTAAAGAAAATGCCAAATTTAAAACAGATAACGAAACGTTAACAAAAATATGGGATGCTTCTTGGTTGACCTTGCGTAATTCTGCTGTTGAGGGCTTTATCGATCCGTATTATGAGCAATTGCAATATATTGGCGATACACGTATTGAAGCAATGGTTTCGTTGAGTGTTGATGGTGATGATCGTTTGATGAAAAAAGCGATTGATATGTTTGACAATTCAAGGTTGCCAAACGGATTAACTGCCAGTCGTTATCCGTCTTATATTGTACAAGTGATTCCTACCTATTCTTTACAGTGGATCAATATGATTCACGATCATTATCTATATAAGGATGATGCTGAATTTACCGCAAAATATATCCATGGAATGAAAACTGTTTTAGATTGGTGGATTACTAAAGTAGATAAAAATGATATGCCCACTCAAATGGAATGGTGGAATTTTACCGATTGGGCTGTAGGATATCCCAATGGAATTCCTCCAGGAGCAGATGATGGTTATTCTGCTTCAGTAGCCTTACAATTGGTAAAGACCTTACAATATGCTGAAGAAATGTTTTCAGATTTAGGGCATTCAGATATGGCTTTGCAATACGGTATAATGCATAGAAGAATAAAAGAAAGTGTTATTAAGAATTGTTGGGTTGCTGAAAAAGGACTCTTTGCAGAAACACCAAAGAAAGAACAGTTTTCTCAACATACAAATATTATGGCTATCTTAACGGATGCTATTCCAAAAGAAGAACAAAAAGCTTTGATGCAAAAAATACTAGATGATAAAAGTTTGATTCAAACAACTATTTATTATAAGTATTACTTATTCAATGCCTTACATAAAGCTGGAATGGGAGATCAATACACGGGCTTATTAGCAAATTGGACAAATCAATTAGATCAGGGCTTAACCACTTTTGCGGAAACAGATATAGAACCGCGTTCAGAATGTCATGCGTGGTCAGCTTCTCCAAATTATCATTTTTTAAAGATTATTGCAGGAATTTATCCTAAAAGTAAACACTTTAAAGAAGTTGTAATTGCCCCACATTTTAATGGATTAAAAGCTTTTAAAGCCGCAATGCCACATCCTAATGGAGAAATAAAAGTTCAATTAACAAAGAAACGAAGAAAGCTTGTAGGTTCTGTTAGCTTACCAAAAGGAACAACAGGAGTTTTTAAATGGAAGGGAAAAGAAATACCATTGACAGAAGGAATAAAAGAAATAAAAATTAAAAATAACTAAATTATCATTCAGAGAAACGATTTTAAGGAAAGATGAGGAATCTCAAATAAAGAGAGTAACTAGAGATTCTTCACTTCATTCGTGCCTCATTGCGTTCTGAATGACGCTCTGCTGTCATTCAGAGGGAGGAACAACCGAAGAATCTCAAAACAATAAATAAACATGAATAAACTAAAAACACTACTAGCTATCCTAATTATAGTCAATACGATTGCTTGTAAGAAAGAAAAAAAAGAAGTTGCAACCAATTCTAAAATGGAAACAAAAACAGAATTAATCAATCGTGTTTTTGCCTTTTCAGAAAAACAATACGATAGTTTAATTCACCGTATTGAAAACAACAAACCTTTATTACAACCACGTGGAGTAACAGAAAATGGCGAACTACGTTTAAAACCTTTTCAAGATTGGACAAGTGGATTTTTCCCTGGAGCATTATGGTATATTTATAAAAATAATGCATCAGATACTTGGAAAGCAAATGCTATGAAATTTACAGAAGCCTTAGATTCTGTCAAGTATATCACCAATTCTCACGATTTAGGTTTTATGTTGAATTGTAGTTATGGAAATGGCTATTTACAGACAAAAGATTCAGCGTATAAAGAAGTTATTGTCAAAGGAGCAAGTTCATTAATTACCAGGTATAGACCTATTATCGGGACAATACAGTCTTGGGATACTACGCCTGATATGGGGTGGATTTCAAAACGAGGATGGGACACACCCGTGATTGTTGACAATATGATGAACCTTGATTTAATTTATAGAGCATTTGAATACTCAAAAGATTCCACTTTTTATAAAATTGCGACACAACATGCGAAAACAACACTAAAAAACCATTTTAGGGATGATTATAGTAGTTTTCATGTGGTAGATTATGATGCAAAAACAGGAGAAGTACGAAGCAGACAAACAGCACAAGGCTATATAGATTCATCATCTTGGGCAAGAGGTCAAGCTTGGGGATTGTATGGTTTTACACAAACGTATGAGAATACAAAAGATTCTATTTTCTTAAACCAAGCCAAAAGCATTGCAAACTATATCATGACCAGTACAAAAATTCCTAAAGATCATATTCCGTATTGGGATTATGACGCTCCAAAGATCCCTAAAGAACCAAGAGACGCTTCGGCAGCAGCAATTACAGCTTCAGCATTGTTGACCTTGCAAGAATTTGTTCCTGAAAAACGAGAAGAAATGATTGCCTATGCAGAAAGTATTTTAAGAAAATTATCATCAAATGATTACCTGGCTAAATACGGTGAAAATCAAGGATTTATTTTAAAACACTCAGTAGGAAATATCCACACAGGTGAAGAGAATGATAAACCCTTAAATTATGCAGACTATTATTTTTTAGAGGCTTTGAGTAAATGGGGGAATACGAAGTAATAAAGGACTAAGTAAGCTAGTTAGTTCGAGTATTTATATTTGTGTAAACACTCAGTTTACACAAATATAAATATATCAAGAACATGACAATACCAAAACTTAACGGTACTGACTTCTAGTGAATTATTTTATTACCAAAACAAAGCATACAAAGCAGCAAGAACTACCATTACTGCAAATGCTCCAATATTAAATAGAGGAGATGTTTTGAATAAGCTATCAGAAAATTCAATACCTTTTTCATCATCTGCACCTTTGTTTTGTGTATAACTTACTACAACAATAACTAGCATGGTTAGTAATGCTGTCATTCCCATTTGATGCATCCAAGGTTGCATTCCAGGAATAGCAACAAACTTAAAGGCTAAAGCAATAGGAATAGATGTTAATGCTCCTACAATCGCACCACGATTTGTTGTTTTTTTCCAGAATAATCCTAGAACAAATACAGCCAATATACCTGGACTTACAATGCCTGTCCATTCTTGAATAAACTGAAATGCTTGGTCTATACCTCCTAATAAAGGAGCCATTACAGCAGCAATTACTAAAGCAACCAATGCTGTAATACGACCAACTCTTACGGTAGTTTTATCATCTGCATTTTTATTGATGTATTGCTTATAGATATCCATAGTGAAAATGGTAGACGTAGAATTCAACATAGAAGCCAATGAAGATACAATGGCGGCGGCTAAAGCAGCAAAAGCTACGCCTTTAAGTCCTGTTGGTAAAAATTGTAACAACCATGGGTAGGCTTTGTCAGCCTGATCTAATGAAGGCATATTTAATTGTCCTGCATTACCTAAACGTGCCATGATTTCAGGATCATTAACCATTACATAAGCAGCAATTCCTGGTATTACAACAACCAAAGGAATGATTAATTTTAATACTGCAGCCAATAAAATACCTTTTTGTGATTCTTTTAAAGACTTTGCAGCCAATGTTCTTTGAATGATATATTGATTAAATCCCCAATAATATAAGTTAGCTACCCATAAACCACCAACTAATACCCAAATACCTGGCATATCTAAGTACTGATTATTAAAACTGCCATCGGCTTTAAATTCATCGATAATCATATGAAATTTATCTGGTGCAGCATCCCATACTTGGGTAAACCCAGCTATAGCTCCTTCACCACCAGAGACTGTGTTTAAGGCGATGTATGTGGTTACAAGACCGCCTAAAATTAAAAAGACGACTTGAATTACGTCTGTCCAAGCTACAGCGGATAGGCCACCATAAATTGAGTATGCAGCAGCAAAGAGAGCCAAGCCAATAATAGCATACATCATATCAAAGCCCATAATGGTTTGAATTGCCAAACCGCCTAAATACAAAACGGATGCAAGGTTAACAAATACATATAAAGCAATCCAAAATACTGCTAATATGGTTTTTAGATTTGTAGAAAATCGTTTTTCAACAAATTCAGGGATGGTATATAGACCCTTTTCAATAAAAATAGGTAGGAAATATTTACCTACTATGATTAGCGTAAATGCTGCCATCCATTCATATGAGGCAATGGCTAAACCTAGTGCAAACCCAGAACCTGACATGCCAATAAACTGCTCTGCAGAAATATTTGCTGCTATAAGTGAAGCTCCAATAGCCCACCAAGGCAATGATTTACTTGCTAAAAAATAGTCTTCTGCTGTTTTTTGCTCTCCTTTTTTATCTCGAGAAACCCATAAGCCCACGCCTAAAATTAAAATAGCATAAGCGATAAACACAAAATAATCCCAAAATCCAAATCCTGTTGTCATAGTATAAATATTAATCGTTGTTAAATGTATATAATTATAGTTCTTTAAGCATTTTTGCACTCGTTTCCGCAGTAATATCCCGTTGCGGATTGGCAAGCATTTCATAGCCTACCATGAATTTTTTAATAGTAGCCGAACGTAATAATGGTGGGTAAAAATGCATATGAAAGTGCCACCATTCACGATTGGTGTTGTCTGTTGGTTTTTGATGTATTCCTGCTGAATACGGAAAAGAAGTATTAAAAAGCTTGTCGTATTTACGTGTTAGCTCTTTATATATTTTTGCAAAATCTTCTTTTTCTTGCTCTGTAAACTGCAAGATGTCTGTAAGATGTCTTTTACTTATAATCATGGTTTCAAAAGGCCAAACAGCCCAAAAAGGGACTAATGCAACAAACGAATCATTTTCAACGACAATACGTTCCTTTTTTTCTAATTCCTTTTGTAAATAATCATATAAAAGGCTTTTTTTATGTTTTTTAAAATAGGCCTTTTGCTTTAAGTCTTCTTTTGCGGGTTCATCAGGAATAGAAGTTTGAGACCAAATTTGCCCATGAGGATGTGGATTACTAGCCCCCATGACTGTTCCTTTATTTTCAAAAATTTGAACATAGTTGATAAATGCTTCACTCCCTAGTGTTTTATATTCTTTTTGCCACAAATCAACTACTCTCACAATAGCTTCAACACTCATATTAGGAATCGTAAGATTATGTTGCGGTGAAAAACAAATTACTTTACAGATTCCTTTTTCACTTTTTGCTTTAAATAGGGCATCGTTTTCGTAGGTTCCGCTAGGAGTATCTTTCAATAAGGCACTAAAATCGTTTGTAAAGACAAAGGTATTTTTGTAATCAGGATTTTTTGCCCCTCCTATACGCGAATTTGTAGGACATAAATAGCAATTTTCATCATAAGCAGGTTTGTTTTCAGTGACAACTTTTTCTGTTTGTCCTTGCCATGGTCTTTTTGCCCGATGTGGAGATACTAAAATCCAATCTCCTGTTAAAGGGTTGTATCTTCTATGTGGATGATCTTCTAGATTAAATGTGCTCATTATTTTTTTAATATCTAAATTAAACCCGTTCCGTTTACAATTTCAACAGTATAAATTTCTGGTTTAATACTCGTTTTTTCTAAATAGTATGCTGTAATTTCTTCTGAAAAAGATGCCATTTTTTCTTGTTTTACTATATTTATAGTACAGCCTCCAAAACCGCCCCCCATCATTCTTGATCCAACTATAGCATCATGTTTTTTAGCATAGGCAGCTAAAATATCTAGTTCTTTGCAACTTACCTCGTAAGCATCTCGTAAACCTTCATGTGATTGATACATTAATGCACCCAATGCTTCAATATCATTGTTTTGTAATGCTTTAAATGCTTTTTCAACTCTGTTATTCTCATTGATAACAAATTCACAGCGTTTATAGACTATAGCATCAAATTGCTCTTGGTGTTTTTCTAATAAACTCAAATTTACATCGCGTAAAGCTGTAATTGTTGCATCGTATTGTTGAAGAATTTTCACACCTATTTCACATTCTTCTCGACGTGTGTTGTATGCTGATGAAGCCAACTCATGTTTTACTTTGGTGTCACATAATATAATGCCATAGCCATTTAAGTCTATAGTAGCATATTCAAAATCTAATGTTCTGCAATCTAATTTTAACGCATGGCCTTTTTTGCCATGCATACTTGCAAATTGATCCATAATGCCACATAGTACCCCTGCATATTCATGTTCTGCCTTTTGTGCCATTTGTGCCATTTCCGTTTTGCCAATACCAATTTCAAATAGGGTATTCAATGCAACAGCAAATCCGTTTTCTATAGCTGCTGAAGAGGAAAGTCCTGCCCCCATAGGAATATCACCTCCAAAAACGCAGTCAACACCTTTAATAGAATGACCAGCTTTTTTATATTGGGCTACAACTCCTAATAAATAGTTAGCCCATGAAGTATCAGTTTTGGCAAGATCATCAACATCCATTTGAAAATTTTCATTAAGGTCGCTAGCATAAAAACGAAATTTATTTACATCGTTTTTAGCTACTGCAAAATGAATTTCTTTATTTATAGCTGCAGGAAAAACAAAACCATCATTATAATCGGTATGTTCTCCAATTAAATTGATTCGTCCTGGAGAACGTACCAATAAAGGATTGTTTTTGTAAATCTCTTTAAATTTTTGTTTGATATCCTCTGAGTTCATTAATTTATTTTACTGAAAATTTGTATATACAAGTATAGGCATAATTTTCGTTTGGCTCTAAAATAGTTGAAGGAAAATTTGATTGATTTGGAGAGTCTGGAAAATGCTGGGTTTCTAAACAAAATGCAGAGCGATTGTGGTACGTTTTACCACTTTTGCCGATAATATCATTTAAAAAATTACTAGTATAGCATTGTATGCCAGGTTGGTTTGTAAAAACTTCCAGATATCTTCCAGAAATAGGCTCATGCACAGCAGCTACTAATGCTACTTTATTTTTATTGTTTTTTAATATCCAATTATGGTCATATCCACTACCAATTTTAAGCTGTTCATTATCAATATCAATACGTTTACCAATTGGAGTCAATTTTTTAAAATCAAAAGGAGTGTTGGTCGTCTCTCTGTATTCTCCTGTTGGTATCTGATTATTATTTAGAGGCGTAAATTGATCTGAATCAATCATTAGTTCATGATCTAAAATAGAGGTATTGCCTTCGCCTGCTAGGTTGAAATAAGAATGGTGAGTTAAATTTACGATGGTAGTTTTGTCTGTAGTTGCTTGATATGAAATTTGCAGTTCATTCTCTTCTGTTAAACGATAAATGATCTTTGTACTTAAGTTTCCAGGGTAATTTTCTTCACCATCTTTGCTTATATATTCAAGTTCTAGAGTCTGCTTACCTTCTATAGAACTAGCGTCCCAAACGACAGTATTAAATCCTTTAAGACCTCCATGAAGATGATTTTTGCCATTATTTACAGCAACATGATACGTTTTGCCATTGATATTAAATTTTCCATTTGCAATTCTATTTGCAAAACGTCCGACGGTAGCTCCCAAAAATACATTTCCAGAAATATACTCATCAATAGAGTCATAACCGAGTGCAATATCTTTAAATTTTCCATTTTTATCAGGAACATGAATTGAAACAATAGTTGCTCCATAGTTTGTAATTTCTACTTTTACACCGTTTTTATTGGTGAGAGTATAGAGCTTTGTTTGTTTCCCTTCTAAAGTTTTGTTAAAGTTATTTTTAGTCATAGGTAGTAAAGAATGTGTATAGTTTTTGAGGGTTATCAAAAAACAGTTTTTGATAATGTACTGATAATCCTTTAGATTTTAAAAATTCGGGAATTGTATCAATTAGATATGTCAACCCTGGAGCACCTCCATAACTTTTCCAATAGGCATTTTTTGCCATGTCCATCCCTAGGGTAATTTGATTTGGATAATCGTTTAATAATTCTTCTAAAAAGTAGAGCGTCCAGTTTTTGTCGTCTTTTTTCCAACGAAAAGCACTATCATATTCAATTTTTACGCCTGTATCTAGTACTTTTTTTTGATAGTTTAGATCTTTATTCCTATCGACATGAGAGAGTACGACATGCTCTAATTTTACTCCTAACTTTTCAAAAAATAATGCTTGCTCCAACGCTTGATTTCCAAAATTACTATGGGTTAGAATGGGAGCTCCTGTTGCTAAATGTGCATTGACTACTGCATGAAATATTTTTTCTTGATGTTTGGAGAAGGGTTCATTACCTGTAGCTAATTTAATTAATCCTGCTTTGTGCTTTGTCCTTTCGAGAATTGGAGAGGAGTAGTCGTATTTATCAATTCCTTGTTCAATATCTGCAATAAATAAATCGGTAAGTTGATCTTCTGTAAGTTTGTATCTCCAATGATTTTTTGGATAATAAATTTCTAGATGAATACCTGTTGGAACAATAATATTAACCTTACTTTTTTGACTAATTACTGCTGATAGCAGTGGGTTTCTACCACAATTTGCAGGCATAGTATCAACAACAGTTCTACCTCTAGCGGTATGAAAAGATTGTAATTCTTCTACTATTTTTTGGGGATCATTTAATAAAAATTCAGGATGCTCTTCCGTAACATAACAATCGTCAATAATGATATGTTCATGGGAATAGGTGAGTCCCATTTCTGATGAAGGTTTGTCTCCTAAAATGGTTCTAAAAAAAGGTTCTTTCATTTTTTATTTATTTAGCTGTCACACTGAGGTTTATAAAGAAACACAGAGATTCACGGCATGTTTTACTAAAGGCTGTAACTAAATATTTATTCATTATTCTTCCATCCATTACGTGAAATATCTGCAACTTTATCTGGTTGTTCTAGTATTGCTCCTTGTTGTATTAAAGTATCTTGTAATTTGTTGATATCAATAGTATTTGCTTCACAATCTGTATCTAATGATTGTACCGCTGCAAAACCTACTGTTTGCCCCATACTCATGGTTTGTGCCATAGACCGACACGATGCATGTGCATCATGTGTGGCTGAAAAACAACGTCCTGCTACCCATATATTTTTGCTATTTTTTGGGACTAATGTTCTATAGGGCACTCCGTAAGTGCCACCATTGGGCACATATTGCCAAAAAGTTTCTGATTTCCCATTAGCCGATTTTCGATGATCTTCAATAGGAGCTCCACATAAGAAGACTTGATCGTCAAATTGCTTAGCAGTCATACAATCTTCTTTTGTCAATCTGTATTCACCATAAACACGACGTGTTTCGCGTATGCCAATTTGATTTGAAAGACCTATAATTTTAGCATCTTGATACCCTGGAATTTCAGCTCTAAAAAAATCTTCAAAAATAAAGGATTGCCGTCTACCTTCAATTTCAGCTTTAGTAATTCCTTCTGGATCTAGCGGATCAAAATCGACCACTTTAACTGCTACTGTAGAAATACATTTTGGCTGACACATTTCATGTGCCGAACCTTCTTTTCTAGGTAAGGGGTGTTTACCAGAAACATAAGCATCACCCATTTTTTGCTTGAGCATTTTCTTACCTCCAGCAGCTTCAAACTCAGCTAAATCAACATTTGCCATTCTAAATATGGTAGTCATACTTTGTGCGGCTTCATTTTCTCCTGCTTTTTCATAAGGTATATCTGCTAAATGGCAATAATCAGCATCACCAGAAGCATCAATAATCCGTTTTGCAGTGATAGAGAAAAAACCAATTCCTTTATGGAATAAGATACATTCAGACTGTTCCCCTTTATTTTCTACACCAACAAGCATAGAATGATAAAGTGTTTGAATTCCGTTATTTATTAATAGATTATCCCAAACTTCTTTTAACTTTTCAGGATTGTAATTTACGCCTGTTCCTGCTCCGTAGGTATTTGGTCTTAAAAAAATATTACCTGATTTATGCAATTCATTAACTACGATATCGGGTAAGCCACCTACAATTTTTTTTGGTGTATCAGACGGTGTAAAGAAACCATAAAAGGTATCTAACATTTGTGTAGAACTACCACCAGGAAAACCATAGCGTTCTACAATAGTGACTTTATATTTCCCTTGACTTGCCGCTATGGCTGCCATTGCACCAGC
>Ga0256844_10000817_pt1 | contig 11715 bp, 7 predicted proteins | sample MusselsmetaG_FD_189100 | JGI IMG/M metagenome (GOLD analysis project Ga0256844, IMG submission 189100) | Mussel associated microbial communities from hydrothermal vent at the East Pacific Rise, Pacific Ocean - Mussels | ecosystem: Host-associated > Mollusca > Shell > Unclassified ... | reverse complement strand
AATACAGAAATTTTCAAAAGTAGAAAAGAGTAATAGACGAGACCCTAAAACAGGTTCAAATATAGTGAGTTTAGAATTTTATAAAGTGTATGATAATGAGACCATTAAACTGGTAAAGTTAAAAATACATCGTGAAAAAAGATTGGAGTTAAAAACATTGTTTGTGAAAGATTAGTAGACCAAAAACTACTAGATTTTACGGGTGTTTGCCAATGCTTTACCAAAAAGGTAACCTTTAGCTTAACGTCCAAAACGAACTCCGATGGTTTTATACGCAGAGAGACTCTGTATTTGAATTATAACACAAAAGAGTCAATAAGTCAATTTTAGAAAGGATAACGTAACTTATGATGGTAACGTTCATTTCACAATGTGAGAAAAATGCCCTAAAAAGAACACGAAGGGTTTTAGACTCTTTTGCCAATCGTATAGGCGATAACACTTGGCAAACTATTATCACCCAAGAGGGTTTAAATGCTGTTCAAAAGCTACTTAGAAAAACTGCTTCTAAAAGTACGGCTGTGTCTTGTCACTGGATACGAAGTAGAAGTAGGAGTGATTTTTTATGGGTAGTTGGAAACCAAGATGAGTTTGATGAAAATGGCATAGTTGCGGTAAACTATGGAGTAACTAAAAGATTTATAGGGGAGAAAGAGATAATGTTAGATAAGATTTATGCGAATACAAACGGACAACGGCTTAACCAACACCTTTTTGGGGTGGCTTACTTGGCTAAGTGTTTGATAGAAAAGATAGTTCCTGATGATGAGCCTTTGGCAGAGTCTGTTTATGTGGCTGGGGTGTGGCATGATATGGGGAAGTTGGATGATGGTTTTCAAGATTGGATTAAACTCAATAAAAAGTTTAAAGATATTCCTGAAGAGGGGGAACATATAGACAAGAAGACAGGTAAGTTTTCTTGGCAGAAATACCCACGACATAATGAATTCTCCTTGCTTCTTTTTGAAATATTATTTGATTCAAATCTCAATAAAGATTCTTTGGAGAGAGCCAAACATACCATCTATTGGCATCATGCTAAACCATTACGCAATAAAAAAGATGAAATTAAAAAAGTGGTTGGTATCTATAATAAAATAGAAGATTTTGAGAGTAGCTATGGTGATGTTGTTGATAAACTACGAGCTATTTTAGCTTCTATTGAGGAGATGTCAAATGAGTATGATGAAGATGCTATTGAGCTAAAGCCCATTGTTAAAACACATTTTGATGACATAGAAGAGAAGTTGGAAGGGATTGATTTACCTATTTATAAACGATACTCTACTAAAGAGAAAATAGATGGGTATAAACACAATATTGGATTTAACGCCAAAAATAACTTAGCAAGAACAGCCATCGTCACAGCCGATAGGCTTATATCTAAACTGACAGCCGAAGCGTTAGATGCTCATATTGTCAATAAAACTTTAGAGAGTCTACTTGATGAAGCTTTACAAAAAGATAGAGGTTTAGGAAGTGAGATTAAAAGTTGTTTGGATGGTTTTGAAACGAAATACCCAAATAGTGACAGAAACAAAGCTCAAAAAGAGACAGCCGAAGAGTTGGCTGATGAAGAGATAAATGTTGGAGTACTCAATGGACCAGCAGGATGTGGAAAAACCAAGATAGCTTTAGAGTGGGCATTAAAGACAAGTGCTAAAAAAATCTATTGGGTTTGTCCAAGAGTTCAAGTGTGTGAGGGTATTTTTGCTGACCTTTGTGGTGATGAGTACTTGCCTAATAGCTCCATCGAGATAGTAACTGGTGAGATTAAAAAGACGCAAAAAAATGGAAAAGTAGAAGAGACCATAGAGGGAGAAGAGTTTAAGGCTGATATTATTATTACGACCATTGACCAGTTGGTAAATAGTATTACGACGCATAAACATATTACGACACTTATGGACTTTATGCATGCACATGTGGTATTTGATGAGTACCACGAGTACATCACCATGCAGGGATTTAATTTGCTCTTTGCTGAACTGATAGAGATGAAAAAATATCGAGATAAAAATGATACTCTCTTAGTTTCAGCAACACCTAATCCACTCTTTATTACTAAGTTTTTAAATATATATGAAGATAATATTATAGGCATGAAGAGTTTTAACAATAGTTTATACAAGATTGAATTTATAGAGTTTGATGATAAAGATGAAGCTACCAATCCTTTGATGCAAGAGCAGAAAGAAAAAAATACATTTGTTATTAGTAACACAGCTATTATGGCTCAACGAAGCTTTATAGAACATCAAGCCAAAGAGAATAATATTCTTTTTCATTCTAAATTTACCAAGAGCGATAAAGAGATGCTTTTTAATGAAGTGTTTGAGAGTTTTAAAAAGGGTGGCAGTCAAAAATATGATGTATTACGAAGTGGTCCTGTGGTTCAAGCTTCACTGAATATCACTTGTAAAAAGATGATAAGTGAAATGAGTCATGCAGAAAACTTTTTGCAACGCTTGGGGCGACTTGATAGATTTGGTGAGAGTGATGAGGTGAATGTTTATACCATTGCCATTACTGAAGGGGTAAAGAGTGGAAAATCCAAAGATGGAACTTCAAGATTTTTAAAAAGACTATATGCCCTACAGAGTACCAAAGCTTGGTATGATTTTTTAGCAAACAGTTTAACAAAAGAGAGTTATACGATTAATGAGCTTTATGGCTTGTATGAGAACTTTTATAAAGATGAGAATACGAAAGAGCTGATAACACAAGATTTGGTAGATGCTTTTAAAAAGAGTGTTGAGATGATAGATGCCAATGTGTTAGACCCAAAAAGTTTTCCAAAGAGTAAAAAAGATGAAAAAGGGGGAGTGAAAATAAAGAAAAATTCGTTACGAGGAAATAGCTTATTTGTTGAGATGGCTAAATGTCAAATTAATAATACCGAAGAGATAGAAATTTTAGCAGAGTACAGTTGTGAAGCATTAGAAAATAGTATGACTGTAGAGGTAGATAGTATAGAGGGGTATGGAGATTCCAATAAAAACTTACTCTCATTTATGGCAAAGAAACATCATAATATTAAAGATGTAAAAAAAGCTTATAAAGATGCTCAGCTTATCAATGAGGCACGAGACCCCAGTACTCCTATCTATTTGAGTTACACTAAAGAAGATTTACAAAAGGTAAATTGTGAACCTCATGAGTTTGCACAATATTATGCAATGGGTTTAAAACAGCCTATTGGTATAATCGAATTATCACAACTGAAAAAACAAAATTAAAAGGAAATAATAGATGAAAAACGAAAAGATTACAGGTATACGAAGTGTTGATTTTAAGATAGTGGCAAAAGGTCACGGTGTGGTAAACTGGAATGGTCCAACCAACCTTGCACAAGAGAATGGTACAACGGTTGATAACCATACGATGCCAAAATTGAGAGGCTATACAAATTTATCAGGAAAAGTAAAAGATACAGGGTATAAGTACAGAAAAGAGCCAACGGATATTGACTTTAAGAAGAATCCTCTCTATATTAGTCAAAACTGTGTGCGTCACCATCTGTTTAAAGCACAAGCTTTTGATTTGCACTATGCTGATAAAAAAAATATTAAAAACATATTGGCTTCTATTACAGGTTTGGTTCGTGGATTTGTTGTTCCTGCAAGTCAAAATAAGAGAACAAGCCCCTTGTTACTTGAAGATTTTGTAGACCAATTGGGTAATGGAAACTTTGAGCAGTTTGGACAAGCTGGGGTAAGAGACAGTTCTTCTTTCTATTCTAAAACTACTTTTGGAGATACCGAATATATTTCGTATGGTTCAATTAACATAGAGCAGTTACAGTTTATTTCACTTGACAAAAAGTTTGACCGTGAAGCGATGGAGATAAAGACAGGTGAGGGTGAAGAGGTGGCTAAATTGGTTGAAGCGTATATTGTTTCTATTGATGATAAGGGGCGATCTGCTAAAGCTACTTTTCATGAAAACTGTGTGAGAAATGGTACAATTTTTGAAGAGGGTGAAAATGGTATTTTACTTAATGATGATGCTGTAGCAGTTTTGATAGATGAAACACTTCGTATGATAAGTGAGCTTTCTATTCGTCAAGCTAAGTCTTATATGTATGTAGATGAGATGACGGTTGACTATAATGACAGTACCCAAATGATGAGAGTAAAACATGAAGAAGGTAGTGTAAATAGTACACCTAGTTCTGAATATGCTCACTACTTCTATGCAAAAGAGAAATAATGAAAATAGAGATAGAGTATGAAGCTTCATGGCGAAACTCTTTTCTTGATGGGAGTAACGATGAGGTTTTACCGAAAAAAGGAAGAAAATTTATAGGTTCGATTACGGCTCTTAAAAAGAGTGAGAACTATATTACAAGAGATGTTACACTTAATACAGTGATGGGAATTTTAAATCGTCTTATTGGAGAGCAGAGAAAGCTTTATCAATCACGAGATGATGCGAACTATTTTTTTAAAGATATGGAGTCATTGGTCTCTTTTAACGATAATGTTCAAGTCAAAAATAGTGAGCTGGTCTATTTGCGAAATATGTCGGGGAATACTGACCAAAACTCATTTACAGGTATGATAAATACCAATGATTCCATGTTTGTTTCTGATTATTCGAAAGAATTTTGGAGTGTTTTGGCATTAGAGTTGGATGAGCTTTTAGAGTTTATTGTTCATAGTAGAGAGATTGATAATGTTATTGAACTTGACCCTTTGGTGATTTCGGACAGATTTGCAGAGATAGGAAAGTTTAAAGCTCTTGAAGAGAGTGATGAGATGGTTAAAGTTTTAGAGGTATTAGAAAAAAAGTTTGAAGGTACTAATTATAAAAATAACAAAGGTTTAGTTGTTCCGTTAAACTTGTACTGTTCGGCTCTTTATTTGCAGTTGGATCGTTTATCTTCTCAATATGATTTGAGTTCGGCTTTGACTAAAACAAAAACAATTACAGGTATTTCTAAACGCTTGTTTACTAAAAAAGATTTTATGAATCGTTTTACAACAGGTGAAAAAAAGAAGATTTTTGGAAATCCATATATTGCTAAAAGTTTTGTAGAAGGTGAGGGGCAGGTAACATCTATGCTTATTAAAGCGAGTGGTGTTTTAGAAATTATTATAGATATTCCAAGAGATGAAGCCAAAGCTCTAAAAAAAATGATAGAAAATGCAGGAGTTTCTAGTTTTTATCTTGGTAAAAAGGGTTTAGCATATGTGACCAACATAGACACAAGAGAGGTAAAGAAAAAATGACATATTACATAGACATAAAACTAATGCCCAAAAAAGAGATAAGAGAAAACGTACTGTTAAATCAGGTTTATACCTCTTTTCATAAACGCTTGTATGATTTAAAGTCAAACAACATTGCAGTAAGTTTTCCAGAGTATCGGTTAAAGCTTGGTAGGTTGTTTCGTATTCATGGCTCAAAAGAGGCTCTTGAAAAACTTCAAGAGAAAGATTGGCTAGGTAAATATGCAGAGTTTTGTAAAGTTTCTAAAATAGAAGCCATACCCCCAAGAGTACAATATCGAACGGTGTCAAGAATCCAACAAAACATGACAGAAGCAAAATTAAGACGGCTCATAAAAAGAGGAAACATACCTGAAGAAGACATAAGAAAATACCGAATAAAAATGCTTCAAGGGGGATTAGATAACCCTTATGTAGAACTTGTAAGCATGTCAAATGGAAAGTTGCATAGACGCTTCATAGAGTTTGGAGAGTTAGAAGATGTAGAAACAAAAGGTGAGTTTGATTTATTTGGATTAAGCAAGGTCACAACTATCCCTTGGTTTTGAAAATGACCTAAAAAAGAGACCTTTATTTTTACCTCATCAACAAAGCCCCTAAAACAAGGGCTATAAAAATCTCATAAGAATAATGGTATAATCCATGAAAATAGCTTTAGTCCTAAGTATAAGGGAGCTTCCGAGCATTAATTTGCAGTGTACTACCGAATAGGTAGCTTGGAAGTATGGAACGCCAATTCAGGTGGAGCATTAGTCGTGTACTACCGAATAGGTAGCTTGGAAGATATGAACCAACGCTCATTGCTTGATAGCTACGTGTACTACCGAATAGGTAGCTTGGAAGTTAGGCTTCACACCCTGCCCTTTAAGTTTTAGGTGTACTACCGAATAGGTAGCTTGGAAGACAAAATAAAGGGGATGGTATGAGCTGGTATGGTGTACTACCGAATAGGTAGCTTGGAAGAGTTCAACTTAGACTTCCATGCCCAATTCGTAGTGTACTACCGAATAGGTAGCTTGGAAGACTCCCAGAGTGCCTTGCACTCGGCCTGATATGTGTACTACCGAATAGGTAGCTTGGAAGAGTATTTTTTGTAGGAAGTATAGTATAAATGAGTGTACTACCGAATAGGTAGCTTGGAAGCTTCGCAACTAATGCTACTCCATTGTAAAAGTGTGTACTACCGAATAGGTAGCTTGGAAGTTTGCGCCCATGCTCAATATTGAAATTCTCAAGTGTACTACCGAATAGGTAGCTTGGAAGCTAAAAAAAGAGACGCATGGCTAAAAATAGGCGTGTACTACCGAATAGGTAGCTTGGAAGTTTCGTTATAGGAGATGTCGAATATGTAAAAGGTGTACTACCGAATAGGTAGCTTGGAAGGTAATACCGACGTACTGAAACATCTGTCCCGAGTGTACTACCGAATAGGTAGCTTGGAAGTTAAAGCAGAAGAGGGAAATCTCTACTGCAAGGTGTACTACCGAATAGGTAGCTTGGAAGCACTAGATGAGTATGACATCATCTTTGTAGGAGTGTACTACCGAATAGGTAGCTTGGAAGATCATAAGACAACTCTTGAAGTTCAATATTTGGTGTACTACCGAATAGGTAGCTTGGAAGCAAGACAAATACCAAAAGCCATAAAAGAAGCAGTGTACTACCGAATAGGTAGCTTGGAAGTTATCACCTATACGTTTCCATACAACAACTACGTGTACTACCGAATAGGTAGCTTGGAAGTTTAACTAAGGTCTTTTGATGTTCTCTAAGTTGTGTACTACCGAATAGGTAGCTTGGAAGTACTTTGCCATCTACCTTGAGGTCATGGTAGTGTGTACTACCGAATAGGTAGCTTGGAAGTTGATGTCTTCTAAGTTCTTCTTCTCCCATATGTGTACTACCGAATAGGTAGCTTGGAAGCTGAATGTGACCAACTCTACATGATGCCAACTGTGTACTACCGAATAGGTAGCTTGGAAGATGGTACTCAAAGACACTCTAAGAGGTTTAGGGTGTACTACCGAATAGGTAGCTTGGAAGTTTTAAAGAAGCGATTAACGTGTTGATAGCATGTGTACTACCGAATAGGTAGCTTGGAAGTGCATAACTGTTTTATAGTTATAACTTTTTAAGTGTACTACCGAATAGGTAGCTTGGAAGTAGTGCAAAAAGTTATGGCAAAAATGGAGATTGTGTACTACCGAATAGGTAGCTTGGAAGATCAATTTCAAAGAGCCACAAAGTTATAGCAAGTGTACTACCGAATAGGTAGCTTGGAAGTGCTGTGTTAGCATGGGCTTCATCACCTGCTGGTGTACTACCGAATAGGTAGCTTGGAAGTTTAATATGCGTTGTGTTGATGCTAACACTTTGTGTACTACCGAATAGGTAGCTTGGAAGTTGAGTGGCCACAGCCGTCTGCACCCCAGCTTGTGTACTACCGAATAGGTAGCTTGGAAGTTATTACCCGTTAACGACATAAATTCCCAAAAGTGTACTACCGAATAGGTAGCTTGGAAGTCTCATTTGTGCAAGTCGTGGGAGGAATGTGAGTGTACTACCGAATAGGTAGCTTGGAAGAAAAGCAAAACTATGTGACTGGGATGCGTCTCGTGTACTACCGAATAGGTAGCTTGGAAGCCCAAGCACTATCTACCCAAACCACACAAAGTGTGTACTACCGAATAGGTAGCTTGGAAGTATTAGTAACCATTCATGCGTCATGTTTCCGTGTGTACTACCGAATAGGTAGCTTGGAAGTATGAGGGATTGGTTTTCTTCTAGCTCTGCTTGTGTACTACCGAATAGGTAGCTTGGAAGAGAGAGGTAGAGTGACTTTGCGATGATGGCTTGTGTACTACCGAATAGGTAGCTTGGAAGAAGTGATTCTTTCTCGAATGAGATATTATCTGGTGTACTACCGAATAGGTAGCTTGGAAGTAAAGCAGATACGTGTGGCGAAGGCGTTCAATGTGTACTACCGAATAGGTAGCTTGGAAGTCGATGAGGTAATGAAGAAACTCTTTGAGGGTGTGTACTACCGAATAGGTAGCTTGGAAGATTAAGGCACTCAAAGCCTACCTAAAGAAAAGGTGTACTACCGAATAGGTAGCTTGGAAGTACATAGCCAACGCACACCTCTACGGTCTTGCGTGTACTACCGAATAGGTAGCTTGGAAGAATATATAAAATTACTGCAATATATTGTGATAGTGTACTACCGAATAGGTAGCTTGGAAGTTGCATATGCTGAGGATATAGTACTTGAGTGTGTGTACTACCGAATAGGTAGCTTGGAAGCTATTTGGCAGCAACTAGAAAGAGTAAGAACTGTGTACTACCGAATAGGTAGCTTGGAAGTGAGTCCAGCCACTGGCTATCTCCCCACTCAAGTGTACTACCGAATAGGTAGCTTGGAAGCTGTAGCGTTCTTAGCTTATCATACTGTTCATGTGTACTACCGAATAGGTAGCTTGGAAGAAAAATAAAACAAGAACCCAACAACAGAAACAGTGTACTACCGAATAGGTAGCTTGGAAGAAAACCATCCAAAAACACGAAGCCCCACATACGTGTACTACCGAATAGGTAGCTTGGAAGCCGAACAAAGAGTGCTCCTATTATCCTTGCCCGTGTACTACCGAATAGGTAGCTTGGAAGTGCTATATTTTCTATGTTTTCCACGACTACTCGTGTACTACCGAATAGGTAGCTTGGAAGTGTTAAAAAACAGACCAAAGATGTCATTTAAAGTGTACTACCGAATAGGTAGCTTGGAAGAGAGGCTGCTTTGTTGCTAGAAGCATTGAAGTGTGTACTACCGAATAGGTAGCTTGGAAGAAGTATACTTTGTAATCATAGTGAGCCTTTCTGTGTACTACCGAATAGGTAGCTTGGAAGGCCAGATACTTCTGTATCTACGTCTTTTGTCGGTGTACTACCGAATAGGTAGCTTGGAAGATCACAGACAATGAAACGCTCATCGCTGCTTCGTGTACTACCGAATAGGTAGCTTGGAAGAAACTGTCTAAACATGAAACGTGCCAATGCAAGTGTACTACCGAATAGGTAGCTTGGAAGAACAACAAACATGGGGTTTAAGGATGTAGTAAGTGTACTACCGAATAGGTAGCTTGGAAGCTTTAGATAATTAAAGGACTTAGAATGAGTAAGTGTACTACCGAATAGGTAGCTTGGAAGAAAAAGTAAATTCATCGCTAAAATAGCTTTAGGTGTACTACCGAATAGGTAGCTTGGAAGTACCAATAACCATTCGTGCGTCATGTTTCCGTGTGTACTACCGAATAGGTAGCTTGGAAGCATTATTGTTTTTGTTTTTCTTTCAATTATAGGTGTACTACCGAATAGGTAGCTTGGAAGCCAAAGCTTCCACTCTCCTACCCAAGACAAAAGTGTACTACCGAATAGGTAGCTTGGAAGTTTCATTAATGCGTTAGCTGTGCAATCAAATAGTGTACTACCGAATAGGTAGCTTGGAAGAAACGAACTTGTTACACTAGAAATTGTAAACAGTGTACTACCGAATAGGTAGCTTGGAAGAAGAGTAAGAATACTAACAGCCCTACAGATTGGTGTACTACCGAATAGGTAGCTTGGAAGATAAAGGCTAATATAGGGTATTTAGCTATAAAGTGTACTACCGAATAGGTAGCTTGGAAGTTGAACATCTTAACTTCAAACACCCCTTTTTTGTGTACTACCGAATAGGTAGCTTGGAAGTATAAATAATTTCTCTATAACTGCCTTGGTTGGTGTACTACCGAATAGGTAGCTTGGAAGTTGTGAAATATAGCAGAGTTAGAAGAGTCTAAGTGTACTACCGAATAGGTAGCTTGGAAGATATAAGTCGTTTCAAGCATTTCTTTTTTTCTGTGTACTACCGAATAGGTAGCTTGGAAGACTACACTCCTAAGCGTCCTAAACCCAACCTTGTGTACTACCGAATAGGTAGCTTGGAAGACAAACAAAAGCCCACCACATGGGCAACACACGTGTACTACCGAATAGGTAGCTTGGAAGTTCATAATGCCACTTGGGTGAGTGTACTCATTGTGTACTACCGAATAGGTAGCTTGGAAGTCTGAGGCATCAGAAGATTTCCCAGCAGATGAGTGTACTACCGAATAGGTAGCTTGGAAGCAAGAGCCTCTAACGCTTCAGTTAGCATAGGAGTGTACTACCGAATAGGTAGCTTGGAAACAGTAGAGTATGTGGAGAAGATAGAGGTAACAGTGTACTACCGAATAGGTAGCTTGGAAGTTAAATTTCCAATCGTTTGCCCCTCATCAACAGTGTACTACCGAATAGGTAGCTTGGAAGATCTTTATTGAGTGTGATAGTTAATGTATTTTGTGTACTACCGAATAGGTAGCTTGGAAGTTGAAGATGGTGGGTTTTCTGTAGGGGTTGGGGTGTACTACCGAATAGGTAGCTTGGAAGTTTACTATCCGTTAATTCAAAATCTTCACTAGGTGTACTACCGAATAGGTAGCTTGGAAGCTCGGTTATTTAAGCCGTAGGGGTAAATGTAAGTGTACTACCGAATAGGTAGCTTGGAAGATAGACTATAGTGTAGAGGATAAGGCAGACTGGTGTACTACCGAATAGGTAGCTTGGAAGCAGTTGCACATGGTTCAGCCCCACACCAAGCAGTGTACTACCGAATAGGTAGCTTGGAAGACATGATGAGCAAAAGAGAAACCTACGAGTATGTGTACTACCGAATAGGTAGCTTGGAAGATGAAACTAACAGGTGGGGCGATTATTTTATTGTGTACTACCGAATAGGTAGCTTGGAAGTTAATGCAAAAGATGATGTTACATTGTCACCAGTGTACTACCGAATAGGTAGCTTGGAAGCACAAACACTACACTTCGTCATCATTTACCTCGTGTACTACCGAATAGGTAGCTTGGAAGTGAAGGCAGTACCCCCCAGTACATGAGTATTGGTGTACTACCGAATAGGTAGCTTGGAAGACCCACGCCTTCAGCCACTTCAAGCACACCCTGTGTACTACCGAATAGGTAGCTTGGAAGTGACGAACTCATATCATGGTCGGCTAAAGCCAACCCTACGAACCTTATATATTTTAGTTTAAAAAAACATTCCCATAAATCCAGCGCCTACTTCTGTTGCCATGTCTTTGGCTACGTCACCCATGGGCATACTCTCCATGAGTTTTCTGTTTTCTTCTCCCATGACAGAGTCTAGTTGTTTGTCCATTTGGTAGCGTATGAGCTTTTGCATGTTCAAGTCTATCTTAGGATGTTTGAGAGAACCATATACTTTCCCTGCAAACTCCTGTCCTTGCATCTTGAGGTCAAAGTATGCATGGACAGTGTTTTGCTTACTGTCTAGTTTTGTACGTGTGAGGTAGAAGTGGCTTTGCTTGTTTTGAAGCATGAGGTCACCAAGTAAGACGTCTTTGTGATACACAGCACGTAGGGTACTTGC
>Ga0256844_10000816_pt1 | contig 11730 bp, 10 predicted proteins | sample MusselsmetaG_FD_189100 | JGI IMG/M metagenome (GOLD analysis project Ga0256844, IMG submission 189100) | Mussel associated microbial communities from hydrothermal vent at the East Pacific Rise, Pacific Ocean - Mussels | ecosystem: Host-associated > Mollusca > Shell > Unclassified ... | reverse complement strand
TTCCGTTTATGAAAAAGATGGAAAAATTTGGTTAAAATCTAGTGAGTATAATGATGAAAAAGATAGAGTTGTAGTGCGTGAAGATGGACGACCAACTTACCTTGCAGGTGACATTATCTACCATGATAACAAGTTTCAAAGAGATTATGATAGTTATATAAATATCTGGGGAGCAGACCATCATGGATATATCGCTAGAGTAAAATCAGCTATTCATTATCTTGGATATGATGATAAAAAACTTGAAGTTATACTCTCTCAAATGGTAGCACTCCTAAAAGGTGGCGAGCCTTTCAAGATGAGTAAACGTGCTGGTAACTTTATCCTTATGAGTGATGTTATAGAAGAGATTGGAAGTGATGCCTTGCGTTTTGTGTTTTTGACTAAAAAGAGTGATACACATCTAGAGTTTGATATAGACGAACTTAAAAAACAAGATAGTACAAACCCGATATTTTACATCCAATATGCTCACGCTAGGATAAATCAAATCTTTGAAAAAAGTGGAAAAAGTATCGATACTATAATAGATGTCAAGCTAGAAAACCTAGATGAAGACTCAAGAAATATACTTTTTTCTGCCCTACTTCTACAAGAAGTTTTAGAAGACTCTTTTGAAAGTAGGCAACTTCAAAAACTAACTGAATATTTACGAAACTTAGCAGCTTCGTATCATCAATTTTACAATAAACACAAAATAGTTGGGAGTGAAAATGAAGAACAACTTTTAAAGCTTTCAGCAATGGTTGCAACAAGTTTAAGAGTAGGATTATCACTTATGGGAATAGAAGCAAAAGATAGAATGTAAAACTTCTATCTTTTAATCCTGAAAATCATTATCAATTTAATATCTATTTAAGCTTATAAGAGTTATAATCCTCTCAAATTATGATAATCAATTCCAATATCAAATAAAAGGTCACAAGTGAATAATATAAATGTTGTCCTAGCAGGTCAACCAAATGTCGGCAAAAGTATGCTCATAAATGCGATAAGCGACTCAAAGTTAAAAGTTGGAAACTTTAGTGGCGTTACAGTCGATAAAACAGAAGTTGACTTCAAGTATTGTGATGAAAAAAGTTGTACGGATTATAACATCCATATCATAGATCTTCCAGGGGCTTACTCTCTTACAGAATATACAATAGAAGAAAAAGTTACAAAAAACTTTCTAGTTGAGGGTGCGTATGATGTTGTTGTAAATGTTGTGGATTCTACCAACTTAGAGAGAAATCTACTCTTAACCATGCAACTTTTAGAACTTGGAAAAAAAGTTGTTGTGGCACTAAACATGAGTGATGAGGCTAAAAAAGAAGGTATTGATATAAATGCCCAACAACTTAGTGCCATATTAGGAGTGCCTTGCATCAAGACTTCTGCTAAAGAAAATACTGGGATAGATGAGTTAAAAGAGGCTGTCATATTAAGTGCCAATCAAATTACTAATACTTTAAAAGTTATCTACAGTGATACTATCGAAGAAGAGATAGATAGAATTGTAACTTTTTTAAATGATAAACATTATAAAAGTGAAACTAGCTATAGAGACATGGCTGTAAAACTTCTTCAAGAAGAACCAAGAATGTATAAAAAGATGCATGATGAGCCTATCTGGATAGAATTATTACCGATTATCAGAGGTTCTTTAGATCATATGTATCTGCATTATGAGACAAAAGATATAGATGAGATTTTTGCAGATGAGCGACAAGCATTTTCTCGTGGTGCAGCTTTAGAAGTTCAAAGTCTTAAAACAACATTCAAAGAAAATATGACTCAAAAAATAGACGCTATTTTGATACATAAAATCTTTGGCGTTCCTATATTTTTATTTTTTATGTGGCTACTTTTTCAACTTACATTTGAAGTAGGTTCAATTCCCATGGATTGGATAGATAAGCTTTTTACGGCATTTGCAGATGGAGCTAGACATCTATTTGGAGATGGTGAGCTAGGTTCACTTATAGCTGATGGTATGATTTCAGGTGTTGGTGCAGTTGTGATGTTTTTGCCAAATATAATGATACTTTTTTTAGGAATAGCACTACTTGAAACTACTGGATATATGAGTAGAGTTGCATTTTTACTAGATGGTTTTTTTCACAAATTTGGACTTCATGGGAAGAGTTTTATACCTCTTGTTACTGGTTTTGGATGTTCAGTTCCAGCTTACATGGCAGCAAGAACTCTAAAAAATGAAAAAGATAGATTATTAACTCTATTTATCATCGGTTTTATGAGTTGTGGTGCTAGGCTTCCTATCTATGTACTTTTTGCAGGTGCATTTTTTGCAAAAGAGAGTGCTGGAAATATCTTATTTTTGATATATATTTCAGGTGCATTGTTAGGTTTAGTAGCTGCAAAAGTGTTAAATGTAGTTGTATTTAAAAATGAAGATGAACCATTTGTAATGGAGATGCCAAAGTATCGTTTGCCTTCATTTAGACTTATCTGGCATACAGTTTGGAACAATGCAAAAATGTATCTAAGAAAAGCAGGAACATACATACTTGCAGCTTCTGTACTTGTTTGGTTTGCTAGTAACTATCCAAAAAATCATCAACTTTCAGAAAACTACACACAAAAAATAGAATATACTCAAGGTGAAGCAGAAAAAAAATTATTAGAAAATGAGTTAAATTCAAAACTTTTAGAAGGAAGTTATCTAGGAATTATAGGAAAAGCTACGGAACCTCTATTTGCTCCACTTGGATTTGACTGGAAGTTAACTGTTGCACTTGAGACTGGACTAGCAGCAAAAGAAGTTGTAGTTTCAACTTTAGGAGTTTTATACTCACTTGGTAGTGATGTTGATGAAAATAATAGTGGTTTAGTTCAAAAGATAAAAAACAATATACCATTTCCTTCAGCTGTATCATTTATAATATTTGTGATGATATATCTACCATGTCTTGCTGCATCAATGGTCTTTGTGAAAGAAGCTGGAAAGTGGAAATACCTCGTTTATCTATTTGTTTTTACAACCGCAACCGCATGGATTATGAGCTTTATCGGGTATAACATCGCAAAAGGATTAGCATGAATTTGAGTCAATTACATAAAGGTGATAAAGGTGTTATCACTAAGATAAATGCAGATAAAGTTTTAAAAACTAGATTTTACTCTTTTGGTGTTTACAAAGGAGCAAGATTTGAGATTATCACCTGTTCATTGACAAAAAGTACAATGGAATTAAAAGTAGGAAACACGATGATTGCACTTCGTCGTGATGAAGTAGAAAAAATAGAAGTGGAACAAAATGATGAAAAATAGTTTAATTTTAATTTCACTTTTAGAGCTATCTATCAATGCTTATGAGATTAACCATGATGGCTATATTCGAGCTGGTTTTCAACACCAAAATGAAGGAGAATTTGCAATTGGTGGGAAACTACACACAAAGATAAAACCTAGATCTGATTTAGCTTTTGGTGCTTCATTTTATACAACACAAGGAATTAACAAAAAGTATAATGATGGAGTAACATTTTTTAATTCGTCTGCAAAATCATACTCTTTACTTGGTGAAGCATATATAAAAGGAAACTTTAGAGACACAACTCTTACTATTGGTCGCCAAGAGATAGATACACCTTATGCAGATACAGATGATATAGGTATGATACCAAACAGTTTTGAAGCTATAACACTCTCAAACAGTAGTTTTAAGGGAACAACTATATTTGCAGGATATTTAAAAAAGATGTCAGGAGTTGACAGCGAAATACCTGAAAAATTCAATGATATAGGAAAAGTTTTTACTGTAGGTGTAAGTTATGATAAGTTTGAAGATATTGACTTAAGTGCATGGTATTACGATGTTAATAATTTGGCAAAGATAAGTTATGTTGAGGCAGGCTATGAAAAAAAATTTGCCGATTTTGATTTTGATTTTGATTTTCAGTATAGTAACCAAGATTTTAACCATGAAGGAGAAGTAGATATCTATGGAGCTTCTTTAGGCGTTGAAAAAAGTGAAATTACTCTAAGTATCGCCTATGATAAAGCTAACTCAACAGATGGACAAGTTGCTGATAACTTCTTTGGTGGTGGTCCATTTTTTATAAATTGTGAACACGACACTATGGTAGAAGTTGGAGCAAATGGAGAAGCTTACCGTTATGGTTTGGAATTTGATGTTAGTAAATTTGGAGTTTCTGGTTTAGAACTTGGCATAAGCTACCTTGATGCAAAAGGTGATGATAGTGATATAAATGAAGTTGATTTTGTAGCTAACTTTCAAGTAAGTGATAATTTAACATTTGATTTTATATATAGTGATGCTACTGACAACATGGATAGAAGAGAGTCTTTCAAAAATACAAGGGCTTTTGCAAATTATAGGTTTTAAAAAGAGTAATACTAACTTTTCAAAAGGTTAGTATTACTCTTTTTTATCTGAAGTTGGCTGTATCTTATCAAGGAAACTATTAAACTTATTTGTTAACTCCTTAGTTAACTCAGATGACTTACTATCACCCTCTTCTTCTGCCTCTTCTTCAACTACCTCTTGTGGTAAAGATTCATCTATAAAAGCACCTATTGAAGTCAATCTTTCATAACGCAAATCAAGTCTTGTTTCATCATCAAGTTGTTCTAACTCATTTACAGTATCTAAAAAGTATTTTTTCAAAACTAAAATAGCTTTTGCTTTATCACGATGACCACCTTCGATAGGCTCATCAATCAAATCATCTATAAGATTTAACTCTTTTAAATCCTCAGCAGTAATCTTCATAGCTTTTGTAGCTTGTTCTTGTTTTTTAGGATCATTCCATAAAATAGCTGCACAACCTTCAGGAGATATAACAGAAAAAACAGAATATCTCATCATCGCAAATCTATCTGAAACACCAATAGCCAAAGCTCCACCACTTCCACCTTCACCTATCACGATAGAAACTGTTATAGTATTTAAATCACTAAGCTCGTACAAGTTTTTAGCGATAGCCTCACTTTGACCTCTCTCTTCAGCTCCAATTCCAGGATATGCACCTGGAGTATCTATAAGAAAAAGAACTGGAATTTTAAACTTTTCTGCCATTCTAGCAACTCGCAAAGCTTTTCTATAACCATCAGGTTGAGGCATACCAAAGTTTCTTCTTATCTTATTTTTAGTTCCTCGACCTTTTTGTTCACCAATAACTATAACTTTCTTTCCAGAAATTGTACCGATATAACAAATTATCGCAGGATCATCATTAAAAACTCTATCCCCGTGAATCTCATAAGCATCTTCCATCATGCCACGAACATAATCAAGAGCATAAGGACGGCTTGGGTGTCTAGCTAACTGCAACTTTTGATAATCTGACAAACCTTTATAAGTTTTAGATATCTCTTTTTCTAAATTTTTTTCAAGAGTTGCAACCGTAACAAAATCACTAACAGATTTTGCCTCATTCAAATCATAATCAAGTTGCTGTATATTTTTTTCAAACTCAAGATAGCTAACCATGAAAATCCTTACTTAAATTTTCTCAAAATTATCGAACCATTTGTACCACCAAAGCCAAATGAATTACTCATAATTGTATTTATTTCAGTATATCTAGCCTCATTTGGAACATAATCCAAATCACAATCTTCATCAGCCGTAGTATAGTTTATAGTTGGAGGAAGTACTCCATCTCTCATAGCCATGACAGATATGATAGCCTCCATCGCTCCAGCTGCTCCTAAACAGTGCCCTATTTGACCTTTTATAGAACTAACAGGTGGACAATTATCACGACCATCAAAAAGCATTTTTAGTGCTTCTGTTTCGTTTTTATCATTTGCAGGTGTACTTGTTCCATGTGCATTTACATAGTCAATCTTAGGCTCTCCTGCCATCTTAAAAGCTGCTTTCATAGCACGATATGGCCCATCAACTACAGGAGAAGTTATATGATTTGCATCACCACTCTCTCCAAAACCTATAACCTCTGCATAAATTCTAGCCCCTCTTTTTTGAGCTGATTCTAACTCTTCAAGAACCAAAGCACCAGCACCCTCACCCATGACAAAACCATTTCTATCTGCATCAAATGGACGTGACGAACCTTCAGGATCATCGTTTCTAGTAGAAAGTGCTTTCATAGCAGCAAATCCACCAATCCCAGCTCCACATATCGCAGACTCTGCACCAACAACTAACATACTATCAGCTCCACCTAAAGCAATAGTCTTAAAAGCATTGCTTATAGCATGAGTTCCAGCAGCACATGCAGTAACATCTGAAAGATTTGGTCCTTTTAATCCATACTCAATAGTTATAAAACCACCAAGCATATTTACCAAAGATGAAGGTATGAAAAATGGAGATATTCGTCTAGGGCCTCTAGTTTCTGCTATAACAGAGTTTTTCTCTATGTTTGGAAGTCCACCTATTCCAGAAGCTGATACTATTCCAAATCTTTCACTATCTATTTCAGAAAAATTTGCATCTTCCATAGCTTCTCTACTAGCTTTCATACCAAGTTGTATAAAACGATCTGCTTTTTTAACCTCTTTTGGATTCATAACAGCTGTTGGGTCAAAGTCACGAACCTCACCTGCGATTTGAACAGAGTAACTACTAGCATCGAACAGAGTAATACTTCTAATGCCACATTTACCATCAACTATAGCTTTAAAAGAACTCTCTTTATCGTTTCCTACGGAGTTTATCATCCCCATACCAGTTATAACTACTCTTTTCACTACAATCTCCTTGACTAAAATTTAAGATTAAAAGAGAGTGATTTTACTCACCCTCTTTTTTAGATTTTTATGCGTTGTTAACTTTGTCAATATAATTCAAAGCATCGCCAACAGTAGCTATAGCTTCTGCATCAGCATCAGGAATCTCGATATCAAATTTCTCTTCAAGAGCCATAACTAACTCAACTACATCTAGAGAATCTGCACCTAAATCTTCAACAAATTTAGACTCCTCTTTAACCTCATCAGCGTTACAGTTTAACTGTTCAACTACTACTTCTTTTACATCATCAATTAATGCCATGTGTTCTCCTTATTATTAAATGTGCGACAGTTTACCAAAAAATTGTTAAATAATATAGTAAACATCAACCATTATAGCGTAAAAGGGACAAAGTCCGACTTACTACGATACTTTCACTAACTTTTTTAAACGTATAATCCACCATTTACTTTGAGAATTTCCCCTGTTATATATGATGAAGAGTCACTCAATAAAAATGCAACTGCTTCAGCAACATCTTTTGCTTCACCAAATCTCTTTAGAGGTATACGATCTGTATAACTTTTTTTGATATCTTCAGCTAACTCATCAGTCATATCAGTTGCAATAAATCCAGGAGTTATTACGTTGTATCTTATACCTCTAGCTGACCCTTCTAACGCAAAACTTTTTGTCATAGAGTTCATAGCTCCTTTACTAGCCGAATAATTCACCTGTCCTACATTTCCAGTTTCACTCACTATTGAAGATATATTTACAACTGCACCAAATCTTTTTTTACTCATAGTTTTTAAAGCTTCACGACAACCTATAAAAGCTGAATTTAGATTTGTTTTTATAACCGTGTCAAAATCTTCAAGTTTCATACGAAGTGCTAACTTATCATTTGTTATTCCCGCATTGTTTACAAGATAAGATAATTCACCATCACTCTCAACTATAGTTTTTATCCCTGCTATAAATCCAGCTTCATCACTTGCATCAAACTTTATAACAGCAGCTTCTCCACCAGCTTTTTCTATTTCGGCTTTTAAATTATCAGCCAACTCTGGTTTTGAACGGTAATTTATCCATACCTTCAAGCCATATCTAGATAAAACTTTTGCTATTTCTGCACCTATTCCTTTACTTGCACCTGTTATTAATACATTTTTACCTAAAAATTTCATTTTTTATCCTAAATTAAAAGTTATTCCATTATGATATAGCAAAATAAATTAAAAAGGTTCAATATATGAAAAAAATATTATCTATACTTATACTTTTGTCATTGTCTTTATTTGCTGAAAAAATCACATTTAAAACAATTAACAATGAATATATCCAGATAAATACTCAAGGAAATAACATAGATTTTAAAAATCTAAAATTTCACAACAAAGATACATTGCTGTTTTTCTTTGGAAGTGAGTGTCCAGTATGCTCAAGCGAAATAGAAAAAGTAAGAGCATTATCAAGAAGAATGCCGATTATTGGTATCCATGCACAAGCTGATATCGGAGACAATAACTTAAAAAATTATATAAGAAAAATAGGATATAGATTTGATGTACTATCTTTTAGTACAGATATAAAAATGATAAATAAAATGAGAGAGATGGGATTGTGGTCAGGAGAAGTACCACTTCACATCCTTGTAGATGCAAGTGGTAATCTAAGAGTTATTGAGTTAAGTGAGCTTTTAGCAACTCACTAAACCAAAGCCTCGTCCATTTCATCTGGAATATCTAAATTCATTAGCTTCAACACTGTTGGAGCTATGTTATTTAGTCCACCATCTTTAACTTCCTTTACACCTTCACTCATCACAAAACAAAATACATCAAAAGTTGTATGGTTTGTTAAAGTATTTGATTTTTCATCTTTCATCTGTTCACAATTTCCATGGTCACTTGTTAGGATAAGATTATAACCCTCTTCTTTTGCAACCTCTACAATTTTTCCAAGTTCTACATCAACAGCCTCTACAGCTCTGATACCTGCACCAAGATTTCCAGTATGCCCTACCATGTCACCATTTGCAAAGTTTACAACTACAAAATCATACCCTTCTCTCAATGCTATTTGTACATTTTTCCCAACCTCTTCCGCACTCATCTCTGGTTTTAAATCATAAGTTTTAACATCTGGACTAGGAGTCAATACTCTAGTTTCATTTGTAAAAGGCTCTTCTACCCCACCATTGAAAAAGAAAGTTACATGGGCGTATTTTTCAGTTTCTGATGTATGAAGTTGACTAAGTCCCGCATCACTTATAACTTCTGCTAAGGTATTTGTTGGAAGTTTTTCTTCAAAAAGTACAGGGTAAGAAAACTCTTTATTGTAAACTGTCATGGTTGCGATATTTAAAGAAACTGGATTTCTCTCAAATTCACTAAAGTTTTTATTTCCAACTACATCTACTATCTCTCTCATTCTATCACTTCTAAAATTTGCAAATATAACCCCATCATTTTCGCAAAAACCAGCATAATCACCAAAAGAGATTGGCTCTAAAAACTCATCATTTATATCTTTACCATGTTGAAAGGCTATATATTCACTTGGTCTCATATCACTCTTTGGAGTTGCTTTAGCTATAGCGTTATACCCTCTCTCTACTCTATCCCATCTGGTATCTCTATCCATGGAGTAAAATCTACCACTGATAGTTGCAATTGAGATATTTTCACCTACTATCTCTTCTATCTGTTTTAGATACTCACCAGCTGACGTAGGAGAAACATCTCTTCCATCGGTGATAAGATGAAGTTTTACTTTTTTACCTTCACTTGAAGCTATACTTGCTAACTCTATTATATGATTTATATGAGAGTGAACTCCACCATCACTTAAAAGTCCAACTACATGGATAGTATCACTCTTTTTTATCACATCTTTTAAAACTGGATTTTCTTTTAAAGTTCCATCATCAACTGCTTTAGTTATCTTTACAAGATTTTGATATAAAATCCGTCCACTTCCTATAGTCATATGCCCTACTTCACTATTTCCCATCTGACCTTCAGGTAAACCAACAGATAGTCCAGAAGTCTTAACTAAAGAGTTAGGAACATTTTCAAAAAGATAATCATATGTTGGTTTTTTTGCATTACAAAATGCATTATTCTCACATGAGCTGTTATGTCCTATTCCATCAGTTATGATTAAAATTACTTTATTTGTTTTCATTACTTTTATTCTCCCTAAGTGCTTAAGATAAATTTTACTAAAATATGGCTTTTATATCTAAGGAATTTAATGCTCTATCTTCTACACCATCTTCTTGACATAAATATTTTCCAATACATTACCGTTCGTGCAGGTATATCGTTTTTTGTTGCTTTTATTTTAACTCTTATTATTATGCCAAAATTTATTGTATGGGCAAAGTCTAAAAATGCCAATCAACCCATCTATGATTTAGCACCTCAAACTCATCAAGCAAAGTCAACTACACCAACCATGGGTGGGCTTGTCTTTCTAGGCTCAACTCTCATAGCTTCACTCTTAACTATAAAATTTAACAATTTTTATGCAATTGGAGCTATATTAACCCTTATACTTTTTGCCTTGATTGGTATAAAAGATGATATATCAAAAATAGCACATAAAAAAAATGACGCTGGGCTTAGTTCTCGTGCAAAAATTTTATTGCAGATTATAGCTTCTGTTATCATCGGAATGTATCTATACTTTGGTGGATTTATGAGTGATTTTTATATACCTTTTTATAAACATCCGCTATTTGATATGCATATAGTTGCTATCGCTTTTTGGGTTATGGTTTTTGTTTCAACTTCAAACGCCGTAAATCTTACCGATGGACTTGACGGACTTGCAACTGTTCCATCTATATTTTCTATCATGTCATTGTCTGTTTTTGTCTATGTTATGGGACATGCAGGTTTGAGTGATTATCTTCTTGTTCCAAACATAAAAGGTATCGGAGAAGTAACTATCATAGCAGCCGCTCTTGTTGGTTCATTGATAGGATTTTTATGGCATAACTGTCACCCTGCAGAGATATTTATGGGAGATAGTGGAAGTTTGGCATTAGGTGGATTTATCTCTTACATGGCTATTATCACTAAAAATGAACTCTTACTTTTTCTTGTTGGTTTTGTTTTTGTTTTAGAAACAGTTTCAGTTATACTTCAAGTTGGAAGCTATAAAGCTAGGAAAAAGAGGGTCTTCAAGATGGCTCCTATTCATCACCATTTTGAGTTAAAAGGATGGGCTGAAAACAAGATAATAGTTCGTTTTTGGATTATGGCTCTTATATCAAATCTATTGGCACTTATAACTTTAAAGATTAGATGATGACGATATTTGGTTATGGAAAAACAACTAAAGCGATAGTAGAAAAGTTTGGAAACTGTAAAGTTTATGACGATAAATTTTCAGCAGTAACATTTGACAAAAAAGGAAATGAGTTTCTTCCCTCTTCTATGTTTGATGAAAACAAAAGCACACTAGAAGTAACAAGCCCAGGGATACCACCATCAAACCATCTTATAAAAAAAGCTAAAAATCTCATAAGTGAGTATGATCTGTTTTGTGACACTATGCCCTACTCTATCTGGATAACAGGAACAAATGGAAAAACTACTACAACAAACATGCTTCAACATCTACTAGAAAAAAGAGGAAGTGTTGAGGGTGGAAATGTTGGGAATCCACTAGCAAAGTTAGATAAAAACGCTTCTATTTGGATACTTGAAACTAGCTCTTTTACTCTGCACTACACAAACAAAGCCGTTCCAAATCTTTATGTCATTCTTCCAATCTCACCAGACCACATAAGTTGGCATGGTTCATTTGAAGAGTATGAAAAAGCAAAACTAAAACCACTTGATACCATGTTAGAAGGTGAAGCAGTTTTACTTCCTAAAAAGTACAAAGACTATAAAACAGATGCATTTAAAATAATTTACGAAACTAGTGAAGATTTAGCTAAATACTTTGATATAGATATAAACAAGATAAACTTTCAAGAACCATTTTTGATAGATTCTCTTTTAGCTTTAGCAGTTACGAAAATACTTTTTGATGAAGTTGAC
>Ga0256844_10000815_pt1 | contig 11743 bp, 6 predicted proteins | sample MusselsmetaG_FD_189100 | JGI IMG/M metagenome (GOLD analysis project Ga0256844, IMG submission 189100) | Mussel associated microbial communities from hydrothermal vent at the East Pacific Rise, Pacific Ocean - Mussels | ecosystem: Host-associated > Mollusca > Shell > Unclassified ... | reverse complement strand
CTGATAAAAATAGACTGCATTCGAATTTTCCGGTGTTGTCAGACGTAATTCTGCTTCACTTTTCTGTGCCTGTTTAAGTAAGCGCATAATTTTTTGCTGCTGTTCATCATTATTGGCTTCTGTAACTATTGATGCCACATTATCATCAATAGTTACAGGCTCAGGGACAGGTTGTCGTTGTTTTGCTAATATTTTTGTTTTACTTCGTTCTAATTCTTCAATTCTCATTTTAGCAATAATAACAAAATAACCCTTTGGGAAGTTTGCCAGATACGACTGATAGTATTCCACTGTGCCTACTTTTTCAACTGAATGCCAGAACTCCAGTTCAATATTGGCCGTATTTATAATTGCTGATTTTTCAGGGCCTTTTTTCTCAGTGACAGGTGCTTCCTTAGACTTAGTTTTTACTACCCTGTTAAAATAAAAATCACCAGTCAGTGACGATGATTCCCAGGGTGTCTGGCTATTATTGGTCACTGAGCGAACATCCGAGCGTACTTTACGAAACATACGCCCGATATCTAAATTTTCAGCGTCCATGTGCTTCAGCAGGTTCTGAGTATAAATGCCATTGCGCTCATTACCATCCAGGGCAACATTTCCTGGTTCTGTGGCAAAGGCAATCAACGTGCCACTGGGCGATTTCATTTGTGCCAAACCTCGTGAGGCCGAACGAAAGCTACGTTCAAAGGGATTATTTCTACAGGCATCGAGAATGACAATATTAATACGGCTATTGGCTCGTTCCATTTTTTCCATTACCCGATTAACATTGATGCTCTCATACATAATTTCATCTTCTTCAAGTATATCGGCACCGATAGGCAATAGAAAATTTTCACCCTGTACTTGCATACCGTGGCCTGCATAATAAAACAAACCAACACCCCGCCTGTCTCTTAATAAGTGACCAAATTTTCTAATCGCCTGAATCATTTGCTTTTCATTAGCATCCAGTTTAAGAATCACTTTAAAGCCCAATGATTTTAATTTTTTTGCTATATCATTGGCATCATTCACCGGATTGCTTAAAGGTGAAGACTGGTAATGACTATTGCCAATAACCAGAGCCAAGCGATATTCATTATCTTGAGAAGTATTAGCTAATACGGCATTAGCAAACAGATAAGATAATAATATGATGATGTATAAAAGTAGTTTTTTCATACCCGGTATCTTTCAAGACGATTGTAAACAGCAATGAACTTGCCATTCTCCTTGTAAAAGCTATGAAAATCAAGCGATAAACAGCATCAGTCAATAGCCCAAAATTCGCTTTAGCCAAACCATTGTTCATAAAAAAGAGTAAACTGAACACATTGTTCAACCTATTGCTTCAGACTGTATTACACTTTGGTGTAAATAAATTATGTTAAAATTTATTTTTACGCAGCTAAAGATGAGGAGGAATAACATGTATAAAGGGCAAAAAAAAGGGCTTACATTTACACTGTAAGCCCTTTTTTAAAAATGGTGCGCTCGACAGGAGTCGAACCTGTAACCGCTCGGTTCGTAGCCGAGTACTCTATCCAGTTGAGCTACGAGCGCAAATTTTAATAATCTATTTCTAACTCTTAAAAAGTGTGTGAATTATGAAGTTTTAAGGTTTATTTGTCAACCTGAAATTAACATATAACATCTACTTTTTATCCATTATTTTTAAACTTGAAAAATAATGGCGAAGAGGGGGGGATTCGAACCCCCGATACGGCTACAAACCGTATACTCCCTTAGCAGGGGAGCGCCTTCAGCCACTCGGCCACCTCTCCAAAATTGAACGCTAGGATACCCTTAGTTGACACTAAGGTAAAGTCTTTTTTCACTTTTTAGCAAACAAATTTTATAAAATAATTAATGTACGTATTTTAGACCGTTTAACCCGCAGAATCATCATCTGCTTCGGGCGATTTTTCCCGTTGAATACGGTCATAAATCTCCTCACGATGGACAGAAACATCTTTAGGTGCATTAATACCAATGCGCACTTGATTGCCTTTGACACCCAATACGGTAATATGTACATCATCACCAATAATCAATGTTTCACCAACGCGGCGAGTTAAAATTAGCACTATGGTTCTCCTTTACACTTAGCAATATAAAGCTAAATGCTCATTAAATAAAACAGTTACTTTTTACGACCAATTGATAATCAATACAATAGTGGTAAAAAAGAGAAATGTCATCCTTTTCTCATCATTGGCAAGAATAATGTGACTTTCTATAAATAGATTCGCCTTATACTGGTTTCTGTTCTAAACCAAAGGCTGTGTGTAAGGTTCTAACACCCAGTTCCAGATATTTTTCATCCACAACCACTGAAATTTTTATTTCTGAAGTGGAGATCATATTAATATTAATGCCCTCTTCTGCCAGTGCCTTAAACATTTTGCTGGCAATACCGGCATGGGAACGCATACCGACACCCACTAAAGAGATTTTAACAATTTTATCATCGCCCACCACTTCTCTGGCACCAAGTTCATTGGCAACACGAGTTAAGACATCTTTAGCATCAACAAAATCATTGCGATGCACCGTAAAGGTAAAGTCAGTTGTGCCGTCAGCACTTATGTTCTGGATGATCATATCAATTTCGACATTACTATCCCCGATAGGTCCCAAAATACTATGGGCAACACCCGGTTTATCCGGCACTCCCAGAATGGTCAGTTTGGCTTCATCACGATTAAAGGCAATACCAGAAATCAACGCCTGTTCCATTTCGTCTTCCTCATAGGTAATTAGAGTACCATTACCGGAATGGCTATCCGGGTCAAAGTTCGGCTCATCAAAACTGGATAATACTCTCAGGGGTACATTATATTTTCCGGCAAATTCAACGGCTCTTATCTGTAAAACTTTTGACCCCAGACTAGCCATTTCAAGCATTTCTTCAAAAGTAATTTTATCCAGTCGTCTGGCCTCAGGGACTACACGGGGATCAGTGGTATAAACACCATCCACATCAGTATATATCTGACATTCATCAGCCTTAAGTGCAGCCGCTAGTGCCACAGCAGTAGTATCAGAACCACCCCGTCCTAGCGTGGTAATATTGCCGTATTCATCAACACCCTGAAAACCAGCAACGACAATCACCTTGCCCTCATTCAGACTAGTGCGCATGCGTTTTTCTTCAATATCCAGAATTCGTGCTTTATTATGTGCACTATCAGTGAGAATATGCACCTGTGAACCGGTGTAGGAGCGCGCCGGAATACCGCGTTTATTAAGTGCCATACTGAGTAAGGCAATAGTGACCTGTTCTCCCGTTGATAATAAAACATCAAATTCCCGGGCATTGGGCTTATCATCAATACTTTGTGCTAAAGCCACCAGGCGATTAGTTTCACCGCTCATGGCAGAGACCACAACGACAATATCATCGCCACGGTCACGAAATTTTTTTATCCGCTGAGCAACATTTTCAATACGATCAACAGTGCCAACCGAAGTACCACCAAATTTTTGTACGATTAGAGCCATAACAATGAGTCCCGGAAAAGGCGCCTATTCTAACTGATTTTCTACCCAAGATGGAACAGAAGAAAGCGCTTTTTGTAAATTTTCTGGTTGATTACCGCCCGCCATTGCCATATCCGGACGTCCACCACCTTTGCCACCAATCTGGCTGGCAACACTATTGACCAGATCGCCTGCTTTTATGCGTTTAATCGCATCTTTACTTACTCCGGCTGCCAGGCTTATTTTGTCATCATTTACAGCAGCCAGTACAATTGCACAACTACCCAATTTGCTTTTTAACTGATCCATAGTGTCACGCAAGCCTTTAGCATCAACACCTTCAAGTTGAGCAGCCAGTACTTTCAGGCCTTTAATATCAACAGCATTATCCGTAAGCTCACTTCCCTGAGCATTGGCTAATTTGCCCTTAAGCTGTTCCAGCTCTTTCTCCAGTTTTCTGGAACGCTCCACTAAAGCGGACACTTTATTAAACATGGAATCACGATTAGCCTTCAATAAGACTGCCGCTTTATCCATTTGTTGTTCATTTTGCTCGATAAAGGCCAAAGCACCCTGCCCGGTTACCGCTTCTATACGACGAACACCTGCTGCCACACCCGCTTCCGAAGTGATTTTCAACAAACCAATATCACCCGTGCGATGCACATGAGTACCACCACAGAGCTCCACAGAAAAAGAATTCATGCTTAACACTCGAACTTTATCCGCATATTTTTCACCAAATAAGGCCATCGCACCACTTTCTTTCGCTGCATCAATATCCATCAAGCGAGTTTCTACTACATGATTAAGACGGATATGTTGATTGACCATTGTTTCAATATCATGCAACTGGCTGTTATTTATGGCTTCAAAATGGGAAAAATCAAAACGCAATTTATCTTCATCAACCAGTGAGCCTTTTTGCTGCACATGGTCACCCAGTACTTTCCTCAGGGCTGCATGTAATAAGTGGGTAGCTGAATGGTTACAGGCAATATCAGTGCGCTTCACACTGTCTACCTGACAATTAAGCAAATCACCAATGCTTAGCGAGCCCTGCAGTAATTGCCCGACATGTATAAAGACATCACCATTTTTTTGCGTGCTGGTCACTTTAAAACGGGCTGTATCCGTAGCAATAATACCGCTATCACCTACCTGACCACCGGATTCAGCATAAAACGGGGTACGCTCAAGGATCAGCATAGCTGTCTGCTGAGCACTTAGGCTATCACTGGATTCACCATCGATAATAATATTCAGCAATTTATTCTGTTCAGTATGTAATTGCTCATAGCCGAGAAATTCAGTCTGACCGTCAAGTTCAATAGTATCATTATAATCAATATCAAATGAACTGGATGCACGGGCCTTTTCACGCTGCTTTGCCATCGCCTGTTCATAACCATCTCGATCAATCTCAAGTGCATGTTCACGTGCGACATCGGCAGTCAAATCGACGGGAAAACCATAAGTATCATAGAGTTTAAAGACAACATCGCCCGGGATTATGGCAGACTTAAGCTGCTTAATTTCCTGCTCCAGAATATGCATGCCCTGGTCAAGTGTTTCAGCAAAGCGAAGTTCTTCCTGTTGTAATATTTTTTCAACCTGCGCTTGCGCCTTAGTCAGTTCCGGATAGGCCTCACCCATTTCCTGTTCAAGCACATCAACCAGTTTGTAAAAGAACGCTTCCCGCAAGCCTAATTTATGACCATGGCGAATAGCCCGGCGAATAATGCGGCGCAACACATAGCCACGGCCTTCATTAGATGGAATAATGCCATCAACTATTAAAAAAGAACAAGCACGGATGTGATCGGCAATAACACGCAAGGATTTGTTTTCCAAATCGCTGCAATCTGCAAGCTGAGCAATGGTTTTAATGATATGCTGGAATAAATCAATTTCATAATTATTATGCACCCCCTGAAGAATGGCTGCCAGACGCTCCATGCCCATGCCGGTATCAACAGAGGGATGGGGTAATTCATGCATTTTACCGGATTTATCGCGGTTGTATTGCATAAACACCAGGTTCCAGATCTCAATATAACGATCACCATCTTCTTCAGGAGTACCCGGCGGCCCACCGGCCACATGTTCACCATGATCATAAAAAATTTCACTACAGGGACCACATGGACCGGTATCTCCCATAGACCAGAAATTATCCTTAGCACCAATTTTTGAAAAATGCTGTGGCGATATTTTCATTTCATTCAGCCAGATATCAGTGGCTTCATCATCACCCTCAAATACAGTAACCCACAAGCGTTCTTCCGGCAGGCCAATGGTTTTGGTCAAAAAATCCCAGGCGTACTGAATGGCATCCCGTTTAAAATAGTCACCAAAACTAAAGTTGCCCAGCATTTCAAAAAAAGTATGATGTCTGGCGGTATAACCAACATTTTCTAAATCATTATGTTTACCGCCGGCACGTACGCAACGCTGACTACTGGTTGCTCGTTTGTAGGGACGTTTATCCTGCCCCAGAAATACATCCTTAAATTGCACCATACCTGCATTAGTGAATAATAAGGTTGGATCATTAGCTGGTACTAATGAACTACTACTGACACGTTTATGCTCATGAGTTTCAAAAAACTCAAGAAAGGCATTGCGCAACTGGGCACTGGTTTTAATTGAAGCATTTGTCATATGACATTTTTTCTCGTTACTGATAACTATTTTAGTCGGTGTTAAATTTCATTAAACAATCTGCGAATAAACTCGCCGCTAAAGCCTCGCTGATAAAGAAAACGCGACTGTTTTGCTCGTTCTTTATAACTCTTTGGATGATTAAGCCCATAGCGTTTACTACGCACTGCTTTAATATGCTGCTGCCAAAATTCATAAGAATCATCGAGGTAATCATCCGCAAGCTCAGTGGAGATTCCACGGGCTAATAGTTCATGCCGAATTTTAACCGGTCCTGAGCCTTTATTAATTCGCGAACGAATAAAACTCTGAGCAAAACGTTGTTCATTTAACAGATTATCTGTTAGTAGCTGCTGCAACACATCATCAATTAACTCATCAATATTAGCCTGAGTAATCGTATTAGCCATTTTTCGAACTAATTTTTGCCGTAATTCAACACAACTATGCTCTCGAGCAGCAAGCATATTCATGGCACTGGTACGTATCTGCCGCCGGCATTTTTTGTTTTGCTCATCTTCCATGCAGTACATACCCGCGATTGCGCTCCACTTAGCGGTCTTATTTGCAGCACTAAAAACATCTGAGGTTTCGTCCCTCAAGCGCCCTGTCAGGCATATTAGAACGGATGGAATTTTAGCATAATATTCACTTTAATAGCTATAATGGCAAGCACTAAAATTCATTAGAAAATGATCCGATCATAGGTCCAATATAAGCCAATTAAAGCAATTAAAAATGAACCGGGCAGTACTATTATTTTTCGATACTGCTGTTCATTGGCCAGGCGGCTACGCAACAGATAAGCAATAAAAAAATAAGCAAGCAGAATAATAAAAATTTGCGCAATTTCAACACCAAGATTAAAGCTGATCAGGGCTGTAACAAAGTCATTTTCCGGCATCCCAAAATCAGCCAGCACACTGGCAAATCCCATACCGTGTAATAAACCAAAAATAAAGACAATAAGCAGACGGCTTTTATGTAATTTCGCAGAAAATATATTTTCAATACCGATAAAAGCAATTGATAAGGCAATTAAAGGCTCAACAATATTGGCCGGAGGATCAATAATATTATTCATTGCCAGTCCCAGAGTAATGGTGTGCGCAATGGTAAACATCGTCGCCTGCCACAATAAAGGCCGGATATGACTACTCAATAAAAAAATACCTAAAATAAATAAAATATGATCCACTCCCTTGGGCAAAATATGCTCAAAACCTGAGAATAGATATGTCTTTACTACTTGCCAAAAAGTTTGTTGAGTAAAGACCTCTGTCAGGGAAAAAGCCTGACTAACTTCATCATTCCTTAACCATTGCCACGATGACCAATGCCATTTTTCATTAATTTCATCTACCTGTCGCACACGCACCGCATTATCACCAAAACGTGACGGATAATACCAATTAAGAGTGCGTGCGCTCACGGGTATTTTACCACTGATGACAATCAAACTGATGCGCGGCACCTTGACATAGCCTGGTTCTGGAATATCGACTTTTTTAACCGTAAATTCTGCCGGTTGGTCATCAAAAGCAATGCGTACCTGCTGCATAAATTGTTGCTCAAAAGCATGAAACGCTTGTTCTAACTGAGTCGGAGACAAGGCCCGAAAATCATCATAAGCCTGGGCATTAGGCGATTCTTTAGTGTTTTTATAACGACTATTAATACCTGTTAATAAGGCCTCAATACTGGCCCGAATTTCAATATTGAAATTACCATTGGTATTAACAGTAATTTCCACCAGTGCTGGTTTTACAATATCGGCAACGGCAGACAGCGGCTGGAAAGTTAAAAGCAATAAAAAGAAAGGATAAAAAAAGAACTTATTAAACATAATCAACCATAGTAAAGGTAAAATAAACATTCATGATGTATCATTTTGTTTTTACAAAACATTATACACAAAAAAAGTGATTTACAATATCAAAAACAGGGTATTTAAAAGCAAGTTTTCCAAAATAGAATAATATTTTTAGCACTTAAGCAACAAAAAACGCTTTAATATATATAAAAACATATTATACTATAAAATTACATACAAAAAATGTAGTGATTAGAGTGCTATTTAAACTGGTTGAATTTTAAGACTCAATACAGTGCAATAATGCTTATTAATATTCCATACGCTAAATAATAATTGCCATTATGTTAAACAAACATTTGCGATGGCTGGAGGGGGTGTTTGGTATTAATTTTTCATCACAAACAAAAGGTGTTTTATGCCATTAATCGATCGTCGTAAATTTATCCAACTGGTTGGCTCAGGTGCTGCTGCATCAACATTGCCCGCCCTCATTCCCCTGAGCACAGCTGCTGCTAAGACAACTAAAAAATCAAGCACCCCGAAAGATTTTTATGATCTGCCCATGAAAGGTAATGTTCGGATTTTGCATATAACCGATGTTCACGGCCAGCTAAATCCTGTTTATTTTCGTGAACCTAATGTTAACCTGGGTGTCGGTGATGCTTATGGCCGTCCCCCTCATGTGGTAGGTACAAAATTACTTAAATGGATGGACTTGAATGAAGATAGCCCGGAAGCCTATGCTTATACTTATTTAAACTTTGATAATGTAGCCAAAATTTATGGTAAAACCGGTGGTTTTGCACAAATTAAGACCTTGCTCAAACAATTACGAACCCAGGCAGGCGGTCAGAAAAATACGCTGACTCTTGACGGCGGTGACTTGTGGCAAGGTTCAGGTACCTCTCTTTGGACACGTGGTGTCGATATGGTTGAGGCATCCAATATCATGGGTGTTGATGTGATGGTGGGACACTGGGAATTTACTTACCGCGAAGAAGAAGTACTCAGTAATGTTGCCTTATTTAAGGGTGATTTTATTGGTCAGAATGTACGGGTAAAAGAAGATGCACTGATGGGTGATGAATACCCGGCAATGGTTGAGCGCTTTGATGGCAGAGGACTTTATGATGAAGATATTGGTTATGCTTTTCGACCCTACGTTATAAAAAAGATTAATGGTGCCAAAATTTGTGTGGTAGGTCAGGCCTTTCCACGTACAGCAAATGCTAACCCCCCTGAATTCTTCCCGGACTGGTCCTTTGGCTTACGCGAAGATGATATGATTGAACTGATTGGCGAAATTCGTAAACATGAAAAACCCGATGCCATCGTCCTATTATCCCACAATGGCATGGACGTTGACATAAAAATGGCTGAAAATGTCCCGGGGCTTAATGCTGTTTTTGGTGGTCATACGCATGATGGTATGCCCAAACCAATCAAAGTTAAAAATGTTGAAGGCGGCACCTGCCTGGTCACTAATGCTGGATCCAACGGCAAGTATATTGGTGTAATGGATTTTGATATTCAAGATGGTGAAATAAAATCTATTGATTACAATATGTTGCCAATCATTTCTGACTGGCTAGCACCCGACAAAGAAATGGCTGCCTACATTAAACAAATGCGTCAGACCAAATACGATGAAAAAATCATTGAAAGTCGTGCCAAAAAACACTTTTACAATAAAAAACGCGTCGGCAAAACATTCGAAGAAATTCTTAACGAAAAATTAGCCATCGCTGATCGCACTTTATATCGACGTGGTAATTTTATGGGAACCTGGGATCAGGTGCTCTGTAACGCACTCAGACATGAATTCAAAGCAGATATTGCCATGTCTCCTGGGGTTCGCTGGGGAACTACCACCCTGGGTGGCGACTGGATTACTATGGAAGATGTAATGACTCAGTGTTCCATGACCTATGGCGAAACCTATGTAGCCAAAATGAAGGGCCATGACCTAATGAATATCCTCGAAGGGGTTGCTGATAATTTATTTGATCCGGATCCTTATCTGCAATCTGGCGGTGATATGGTACGTCTAGGTGGTATGGACTACACCATAGATCCCAGCAAGAAACTCTATGAGCGTATCACTGAAGCACGACTGGACAATGGTCATTTGATTGAAGCCGATGAAACTTATACGGTCGCAGGCTGGGCATCCGTTAGCCGTATTCCTGAAGGTCGTTTGATGTGGGATATTGTACGTGATTACATCCTCAGTCAGCGCAGCCAGGATAAAGTACTGCACTTACCGAAGATAAATAATCCCAAACTCATCGGCGTCAGTAAAAATCCGGGAGTGGCTGATTATTCTGGTAAGTTAGCTTAACAGACTATATGTTAGCTAAAAAAACCTCTTTTTTGAACATAAAAAGAGGTTTTTTTATACTGGTAATTTTTCTCTGTTTTAAATTTTTATCATTTACTTTTCATCAAACTGTTTTTTCTCATCGATCAATGCATCAACCAGTTCTAATACCTGCTCACTTTCCTGTTCAGTGGATTTAAACAGCTCTAATAACTTATTGTGCTGCTGTTTATCATGCAGCCAGGTATTTCGCCCAGCGATATCAAGAATTTCATGCACATGGCGATGAACACCTGCATGAGGTTGCTGCAGCTTTTTATAGGCAGACAAGTGCTGATATTGTACACCACCACTATTATCGTTAGAAAGCAGCCATTTACCAAAGCGGCAGTTTTTATCATCAACACTCACATCACGTGCTTCCACAGACTCAGCCCCGGCTTCCAGAATACGATAGGCTTTTTGCACATAAACAATATGATCCAGTTTAGACAAAGTAGCAAAGCTTGCCAGACGAGCCTGACTGACAACTTTCAGTGTGTTTTTGGAAATTTCCGTAAAGCGTGAAAAACTTTGCTCAAACTCATTAACCACCTGATGTGACTCCTGAGAAATCTTATTCATTTTTTCTGTGTCATTATAAATCGTAGTACTGGAATCAACCAGCTGTTTAATAATACGGGTGATATTATCAGTCGCTTCTTTAGTATCGACTGCCAGCTTTCTGACCTCATCCGCGACCACAGCAAAGCCCCTGCCCGCTTCACCTGCACGAGCTGCTTCAATGGCCGCATTAAGTGCCAGTAAATTTGTTTTATCAGCCACACCGGCAATAAACGTGGTCACTTCAGTGATCTCTTTACTGGCCTGATTCAGAGTTTGTGTTGAACCACGCATGGTTTCTACTGAAACAATTAATTGATTAATATTTATTAATACCTGTTTTACAGTTTTAGCACTTTTTTGTGCAGTTTCAGATGTTTCAACCGAAGAAGTCTCTACCTGAGACATTTCATCCGCCATATGCATGAGATCAGACTGATTTTTCTTTAGATTTTCCAACAATTGCTTGTTTCTTAAATTATCCAGATCAAACAGTAAAGAATCTTTTTGTTTTTTCCAGTGACTCTCTTCCATATGCTGAACAGTCACATCAATATCATTCAAAATTTTAGCAAAAACACCATGTAGTCCAACCGGAAAAGTACTGCGATAAAACTTACCATCCCAGATATAATTAAAAACTGTGGTGACTTCTCTAATAAAGGTTTCCATTTGATCCAGAGTATCATTCATGGATAAGGCCACACCATTAAGACGGGTTTTAACCGCATAATTAATAGGAAAAACCCGATCTTCCAACTTGCCTGACACCATATTTCGAGTCACACGTTGTAATGCCTGTTCTATTTCCAGCTTATAATGATTTATTTTACTCTGTATATAGAGCAATATTGCTGCCACAAGCAATA
>Ga0256844_10000814_pt1 | contig 11749 bp, 12 predicted proteins | sample MusselsmetaG_FD_189100 | JGI IMG/M metagenome (GOLD analysis project Ga0256844, IMG submission 189100) | Mussel associated microbial communities from hydrothermal vent at the East Pacific Rise, Pacific Ocean - Mussels | ecosystem: Host-associated > Mollusca > Shell > Unclassified ... | reverse complement strand
TAAATCCTATATAGGCTTTAGTCTCTCCGTTACATGTAAGCTTATAGAACACTCCTGTAGCAGATACACTGTCTATATATTCTGTAGGGGCATCTTCTTTTGTACTTGCTTCTACTTCTAGTATCATATTTGCAATTTCATAAGCAGAAGGTTTATACTGCTCTATTACAACTATGTCGTTACTAGCCGTAGTATATTCTTTCCTAAGCATACTTATTTACCCTGCAGCTTCCATAAAAGCCTCCTAAGCCACTAGCAGTACATAGCACACTTCCGTCAAATCTTTTATCTTCTAGTACCATGCAGACCTCTATTAACGCACTAGCTCCTTGTGTATGCCCTATCTGAGATTTATACTCAGCTATAGGTTTAGCACTTAGTCCATATTCTGCTTTTGTGTTTTGCTCTGTGCCTGTTCCGTGACCTTTAACATAGTCGGCTGCAGTCTTAACTTTTTCATAGCCTTCAGCACTGACATAGAAAGGATTAGCGTTATAGAAATATTCCCACTTAGTATGGGTAATCTCCGCTATCCCTTGCTCTCCATTAGTAAGTACCATGCAGGCAAAACCGTCACCTGGTATTACATCTATTTGGTGTTCATCAAATATACGTATAGTATTAAAGCTTGTACGTTCTTCTGCAACTATAATGACATTATCTACCACACCACTCTCTAGGAGCGTCTCAGCCTCGTATATAGAGTGCATACTACTCGCACATGAATTACTATTAATATTAGCGTAGGTGATGTCATTGTTAGCTTGTACTGCGCCTATATACTTGTGCATAGCATAGGCCGTAGTCTCTTTAATAATAAGACCACTTTTCTGTGTCTCGTGACTGTTTTGATACCGTCCTTGATAGGCTCTTGTTTCACTTTGAGAGATAGTAACTCCGGCTGCAAAAAGAAAGGCTGTTTTACCTTTTAGTTTTATTCTTCCTAGCTCTTCTTTAAAGCGTTTAAGGTACAACTGTGTGGTATAGCCTTTACGGTCTTCTAAGAGTTCCATATAGTCTGAGTTTTGAAAAGTACTAGAGGCGTAAAAGTAGTTACTTATTAGCATTTATCAACTCCTCTATCTTTAACCAAGTGAGGTTTTCAATATCTGCTTCGGATAAGCTCCCATTAGGTAGCCAAGGATGCTTAGCGTCTATCTCTAATAGCACCATAGTAACACCGAAACTGTCAAGTTCTACCTCAACGACTTTCTCATCTAATGAGGTTAATGTGCCATTCTCTTCTTCGACTAGCGATTGGAAGTATTCTAACATAGCAGATCCTTTAAATTGATACTGCTAGTATACTTACTATTCCCTTATTGAAGGGTTATTAATTCTCTACACAAATACGTTTAGCAGGAACCCATGTAGAGTTTTCAGGACAGTTCTCTAAGAATGAGGCAGAGATGCCTAGTTGGTCTGTATAGATCTCATACATTACTTGGTTAACATTATCTGTACGCATCATATCAGCTACACCTTCCGATGTAGGAAGTGAACTATACGTAATACCCCATGTTTCCATTACTTTATCATACCCTTGCTGTTTCTTATGGTCATCAAATCCTATGCGCTGTCTCTCGTATAAACGAGCTTGCTCATTCTCTTTTTCCACTTTAGCAGGAAGCATAACAATTCTTGTGTATTGGTCAGCAAGAAGTTTTTCTTCTTTAATTTCAATATCTACGTACATCTCTTTAAGACGTTCTTGTGCTATAAGTAGCTCTTGTTCTTTGATAGCAAGTTCTTGTTCTGCAATTTCAAGTTGTTTCTGCTTAAGAGCTAAATCAGCAAGATGCATCTCTTGTGCTAATATCAACTGAGCATCTGCAATAGACATTCCATGATCCATTACCACAAGTTGTTTTTCCTCTACAGCTATCTTAGCTTCTGTTAGCTTATCCTGTAGTTCAAACTGTAATGCCATACTGAGAGCTTTCTCTACTCCTGTGACAAGGATAGCTCCTGCTTCTGTTTGAGATACAAGGTTATCTTTAATAGACTCTTTAACGTGCACAGAAAGCAATGTAAGGAGTCTGCCTGTATAGCCTCCATTTCGTAATGTAGAGTCACCTACAATATGTTCAAAATTAACTGCTCCGTTATCTTTTGCAGGTTGTGTTCTCATATTTTAATTCCTTGTTAAGTTATTATCCTGTAATTATAGCAGGCGCAGTTATCGTTCTACCTAGCATAAGTCCATTGTCTGTACTCTGCACAGCCTCTACTATTATAGATGCGTAGGATACCATTTCTTTAACGCTAGACGCAGTTTCTTGGTAACATATTTCCATTTGATAAGGACCTTCTGTGTCAAAGGTTCTTGTAACTGATATGCTACCATCTGTGCCTAACTTAGTGGCATCATCATACACAGGTGCCACAAAGATGAAATTCACTTCTGTACTGTCCCATGAGTCTCGTGATTTAGCTCCTCTGATTACAAGAGCAAAGCTAGTCTCTAAGTTATATTTATTACTTGTATGAATACTAGCATTTTTCTTAGGAAGTATAGAAGTAAGAGTGTAGGTTTTTCCTGCAATAATTCTATTAGTCTCAGTTACAACTTCAGGTATCATCATAATTTCCTTCTATAAATATAAAAGGAGACTCCTAAGAGCCTCCTATATAGCTATAAAAGCTTCTTAGTGTTTAGCGTCACGCATACGTTGCTTAACACCTAGTTCAGTAAGCTCATCTTGGCTCATACCACCAACACGAGTAATAACAAAACGGTTACGCTTAATCATTTTATCTGCTCCTAGTGAATCTGCTTCGTGAATAGTAAGACGAGCAGCTTCTAAGTTAGCAATAGCTCCTCTACGTACAAACTGCGGCTGACCATCTAGTGAGATAACATCAGTGTTATTTCCAACAAGGGCATTTCCCCAATTTACATAGACAGTTGGTTCGCGTGTTTGACTTTCACGAAGATCTGTAACGATAATACGTTCTTTACGAAACAGGTCAGCTCGTAGTAGTTGTGCTTTAGAAGACAATTTGTATCCTTTATTTGTTAGTACTTTAGTAGCAAGATCAGTATCGTCTGTAGGAGCTGTAATAGTGTCTTGTCCTACTACCTCTTCAGCCTCTTCTACGATCTCTTCAGGTTCATTACCATTGATAGCGTCTTGTTTAGCTTTATAAGCAGTTAAAGCTGTTACGTATTCAGTTTTATTAGGCTTAGCCGGGTTTTTAGCTTCTACTGTAAGACTGAAATCTGCTACTAGTTGTGCTAACTCTTTGTTACTCATATCTTCAAATTGTATTGTATCACTCATGGTGTTTCCTTATATTTATATGATAGGGGCATTATAGCCCCCATTGCATTAAAAAGCCCGAAGGCTACAGTTTAAGCGGAGATTATACAATCTTCGCAGTACAGATAATCTGACGGATACGCTCAGCACGATAGATAAGAGTTCCGAAGTACCATGCGATACTCATAGAACCTTTCTTACCGAATGGATCGTTAGTCGCGTCAGGCTTAGGCATTGCAGTTTTGATACGTGAGCTATCACCTGCGAAACCTACAGTAGCAAATGCGTCTGAACCAACAAATAGTACAGGGAATACATCGTATTTAGGAGTTGTTCCTGCGCCATTAGAGTTACCGAAGTTAGTTGCATTAGAAGAATACATTACTGCATCACCTGTAGCATCTGCACCCGCACCTGCGTAATTTTGCATGTTGTCAACTTCAATGAAACGGAAAGAACCGATACGACCAATTTCACCTTCAGCTACATTGCCGCGAGCGCCATCGTAGTAAGACTCAATAGGTTCCCAAACATTTACACCACCGTGCTGCATGTCTTGAAGTGTTGGATAAAGTTGCTGACCTACGTAAACATAGTAAGCTTTTCCAACAACTACAGTAGCAGTGTTCTTAGAGCCTGAGATAATTTTAGTATCTTTAGGTACTAGGGCTTGTTTAAGAGCTTGTTCCATAAGACGTAAGTCACCGAAAGAAAGTACGTTACCATCTGCCATTGCACCGATAGTTGTACCTGCAGTACCTGAACCTGTACCCATAGCGATAGTACGGTTAATTTCAGAAGCATTGATTAGGTCAGATTGTGTCTGAGCTTCAAAAACGTCACCCTTAGCTTCACCAAGATCTTTAGACTTCTGAGCAAGTACACCTACACGAGAGTCCATATCAATAGATTTCTGAGTAAATTTCATGTGAAGACCGAATTCGTTAACTTGACCTTTAAGTACGATTGAACGTGCATTAACAGCATTAACGTTTCCGCCTTCTTCAGGTAGTGTTGGATAAGCGCCACTTAGTACAGCATATTCAGCATCACCATTAAACAAGTTACCTGCGCCACTCATAGTTTTAGTTACATCAGCACCTGCTACACCATCAGCGTCAGCTTGTGTACGATAACCTGTTGCGTCTCCGACCATTTCGCCTGCAGTATTATAAGCAAACCATACAGACTTAAGTAGTGTTGCTGTGTTAGCATTAATACCGTTATCAATTTGGTTCATTGGGTGGAATACCGGAAAGTGGCGTTCTTTAACAATGATGTCACTGTAATGCTTAGGTTGAGTAAGCTTATCGCCTAGCTGTGTAAATGTACGCTTACGCATAGCTTCTTTAATAGCGCCTTTTGACCAAAATTGATCGTTGATTTGTTCAGTGATATCCGTTGATGTTAGTTTACCATCATTGAATTTTGAGATTAAGTTACCCATAATATAGTGCCTTTAAATAAAGTAGAGAACATCTACTTGATGTCTCCGTTAATCATAGCGTTCATCAACTCTTCGTGCTCATCATCAGATAGCTTCATAGGGTCAAATTTAACTGCTTTAACAGTTGCCTTTGGCTTACGTCTACTAACTGATGCGGCCTTCTTACGTCGTTCCGCCACTTTGTCTACCTGAGCATTAGCTTTCGCTTTAAACTCAGCTTCCTTTCGTGATTCAGTAATTCTAGCTTTCTCTGCCGCTACTGTATCTGCTTTAGTTTGCACTTGAGCAGATTGTCGAGCTTCAGAAGATATGCGAGTAGCTTCAGCTAGAGCAAGCTCTTGTTGAATGTCTTTCGCAGCTGTTCTGTACTGATCTAACGAATTCATGTCCGAGAAGGTTCCGTGAACGTCTGAACGTTTAAATTCTTGGATACGTTCTTGTACATAACCATATGCTCCACTTTGTAAGTGATCTAGCAAATCAGCTCGTACTTGTCCGTCTCCTAGATATTCGTTAAAACTATCTTGGTCCCACTCTTTACCAATTACTTCTCTGACTTCATCTTCAAACCCTGCAGCTCTTGCTGTCTCTAAACTATCTTCCAATGTAAGTTGCTCTTCTGAAGCTAACGTACTTTGGTTTACATAGTTGATTTCATCCATCTCTATATCAAGAGGATCAATCTGTAGATTTTTCAAGTGCTGCTTAATAGCTTCAGAGTCGCCATCAATAAGCTTCATAGCTAGATTAAACTTTTCAGTATCCTCTAACATACCACGCTCTTGTAACGGTGCCATGTATGGACGGTATTTTTTAAACCCCGCCATCTTGTCACTGAAACCGCCTGCCATTTGCTGTGCTTGGATAATCTTCTTAGGGTCTTTAAACCCATGAGTTTTCTTACCGTTTACAGTAAATTCCGTGTTAGTTACAGCTTCATAGAAAGCCTTATAGTCGATTCCATCAGCTTGCTCAGGTGTAAGATCGACATCTTCACTTGAGGTTTCTGTTTCCTCTTGGTCTTTTTCGTCAACATCTAGGTTCTCCGACTCTTCTACTGTATCAGTAGCTTCCTCTTCCTCTTCGTCATTGTCGTTAGACTCATCGCCATTAGTTTCTACTAGAGTGTCTTCTTCCTCATCGTCCCCATCAAGTTCATCCGTATCCTCTAAATCCCCGTCGGTATCTAAATTCGTATCAGAGTCATCTTCAAGTTCTTCTTCTTGGTCTGTGTCCTCTTGATCTATAACTTCTTCGTCTACTATTGTAGCATCTTTTTCATCAGAATTGTCTGACTCCTCATTAAATGTGCCATCAATCATTGCTTGTACTAGCTCATCGTGTTCCTCTTCGCTAATATTCATAACATCTACATCTGCCATAACTTACTCCTCTTCTTCTGTGTCAGTACTGAGTAACTCAACACGATATATGCGATCTGCTGCTATACTGTCAGGAGCATTTTCCGCTTCTCTTGCTACGATACCAGGATATGTTGCAGTACCTAAATACTCTTTCATGTGGCGAATAGCTTCAAGCTTATCGTGAGTTGTTTCTAAAGTTTCTCTGCGTGTTGCAGGCACAGCTGTAAGCATAGAAAATAAGCGTTTAGCTTCTGCTTCTGTGTATCCATTAACAATAACATTGATAAAACGAGGGTCTGTTTTGAGAGATTCTAAGTCTTCACTACGTTTAATAGCAGCTTCATGTCGTTCGATTGATTCGTCAATTTTTTGGAGTTCTTCTTTTAAGTTAGCGTTTGCCATTGCTTAATCCTTGTTGTAAAATGGTCAGCTTTTTATGCCATCAGTATTTAGGCAAAGAGAGACTACTGTCCTTGCTCTTGTAACATTTGTACAGCTGACTGCACTAGTTGTGGATCTGTCTGTGCTAACTCTTCTTCACTAATCTGTCCTGATTGAATAGCTTGAGCTAATCCTGCTGCGTCAGGACTAGGCTGTGACTGAGGAGCTGCTGAAGCGCCTTGCTGTATCATACTTACAGCTTCCTGCACCATTACAGGATCCATTTGTTGTAGCTCTGCTTCGCCTACTTGCCCATTCTGTATAGCCTGTGCTAATTGAGAAGCATCAGGACCTTGTTGAGCATAAGAGTCTTGCTCAACAAAATCAAGACCAGGTGTATTCAGACCTTGGCCTGTTTCCGGTTCCTGTATTTGCTGAGACTGTACCATATCTACAGCTCTTTGTACTAGTTCAGGAGGAAGCTGTTGTAGCTCTTGCTCACTCACTGCTCCTGTAGCGATTGCAGTAGCTAGTTCATTGACTTGCTGTTCTTTCTGCATCTCTTTCTCTGCATAAGCTCCCTCTATTCTAGCTTGTTGCCCTGCTGCTTCATCCATAGAAGACTGCTGAGTTTTTTGAAGCTGAGCGTTAGGAGTGTAATACTCATTCTGAGGCGCTTGTTGATTTCCTGGATGTTGTGGTGCGGGCATGGTAATATCCTTTTATTCCTGATTATAGCCTAAATAACTTTAAGCTTAAAGCTGACTAGCTACAACTGTGTCTACAGTAGTTGCTGTCTCCATTAGTTTATCGTGCTCTTCCTGTGTTAAACCACCACCTGAGCCACCACCGACTGAAGTTACTGCGTATGCTGCAGACTGTGTTTGAACAACATAGCAGTTAGGAACAGGATTGATATCTACCGCTAAGTTACCACCACTGATAACATAGTTACCCGGAGGAAACTCAAGAGTCCACCCATTTATAAATGCTACGGCAGGGAAGATAGCTCCCCCACCGAGATCAATCTGCTTATATGTATGTACTACAGGGTATATCATACCTAGTACAGAAGCCTCAATATTCCTAACCTCCTCGTGGAACGCTACCATGTCTGTGATGGAAGCATCTGATACTAGTATTAGTTGGTCAAAGTTAGGAGTAAGCATAGGCTACCTACTCATCGTCATTTAGAATGACACCGTAAGCGCTTGTACCGCTACCGACTGTGAATGTTGCTTCTGCAGGTTGTACAGATGAAGGACTAGCACCTTTTCTTACTTTAACTCTTGCTGTGAAGTCTGCGTCGTAAATGAAACCGATGCTTGACTCTGTTGTTGCAGTAGCAATTCTGTCAATAAATGGACACCATGTAGCACTGCCTGAAACATGAGCTTGGCCGAATGTACCTACTATTGTAAATGTCTTCGTCGCTCTATTTACTGCTGAGTATTCATAAGGTACGTTTGCAACTCTGATATATCCTGCATCTGCAGTATCGTTCTTAATTGCTTCGGCTACTTTACAAGTGCTTCCGCCTGATGTAACTGCACCATCTAAAGTGTACTCTGATAGATCTATATCTGTACCGCTATCTCTTCCTACTAGTACGTAAGCTCCGATGATTACATTTTCAATAACAATCTGACCTGACTTAGGATAAGTGATAGTTGTCCCGTCATCACTGACTAGCTGAATTTTAGGCTTATCTGATGCTAGAACACCCTCTAAATCCCAACCTTGTGCAACGAACCATTTACCACCTGCAACTGCTCCGAAAGGCGCTGCACCATTAGGTGTATAGGTTGCATCTAGTACACGGTATTTCCACCCTAAGTCGCCATTAATAACTGTTGTTGAATCTTGTCTACAGATGTACTGCATGTACTGTGCAGCTTCTGCTGTTGAGATACCGCCTGATAGTGTAATACGACCTTTGTATGTCTTAGAACCATTACCATCACCTGTATCTTTAGAAAATGAACCTACCACTATTGTAACTTTTGAAGATAAAGCTGCGGCTGCTGCTTCATCCAACGGTGTCCAATCTGTAAGTGATGTTGATAGTGCCACTGACTGCTCACCACCTGCAATCAAGTTACCTGCGAAGTCTGCGTATGTCTGACCGTATTTACGTGAGTACGCTCTAATGTTACCGTTGTCAATAAGAGTACCGCCACTCTTAGCTTTAACTAGTATCTGAATGTGACCATCAGCCCAAAAGCTTGTGAGTTTATTACCATCTTGTACGATGTAGATAGGTGAGTTAGGTACAAGTGGGCTACCGATAGACTTTACACCTGTAAATAGGTCATCTGTTCCGTTCTGTTGTACTGAACCGAAGTTAAAGAACTTAGCGGCTTCGTCGTCGATATTGAACGTATTGAGAAGGTTAAGCAACATTGGCTTAATCGCACTTCTTGGTCCGTCCAATTTTGAAGGGTTCTTACTTAAAATATCTAGCTCGTCATTACCTGAAAACAATGCATCATCAGCAAGCTCTTGAAGCCATTTGTGTAAGTCGAGCATAGAGTAAACTGTTGTACCTGATACGTGCCTAATCTCATGTGCTGTGTTTATTGAGAGGTCTGTTCCTATTGCCATTTTAAATCCTTAATCTAATTGTTGTAGTGCAGGTACTGAAACCGAAGTACCTGTTAGTGTTGCTCTTGTCGTGTATTGCTCATAGTAAGGTGATGAACTAGCTTTTCTCGCTACTATCTCAACTTCTCCTATATAAGCAGTATCAAAAATAATAGAGCCCGATGTCTCACTTCCTTTGAAAAGTAGATCTCCGCCTAAGACCTTAGTTACTTTTACATAACTACCTGGCACAAGACTTGTAACTTCTAAAGTAGCAAGTGCTTCTACGAGATTGACTTGTCCGTTACCTGTTCCCGGTGTAGTAGTAGTTACAGAACTTAGTGCGTCTATGTTAATTGTCAGGGTATGATTAACATCTATATTTAGTGTGTCTGCTTTAGCCGCTACATCATTAAATTGCAAAGTAGTATCAGCCCCTGCATCTACTAAGATATCCGGACTATATATACCGAGAGATATCGTTGCACCGTTCTTAATAGTAATACCTTTTGCAATAATACCTCCTCTGAACACATTACACTTAACTGTAATAGTGTCTCCTGTGATAGAGAATAAGGTACTTGCAGTCTTATCTAAGACTATGTTGAAGTTAGGTGAAACTAACTCCCCACCTTCTCTCTGTACAAGGGTTTCTAGTTCTCCTGCGTAGTTGTCGTAAAGGTAAGACTTAGCTCTGTCGTATAGTTGCATCGCATCGTTTATAACTGTATAGTTATCCACTATTCCTTTTTCTTCCGTAACATTAGGGTCCCAAAAGAACGGCCAAGTAACTTCTGTTACGTTAGCGCCTTTAAGTGCGATAGGGACAGCAGCTATTAGCTTAGAGTATAAAATACCTCCAAAAATAGCAATACCGTTTTCCCCTCTATCGTCCACTGTCATAGGGTTTAGAGGAACCTTATTAAAGTTATGTATTGCCGGAGTATTATTTCCAACTACAACTGCTGATAAGTAGTCTTGGCTTACACCTTTCCCTGCCGCATCTGTTGTAAACGCATAGGTCCTATCAGGAATATAAACTGTGTCTGTTGCTGCTGTACCTGCCCAAAAGTCTAGCCTACTTCCGTTATTAACATCTCTTGAGAAGAATTTAGTATTAGACAGAGGAGCACCTGTATCACTTTTTGCATTAATCAGTATGTCTTTACGAAGCTCTACAACGAAGTCATTATCGTTAGGGCGACCTCTACAATAAACCTCAAGGGTATCTGCACCCTCTACCTTGTTTTGATAGATGTACTTAGCAGCACACTGCCCTTGTTGGTCGCCTGTTGTATTTCCGTATCGTTCAAAGTTCTCAACATAAAGAGTTGGACCTGCATTTTTTGGCCCATTGAAAAAGAAGGGAAATCGGACATTATAGGGAATATAGTTTTTGAGTTGAACCATCGCTGAGTTAAAGTTAGTAGCGTTAAGGTCGTAGCAGTAGTATCCTTTAATATCAAGACTTGCTGATAACATATAGGCTCTAGCATCACCAAGAGCGTATACATGAGTCTCTCGGATTATACCGTGAGCACCAATCTCATACCATATAGATCTTCCACCTGATAGTCTTATAGAACAGCCATATAGGTTCAGAGTACCACTTGCTCTGCATATCAAGTTAGAGTCGTAGTCTTTATACGATAATCCACCTGTCTTAGTGAAAGTGAAAGGAGAGCCTACTGTGTAAGTTTCCTTACCGCCATAAGATATAACAGCACCTACATTGTAAGTACCTGTTACATTTACTGTAGGAGAGGGTGCAGAAGAGCCGAAGAGGATCTCCTCTACTCGGTTATCTTGCGTTAGTGTGCCTGTTACGTATAGAGACTTATTACCTACATTGTAGATTTTACGTCCTGCTACAGAAGTTACAGTAACCCCCGCAATACCCGCTAATCCTGATATGTTTGCATCAGTTCCTGATTGGGTTATCTGTGAACCTGATAATGTAAAACTCATGAATTAGCCTCTCTTTTTTTGCTCTTATAAGTATATCACAATTTACACTTCGTGGAACTGTAGCCACTATGGTGTATAGGTGAGTGCTTTACCTGTAAGTAGTTTATTTGTGTAGCTAAATATAGCTTCTACGTTGTCCCCTACGATAAGATCAGTGATAAGCTTATTCGTAAGAACGCCTGTAACGTATGTAAAGTCAATCATGTACAGTACAGTACCGCCTGTAGCTATTACTGATGTACTTATTAGCTGTTTACTACTATTGTATACATACTGTGCAGAGTGGGAATCATTTATAATATTAAAAGTATACATGAAGTGCTCTGCTGTTCCCGCAGGAAAAGGATTAGCAGATAAAGCAGGGTTACGTATTATTGCGTCAACATTAGTTAGTAGCTCATCTACAACTTCTTGTACATTTGTCTTAGTTGTAAGCTTTACTGCTGTGTTATCAAACGGTACTCTAATAGCTCGTTGAAAGTTATCTTTACCTGTTGTTGAGCCGCTGCCACTAAAACTACTTACAGGAAGCTGTACACTCTTAGTTTTACCGCTAGATAGCTTTACATTTAATGTCGTGTCTTCAACTGTGATATCGTCAATACTGATACCGTCTTGACCATTATCGCCTTTTTTACCTCTAGCTCCTGCTGCTCCTTGTTTACCGTCTTTACCACTTTTACCATCGGCACCTTTGGCTACTTTTACATAAGGCATTTCTACACTTATGCTTTTACCATTTT
>Ga0256844_10000813_pt1 | contig 11766 bp, 10 predicted proteins | sample MusselsmetaG_FD_189100 | JGI IMG/M metagenome (GOLD analysis project Ga0256844, IMG submission 189100) | Mussel associated microbial communities from hydrothermal vent at the East Pacific Rise, Pacific Ocean - Mussels | ecosystem: Host-associated > Mollusca > Shell > Unclassified ... | reverse complement strand
GTTATCATAAATGGCGAACTCGTACTGCAAGAACGCAGGCTTCTCTCATTTGATCTCGATGAGTGTACGGCAAAAGTTCGAAAGCTTGCAGTTCCCCTTGGCCTGCTCTAATATTTTCCTCCCAGACACGCTTACTACCCGTCTCAAGAAAGAGACAGGCTTAACTAACCAAATTTCCATCATCCTGTATTGCAACAACAGTTGAAGAGTTCCTGCATAAGCCCATTTAGCCCATCCTACAGGAATCAGAACCTTTGTCTCCATAAAGAGACTTGCAAAATATCACTAATCCAAGAAGTTACACAAAACCTGTGAAAATCTGTTTTCTTCAGGAGACAAAACCTGCCATTTCCATGCATCCTTCCAATGGAGAACCGCCCATTAGTATAAATAAATAGGTTTTTATCCTGAAGATATGCAACCACCACTTAAAAAGTCATTATTTTATCTTTTATTTTAGTACATTACCACATACCCGATTGGAACATCCCAATGAGCATACGAACTGGCACGGAAAATGCTTTAGAACAAACAGAAGCAGATTCCTTCGTTAGTATTCTCACTAACCGAAAGAATCTGTGAAAAGTTTATGTCTCAATAACGAGATGTTTTATTAATTGATTAACTAAAGGAAAATAGAATGAAAAAATTAATTCTTGCAATCCTGGCATGTACTTTCATTGCCGGCCCTGCTTTTGCCACTGAATTTAAGGTAGAACAAACAATGCTGCTCAACAAAATCACCATGAAAATGGATAAATTTAAAGATGATGCAAATAAAACAGATTTTTTAACCCAGAAAAAATCCTGTGTTGAAAAAGCTGCTGATCTAAATGGATTGAAAGAGTGTATCGCCAAGTTCAGCCCTGATCAGCTTAAAGCTATGGACGCCCCCAAACAGTAGAATGTCCAGCTAATAGTTCTTCTCTTCATTTCCCCTCGGCCGGGGTCGGTTAAAAATTTTTAAACGGCCCTGGCCCTCTCACCTGGCCTTTCTTCAATCTTCTTTTTCTGGCGATAATTCATTGGTCAAACAGCACTGGGGGGTTTACCGAAATCACCTTTCCCAAAGCCAGAACAACATAATACACAGATGCCTAGAGACCTTGCTTAAAACATGTCAGCCCATAAGCATTCTCAATCTCTTCAGATGATGCATTGGCACCGCTAAACTGCAAAACAACCTTTTTTCCTTTCAATCTATCTTTCAACTTAATTGCTGCCATAAGAGTTGATGCCCCGGCACCTTCAACAAAATTTTGGGTATAATACCCTGCCAAAGCAATTCCTTCATAGATCTCAGATTCTGAAAGGAGAATAAAATCTGTCAAGTCATCCTTATAGATCTCAAACGGTAACTCATATCCTGTTCCAGTCGCAAAACCACCTGCAAAAGTGGTATTCTCTGCTGTTTGAATGACTCCCGCTTTCCAGGACAAATAGGCTGCGCAAGAATTCTCTGCCTGCACTGCATAGATTTCGATCTCAGGGGAAATCGCTTTTAGCACAGTCACCGCTGCAGCTGCCTCACTTCCAGCACCAATTGGAATAATCACTGCATCCATATCAGGAATTGCTTCTACAATTTCCAAAAACTCTGTTCCGACACCATTTATCAAATGAGGTTCATTGGCGGGATGCACATAATAAAGCTGTCGTTCGGCTGAAAGCTCCTCAACAACCCTGGATGAGTCCTCAAAAGTGATTCCCGCTTCAATTAGCTCCGCACCTGCTTCTTCAATTTTCCTGTTTTTTGCAGGATTATTATTAACAGGCACAACAACCACAGCTTCAAGCCCAAACCAGGAAGCGGAGGCAGCAACAGAAATCCCATGATTTCCAGTTGAAAAAGTTATCACACCCCCTATTCCTGCCTGTTTGAGATTGTGCATTAAATTAATGCCACCACGCACTTTAAAAGAGCCGGTTAGATTGTGGTTCTCATGCTTGACATGGATTTGCACATTCAATGCATTGGAAAAACCTTCATAATGAATTAATTGACTGGGAAGAAGGTACTGGCAGACCGGTTTTCTGGCCTTAATGACTTCTGCAAGGGAAACTGGATGATTTACTGTCGAATACATAAGTGATTTATAGCATTTAGCGTTGCTTCAAAATTGAACATCACAAGAGAAAAGTACCAACGTGACTTTCACAAAAACATGGGTTGCCAACTAACTGTAACCGTCGCGTATATCACGACAATACCGTTACAATCAGGCAATAACAGGGTTCTTGCAAATCGATTCTCCTGCTGGCAGCAAGATATGAAACACAGTACCTTCGCCTTCCCGTGATTCAACCTCAATTGATCCACCATGCTTATTAATAATGGACTGAACCACAGCCAATCCCAGGCCGGTGCCCTGATCGGCACCAAGATTTTTAGTTGTGAAATAAGGATCAAAAATTCGATCAAGATTTTTAGCTGCTATCCCGCAACCTTGGTCACGGACGTTAAAAAGAACGAAATTCCCGGGTTCCAGTTTATTATTTCCGGAATGGATAATATTTTCAGCACTAATCTCTATGGTTCCGCCATCCGGCATGGCCTGCCTTGCATTATTAATAAGATGCTGAATTACTTGACTGATTTGTTTGCTGTCACACTCAACAGGACAAAGTTTTTCAGGCATGGAAAGCTTGCAGTTCACATTGGAATTCTTCAATTGTAAACCGCAATTATCTTTAAAGATTTCCTCCAATTTTGCTTCCTGTTTTATTGGAACATTTTTTTTCGATAAGGTCAGCAACTGACGAGTAAGAGCCTGAGCTTGCATTCCCGCTGTCCGTGCAGCCTCAAGAAAAGATACAGCTTCATCATCCGGGTTCAGATGAAGCGTCGATAACTGAATATTACCAAGAACAGCCATTAAAATATTGTTAAAATCATGCGCTATTCCACCAGCAAGTACACCAACAGATTCAAATTTCTTCAGCTTCAACATCTCTTCTTCCATGCTTTTGGTCTCGGTGATATCACGAAAATACCAGATCCGTCCGAGGTATGTATTATCGCCATCATACAATGGTGAAGAATATCGTTCAAAAACCCGACCGTTTGTAAGCGACAAGAACTCAAAGCTTGTCTCTTCAGGGTGTTCATTAAGATATTGAACACGGCTGATAAATGCGTCAGGTTCTACCAGTTGATCAAGGATTGTCTTAATTTGAATCTCATCATCCTGGAGTACTGCAATCTCAGGGGCAATGTTCCACATCCTCTGAAACCGATCGTTAGTGAGAATGATTTTATTCTCCGGATTAACTACAAGAATACCGTCCCAACTGGTTTCAAGCTGGCTTCGCAGGATTGCTGCATTCGTATTAACATTACAATATTCACAATTTCGAAGCAGCATCCCTGAATACAGTCCCTGTTCTGAGGGCACCTGAAAAACATACAAATCGACATTCAGATAAGAATTATCCTGGTGTCGTAATCGAATCTTCCGCACAGGAGGAGTAAAACTTTGTGACAGCTTTTGCATATGGCTATCAACAACTGGGATATCATCCGGGTGGACCAGAGAAAGAATAGGACTATTCAGAATTTCATCGTTTTGGAATCCCAATAGCATCTCACTTGCCTTATTCGCGTGGACAACACGCCCGCAACAATCAATCAAATAGCTGATATCAGGAGAACATTCAACAGAAAGGCTTTCCATTGTCTCTATGGGAAGAGGCTCTAATGGTTGATTCATACCATACACCAGAAGCAAAATATTTCGTTTCAGAATTTTTGTAAGTAACTAAAAGTGTATGTGGAACAGCGAGATTATACAAGGAAAATTAAAAAACCAGCTTCAAGACTAAACAACCTCCAATGAGAAGAAAAACAAAGGCAATACAAAGAAGATTGAAATAACGGTCTATAAACAGCTTGGCAGGCTCTCCCCATTTGTGAAGAAGCCATGCAACGATAAAAAACCGACAAGCTCTGGCTCCAAGTGAGGCCATGAAAAAAATGGGTAGATTTACCCTGGCGACACCTGCCGTAATAGTAGTCAGTTTGTAAGGAAGAGGTGTCAATCCAAAAACAAAGACGATCCAGGCGTTCCAATGGTCATAAACCTGAAAAAGATACTCCCCGCCAAGCGCACTGCCCATGCTTGAAATAAGATAAGAAGGCAAAGCAATATCAGGACGCCCGTCAACATCAACCAGGGTCATATGAGCGACATTCTCAACAATCCAGCGCCCCATAGTATCCCAGGCATACACACCTATTCCGTACCCTGCAAGACCTCCAATTACTGAGGCTAAAGTGCAATAAAAAGCATATTTATACCAGCGACTTGTCGCCCCAAGCACCAGCGCAATGAGTAATACATCAGGGGGGATAGGAAAAAAGCTTGATTCTGCAAAGGAGAGAACAACGAGCGCCAGCAAACCATATTTACTGTCTGCCCAGTGCAGCATCCAGTCATAGAGTCGACGCACAGGGCCGCTTTTCTTCTGTATTTCTTCAACCATATCTATTTGAGTTTCAAGACAAACAATAAAGAGTAACAGTTTAGCTGTTACTTCCAGCCATGCTCTCCTATCAGGCTAACAAATCTAACACTTTCAAGTTGCTGCACTTCAACTTCACCATCTATTTTTGTAAGATAATGCAACTCCTGCACATCGCGGCCCCCAACAGGAATCACCATACGCCCCGGGTCTGCAAGCTGATCTATCAGTGGTTCAGGAATCTCAGGACTCCCGGCTGTAACAATTATTGCATCATAAGGTGCATGTTCCTGCCATCCCATTGTTCCGTCATCAAGGCGGGAGAGAATATTATAGTAACGTAACTGATCAAAAATCCTGCGTGCTCCGGCAAGGAGGGTATTGATCCGTTCAACGGTATACACTTTAGCACAAAGTCTTGAGAGTACTGCTGCCTGATATCCTGATCCTGTTCCTATTTCAAGCACATTTTCAGTACCTTGCAACTGCAGAGCCTGAGTCATGGCAGCCACAATGAGTGGTTGGGAGATTGTCTGGTCACTGGCAATTGGGAGGGGATGATCACCATAAGCTCGTACCTGCATGGCGTCATCTACAAAGAGGTGCCGAGGCACCTCTGACATTATTTTTAAAACTTTACTGTCGCTGATACCCCGGCAGGCAAGCTGCTCTGAAACCATTCGTTCACGTGCTGTGGCAAAGCGATCTGTCACTTCTTTTCAATCTCCTGCCAGGAATAATCATCCCGCCAGTCAAATTCATCATCATCATAACCACTGTAGCGACAATGTTTCACAATATCCCCAGAAAGAGTAATCACTACCATGTTGTAGCCATTAGGATCAAAAAGCCCACCCACAAAAGGAGTGCTCTGTAGAGTTGTCGGAGATTCATCGTAATAAACCCATTCTTCTATCTGGGCAGATACCATACGCTTAGAATCCGGATCGCCCATAAGTTTCAAAACTTCTTCGCGACTGGTTTTACCATCCTGGATCATGCAGACATCAGACACAAGATGGCGTGTAGGGGTTCCTGAACAGCCAGACAGAAACAAACCAAGAAAAAGCATACTGATATAAAAAATACGAAAATTGTTTAGCATGAGAATCTCCCGCAAAAAAAAAGAACGGTTGAAAAGACATAAAGTACTCATTTTCAACCGTTCTATAGCGTGATGAAGTGCTTTTTACAACACATAAGTGAAGCTTATGCACCCACGGCTTTATTCAAAATTTTGTAATTCCTCTCCACCATCACCATTGGATCAACCACGAGACCTGCCTGAATCATTGCATTATCATATATCTGCGCTGCCACATCAGATGCAAAAGCTTCATCCTTTTTCACAAGATCTGCAAGCTGTTTAATCAAAGGACTGGCAAGGTTAATCTCAAGATTTTTTTTGCTGGCCTCAGGAGAAAGCCCTTTTTCCATACGGCTTGCAGCCATGATCCGTTCCATGGAAGAAGTCATATAGCCATCAGGATTAACGATCATTGCAGGGGAATCCACCAGACGTTTAGATTCGATCACATCAGCAACCTTATCATCCAGTGTTTTTTTCAACCAGGCAACAAGATCATTACCAGCATCATCACTCAGTTTTTCTTCCTTTTCTTCATCGGCGTCCTTTTCAGCACCACTCTTTGAAAGGTCAAGATCAGCACGATCAGCAGAAACCAGTTTCTTGCCATCAAACTCACCGAGATGGTTGAGCACAAAATCATCGATTGGTTCCATGGTGTAGATAATCTCGATGTCTTTCTTATTAAACATCTCAACATAAGGACCAGCTTCAATGGCTGCACGATTTGGGCCGTTGATATAATAAATTTCTTCCTGACCTTCTGCCATGCGTTCAACATAATCAGTGAGTGAAGTTGGCTTGCCATCTTCTGATCTGGAAGATTCGAAACGAACCAGTGGGGCCAGCTCTTTCTGAAACTCGTAATCTGAAGTCACTCCTTCTTTGATATAGATGCCAAAGGTGTTCCAGAAATCAAGGTAATAATCGGAATCGCGCTTGGCCTCTTCTGCCAGAAACTTCAAAAAACGCTTAGTAATTACTTTACGAAGCTTCATCACCAGTGCATTATCCTGGAGTGCCTGACGGGAAATATTTAAGGGAAGATCCTCACTATCAACCACTCCTTTTAAGAATCGCAACCATTCCGGAAGAATATTCTCAGAATGCTGATCAATAAGAATCCGCTGACAATACAGATTAACACCGGGATCAACACGACCAAAGCCCATGGACTCAAAATTTTCTTTTGGTGCAAAGAGTACCGCATTAATTGCAAGGGGTGCATCAACTGAGAAATGGAGGCGGTAATGGGGTTCGTCTGTTGCGTTACCTACAAATTTATAAAAATCATTATATTCTTCATCGGTAATTTCATTTTTACTTCTGGTCCAGATGGCCTGAACAGTATTTACAGTATCTCCTTCAAGCTTGATGGGGAAAGGGACAAAGGTTGAATACTGCTTGATGATACCTTCCACTTTCCATTTTTTATCATAATCGTGGGCATCGTCTTTCAGCTCAATGATAATTTTGGTTCCGCGATGCAAACCAGCAGCCTCAGAGAGAGTAAAGCTTCCTGCACCTTCTGAAACCCACTCATTTCCTTCAGATCCGTCCCAGGAACGACTCTGCACAGTGACCTTTTTACCTGCCATAAAAGCTGCATAAAAGCCTACACCAAATTGGCCAATGAGATTTACATCTTTACGCGCTGCTTCTGCAAGTTCTGAAAGAAAATTTCCGGAACCGGAATGGGCAATGGTGCCAAGGTTAGTCTCAAGCTCCGCACGCGTCATACCAATACCGGTATCGGTGATTGTAAGGGTGTGCTTTTCTTCATCAAGGTCAATGGTTATTTCAAGCGGTACATGCTCATCAAAAACATCATCCTTGGTCAAACTCTCGTGACGCATCTTTTCCAGCGCATCGGAGCTGTTGGAAATAAGCTCTCTAATAAAAATATCACGCTCGGTATAAAGCGAATTAATAACTATATCTAAAAGTTTCTTGGTTTCTGCCTGAAACTCATGTTTTGTTGCCTTATCACTCATTTTATTTCTCCTCGCACAAAATCATATTGAATAAAGGGGATCTGCACCCCAATTCCGTTGCTTTTTTACTCAAAGTCGGCCAAAATGATAAGCATAATTGCGTTGCTGTCAAGGTTCCAGACATACTGGAAACACACAAAAAATGACGCTGATATTCGAAAAATGAAAAAAGACACACTCATCATTGGTGCCGGACTCTCCGGCCTCACCGTTGCCTGGAAGCTGAAACAGATCCCGGATCATTCCATTCTTCTGCTTGAACAATCAGAACGCGCAGGCGGAGCCATCTCCAGTCACGCAGAGGATGGGTATCGGGCAGAAGGCGGTCCGCATGGTTTCCTCGATAACTGTATAGAATCACAATCACTGCTTGCTGAAACCGGGTTGGATAAAGAATGTCTTAAAGCATCGCTTTCCAAATTTGTACGCTATGTATGCATGGATGGAACGCTCAGGCTTATCCCCCAATCACCTGGTAAAATTCTCGCAGCACCACTTATCTCGCCCCTTGCTAAATTGCGTGTTGCCGGTGACTTCTTTAAAAAACCGCTGGAAGGTGAACCCACAGTGAGCGAATGGGTACAACATCGTTTTGGAAAGGCATTGCTTCCCTACGTTGATGCTGTTTTCACCGGAACCTACGCAGGAGACCTGGAACGCCTCGTTATTGACGGTGTTATGCCGGGTGTTAGAAAAATCGAAAAGGAAAACGGTTCAATTATCTATGGCCTTTTGAAAAAGATGAAGGCCGCCAAAAAGACAAGTAAAACTGAGAAGAAAGGCTTTCCATCCATGACTAGCTTCCCGACTGGAATGGGTAGATTACCTGAACGACTGCGTGAAAATCTCACGCAAGATGAAATCAAAACCAATTGCTCAGTATTAAAGATTTCGCGAAAGAGTGGTGGTTGGGAAGTGAAAACTGAAACAGAAAGTTTTTCCTGCCGCAACCTGGTACTGGCACTTCCTGTAAATGAATCCCTTTCCCTGCTTGCCGGCTTTACGACTCCGCCTCTTACCAAAATCCCGGAAGCAAGGATCATTACCATTGCACTCGGTTTTGGAGGCAATGCAAGCTTACCTCCAGGTTTTGGATATCTCACACCTGAGCGTGAAAAACGATTTTGCCTCGGTGCTCTCTTCTCCTCAAATATGTTTCAGGGCCGTGCTCCAAAAGATCATATCCTGCTTGAGGCCTTGGTTGGAGGCCGTAGACACCCTGAACGTCTTGAACTTAATGATGATACATTAATAAAAGAAGCAATCCAAGACTTACAACAACTTCTTAATCTTCCAAATCCTCCAAGCTACTCCAAAGTCCTCAGGCCGAAAGCTGGCATCCCACAACTTGAAAAAGGTTATCCGGGTTTACTCAAATGGCGAAACAGCATAATGAAAGAAAAAAAGGGATTGTATGTAACAGGCTTTGGCTGGGAAGGTATTGGGCTAAACGATATGATCAAAACCGCTTACAGAGTGAGCGAAGCAATCAAACAAGGTGAACAGGATGGCGGGGAAGCAGTTGCTGAAGTAAAAAAGATTTATTTTTAATAAAGCAAAAACACTACATCATAATGAAATGACGTAGTGTTTTCCTGTAACGGCCAAGAAGATGTTGGCCTTGGTGACATTTATACGCCCCTTCATTCGAAGGGGAGGTATCTCGCTAACCTCAGGTTATTGATATTCCGAGTGATTTTGCCACACCTTTTCCATACTTAAGATCAGCTTTGAGACAGTTTTCGATGTGGCGCATTTTGATCTCTTCCGGCGCATCCCCCATGGCTCTTGCTGTATTGTCAAACAGTACTTGTTGTTGCTCGGTATTCATAAGTCGAAAGAGCTTTCCGGGCTGACTAAAATAATCAGTATCAACTCTGTGATTCCAGTGGTCTGCAGCACCTTCAAGACTAAGCGGTGGTTCGTTAAATTCAGGCTGTTCCTGCCATTCTTCATAACTGTTTGGCTCGTATCCGATGGTACCACCGTGATTACCATCAACCCGCATAGCTCCATCCCGATGATAATTATGAAAAGGGCATCGTGGAGCGTTGACAGGTATTTGCTGATGATTGACTCCCAGACGGTATCGTTGCGCATCTCCATACGAGAAAAGCCTGCCCTGCAACATTTTGTCAGGAGAAAAACCTATTCCCGGCACAATGTTGGCAGGATTAAACGCAGCTTGTTCAACTTCTGCAAAATAGTTTTCCGGATTGCGATTTAGCTCAAGCACCCCAACTTCAATAAGCGGGTAATCCTTATGGAACCAGACTTTGGTTAAGTCAAAGGGATTATAGGCGCAGTTTGCAGCTTCCTTTTCAGGCATTACCTGAATAAACATGGTCCATCGTGGGAAATCCTCTTTCTCAATACTTTCATAAAGGTCTTCCTGATGGCTCTCCCTGCATTTTCCAATAATCTTCTCAGCCTCGCCATCTGTTAAATTTTTAATTCCCTGTTGTGTGTGAAAGTGGAACTTCACCCAAAAACGTTCATTCTGGGAATTAACAAAGCTGAAAGTATGACTTCCAAAACCATGCATATGCCGATAACTAGCGGGAATGCCTCGCTCACTCATGGTTATGGTCACCTGATGCAGTGCTTCCGGTAACGAAGTCCAGAAATCCCAATTATTTTTAGCACTTCTCATATTGGTGCGTGGATCTCTTTTTACCGCATGGTTAAGATCTGGGAACTTTAAAGGATCCCGAAGAAAAAAGACTGGTGTATTGTTCCCAACCAGATCCCAGTTCCCTTCATCAGTGTAAAATTTTAATGCAAATCCACGAATATCGCGTTCTGCATCAGCTGCTCCCCGTTCTCCTGCAACGGTTGAAAATCTTGAAAATACTTCCGTTTTTTTGCCAATTTCTGAGAAAATGTTCGCTCTGGTATATTTCGTAATATCATGGCTGACTGTAAAAGTGCCATATGCCCCGGATCCTTTCGCATGCATGCGTCTTTCCGGGATGACCTCCCTGTCAAAATGAGCAAGCTTCTCAATATACCAAACATCTTGCATCAACAGAGGCCCACGTGCGCCTGCTGTTAATACATTTTGGTTGTCACCTACTGGAGCTCCAGCGTTATTGGATAATTTTTTTTTCTCTGACATGTTGCCTCTCCCTGAATGTTGAATTGTATTTTTACCAAAACACTGCCCCGTGAACAGAGCATCTTGTTCTGATTGCATCTTTGATAAGATCTGTTCTTACTGGTTGGCCAAAAAAAAAGTCTCCAAAATTATCACTTTTTGACTTTCTTATTCAGGCAATCATTGCAGACACCATGGATCTCAAGGTGCCTGGATTCAATCTTTCCCATACAACCAACCACGTCAGGAAGTACTGAATTGTCAAAATCAGACCAATAAATATCCTCCACTTTCTTACAGTGGGTACAAATAAAATGATGGTGAACAGTCACATTAGTATCAAATAAAGTTCGTTCGTTCATAATATGAAGTTTTTTTACCAAACCTAATTCGTCGAAAGTAGTCAAGGTCCGATAAACAGTGTCGATGGCTATGGTAGGTAATTTTTTGTGGATTCTTTTATGAATCAATTCAGCAGACGGATGGTCACAGGCCGACATGAGCTCTCTGTAAATCTCAAGCCTCTGATGGGTAAGTTTAATACCAGCTTCGTTACAAAGTTGCTGGAATTGTTCCAGATGTTTTTGACTGAGTTTTCCGTTTTCCATTTATCCGCTCTTGGTATCAAGATCTATTCTTATTTAAGATACAAAACCATTTAGCTCTTGTCAATACAAATTATTACTTTAAAAAAGTACTTAAGGTTACACCTTGATTCAACACACAGTGTAAGCACGGGGGGCAACCCTTAGCTTCAGCATTATTTTTCCTTCTCCCGGCTGTAATTGTGTCCCATGGAAGAATAGGTTATATTAATCAAAAGTTGATTTTGCATGGGACAATCTTTTTTTCCTCCCGCTTATCCATCCTTCAAAAGATTATTATTCTCAGTAAACTCTCTGCTATTCCATCAGGATTCGGAATAGCAGCCTCAATCAACACTATTTTACTGACAGCAACAGAAATATCAGGGGCAGAGCAACAAAACTCAGCGCCACCCTCGACTATAAGTCGAGGGGTTGATCAAGGACGGTCGATTTGAAATCGACTATCGTCCACAACCGGTTCGCCGTCCTGAGCATCTATATATTTTTGAATGGTCTCGTCAGTTATATTGCCAGAACTCA
>Ga0256844_10000812_pt1 | contig 11785 bp, 13 predicted proteins | sample MusselsmetaG_FD_189100 | JGI IMG/M metagenome (GOLD analysis project Ga0256844, IMG submission 189100) | Mussel associated microbial communities from hydrothermal vent at the East Pacific Rise, Pacific Ocean - Mussels | ecosystem: Host-associated > Mollusca > Shell > Unclassified ... | reverse complement strand
ATATTGAAGTTTATTAAATTTATCAAAATTGCTATATTTTTGAATCCCATTAAGATTAAATTGAGATTTATGATAAAAAGCATAGGAAAATTTTGCGCCTAAATATAATCGCCAAAATTTTGAATTTTCTAAAGTAGATTTTCTAATTCTAAACTCAATTGGTAAGTCTATTGAGTGAAATATTAATTTATTTGAATCAAAATCATCTATATCTTCAAAATCACTATATGTAGTTATGCTATTCTCTTCAACGATTTTCATATTATGAAAAAAAGTATTGTTTGAATACCCAAGACCAACTCCAAAACCTATATTTCTATTTTTATTTAAAGGTATATCTTTAATATATCCAAAAGACATTGTATTAGAAAACCCTCTTAAATTAATTGATGATGGTTTATTTGTTAATAGATTATAACTAATTCCAATAAAAAATTGATCCTCTAAATATTTATCTTGTTTATCAATTTTATTTTGTTGAGCATTTGCAACATAAATAACAGAAATAAATAATATCAATATAAATTTTTCCATTTTAGTATTTAAAAAAAGGCAATCAATAATTAGTTGATTGCCTTATTAATTTATAAAATTAATTAAATATAATTACTTTCTGTCAACTTGTCTAGCAGAATAGTTAATTTTCAAAGCATTAATATCTCTTAATTTTTCTTTAATATCGTAAATTGTACCTACTTCAGTGTCAACATCAGCTTTAATAGAAGTAGTTAATCTATTTACTTCTCCTTGAGAAACAGACTCTCTTTTAGCTAAGATAAAATTCTTGATATCATTTACAGTAGAAATTTTATCATTTAACTGAATTCTATCACCTTTAACTCCTTTTTTTGTTGATTTACCAACATAAATAAAGCTTACTAAATTCTTCTCTTTAAGTTTTTTCACTTCTGTAGCTTCAGGTAAAACAGGCGGTTTGATTTTTAAATCAGTTTCACGCATTGTTGTTGTAACCATAAAGAAGAATAGTAGCATAAATACAATATCAGGTAATGATGCTGTATTTACAGCAGGCATATCTTTTTTCTTTTTATTAAACTTAGACATAATATTCTTTATTTTAATGGTTCTTGTTCAGAAAGTATCATTGGATACATTTCTTTAATAGTTTTTACCTTCTCTTTGAGTGCATCTTTTTTAGACTTTGAATTATTATCATCATCTGCAGCTTCTTTTAAATCTTTAAAAGACATACCGTATTTATCATTTGCAACACGATCTCTTAATTCATTATAAGCAGCAACTAACTCATTTTGTACAGCAATATAATCACCATAACTTGTTCCTCTTGCACTTCCTAGTGAAATTACAGCTTTTTTAGGATGATCAGATGATTTAGGGTCTTTTTTACCTTTACAATAGTCACAAACGTTTCCATCTTTATCGGTAGTACCTCCATTATCTAAAAACTTCATTGCAGCATCTTTAATTTCACCAACTTTCATGTAGGTTTCTTCTTCAACTAAAATCTCTCCATTTCTGTTTAACATTACCAAAAATACATTTTTCTCCTTTAATTTTGGAGGATCTATTCCTGGTGGTTGTCTTTCAGGTAGTTTACGAGATATTCCCGTATCCATATTCATGGTAGTAGTAACTAAGAAAAATATTAGTAATAAAAAGGCAATATCTGCCATAGAACCTGCATTAATTTCTGGGATATCTCTTTTTGCCATAATTACTTATTTTAATAATGATTTAACTGAGTCAAATATAAATCCAGCAAATGCAATTAAACCTAGAATAAAGCTAAATATTATACCAGTACTTACTTTTTTAGATAAAGAGCTTCCTGCTTCAATTACTTCACTACTTGTAGTTACTTTATCAGAATCTGCCATTACATAAGCTAAGGCAAATAATGCAAAAAACACTACTAAACCAATTAATGTTTTTTTCAATTTAGCAGGATGTTTAATAACATCTAATATCATAAATGCAGCAACAATTAAAGCTGTAAGAATTAATAAAATTCTTGTAAAGCCTATATATCCTCCTACTGCACTGTTTAGTGCTTCTACATCTCCTTCTACACCATCACCATTGGTAGATACTTGTACAAAAAAGTACACAGCTACTAATGCAATGATTAGAGAGACAAATTTTAAAATTTTTGATACTTTCATAGTTTCAATTATTTTTTATATTTAACTAATAAATCTACTAAAGAAATTGAAGCATCTTCCATACCATTTACGATACTATCTACTTTAGATACGATATAATTATATAAAATTTGTAATATAATCGCTACAACTAATCCAAATACAGTTGTTAATAATGCAACTTTAATACCTCCTGCAACTACAGCTGGTGCAATATTATTTGCTGCTTGAATAGAATCAAATGCTCCAATCATACCAATTACAGTTCCCATGAACCCAAGCATTGGTGCTAATGCAATAAATAAAGATAACCAAGAGATGTTTTTTTCTAAAAGTCCCATTTGAACTCCACCATAACCAACAACCGCTTTTTCAGCAGCGTCAATTCCTTCACCATCAGCAACTCTTTTTAATCCTTGATAGAATATAGAAGCAACAGGTCCTTTAGTATTTCGAGCTACATCTTTAGCAGCTTCTATACCACCATCAGCAAGTGCATCTTCTATGCTACCAACTAATTTATCAGTATTTTGCGAAGCTAAATTTAAATAAATAATACGTTCAATAGCTATTGCTAATCCTAAAATTAAAGCTAATAAAACTATTCCCATAAAGAAAGGTCCACCTTCAATAAAATATTTTTTTAATAATTGCATTGAAAATCCTTCGTCAGCTCCTGCTGCTGCGGCATCTTGCGCGTAAGTTTGAACGGTTCCTAATAACATTACTCCAGTAACTGCTAGGATTGTAGATAATTTTTTCATTTTTTAATTGAGTTTTAATTTATTTTTTAATGGGTTAAATATACATAATATTGTTTAATAACAAAAAATACTATAAAGAAACAATCTTAAAAATTTTATAAAACACGGTTAAAGTGTTTAAAATATTAGTATTAAATAGATTTCAATATTTTTATTTTACTATTAAGAGTGCCAAGTAACAAAAAATATTTTATTTATTAAAATATATTCCAAACTCTTTATTAACCTTTTATTTAGGTAAGTGCACTAAAATGTTAAAAATCAGACATTTCTCCTCTTAAAGATTTTTCAAAAATTTCTTTAAATTTTTTATTTGGAATATCTTGCCCTAATAAGTACATTAATTTTGCAATTGCAGCTTCTGTTGTTATATCTTTTCCGCTTATTATACCTATATCTTTAAGTTTTGTACTAGTTTCATATTGACCTAAGATAACACTTCCGCTTATACATTGAGTAACATCAATAATTTTAATACCTTTATTTATAGCATTTTTAAGTAAGTTAATAAAATTAATATTTGTATTAGTATTTCCAGAACCATATGTTTCTAAGATAACTCCTTTTAAATTTTTTATACTAAGAATTCTTTCAATTGTTGAATTTGATATGCCAGGAAAGAGTTTTAATATCACTATATTTTCATCTAATTTTTTTCTAATTTTTAATTTTTCATTATTTTTATTCAAATTTAAAAGATGTTCTTGAAATTTTAAGTGCACACCACTCTCTGCTAACGCAGGATAATTTGGTGATGTAAAAGCTTCAAAATGTTCTGCATTAACTTTTGTTGTTCTATTTGCTCTATAAAGTTTGTATTCAAAGTATAAGCAAACTTCTTTTATTTTAGGTTCATTATTTTCTTGTACAGAAGCAATTTGAATTGCAGTAATAAGGTTTTCTTTTGCATCTGTTCTTAAATCACCTATTGGTAATTGTGAACCTGTAAAAATTACTGGTTTTGATAAATTTTCAAACATAAAGCTTAAAGCAGAAGCTGTATACGCCATTGTATCACTACCCGTAAGAACAATAAAACCATCAGCTTTTTCATAATTATCTTCAATAATTGTAGCAATATCTTTCCAATATTTTGGATTCATATTAGAAGAGTCTATAGGTTCTTTAAAACTTATGGTATTTATGTTACAATCTAATTGATTTAATTCGGGAATTCTATTTCTTAAATTACTAAAATCAAAAGCTTTTAAAGCTCCTGTTTTATAATCTTTAACCATCCCGATAGTTCCTCCTGTATAGATAAGTAAAATATTAGCTTTTATTGCCATTCTGTCTTTATAATTATTAGTGGTATAATTTGTGCTGTAAAAGTAATAAATTCAATTTTTAAATATTAAAAATTAATTACTAACTTTGAAAAATTAAAAAAATAAATTATGATATTAGGAGGTTCAATGGGTTATGTTTTAATGGGAGCAATTGCTCTTGTTGGAGGAATAGTTCAACAAAGATTAAAAAGTAAGTTTGCTAAGTATTCTAAATTATCTCTTCAAAATGGAATGAGTGGTAAAGAAATAGCAGAAAAAATGTTAAATGATAATGGTGTTTATGATGTACAAGTTATTTCAGTAAGAGGTAGATTGACAGATCATTATAATCCAAAAGATAAAACTGTAAACTTAAGTGAAGCTGTTTTTAATGAAAGAAATGCAGCAGCAGCAGCAGTTGCTGCACATGAATGTGGACATGCAATTCAACATGCAACTGGTTATTCATGGTTAGAATTTAGAAGTAAAATGGTTCCAACTGTTAGTGTTTCTGGTAGAATAGCTCAATTTGCTTTAATTGGAGGTATTTTTTTAGTTAATTCTTTTCCTCAATTATTATTATTAGGAATATTATTGTTTGCAACAACAGTTGTTTTTAGTGTAGTTACTTTACCAGTTGAATATGATGCTAGTAATAGAGCATTAGCATGGCTAGAAAATAAAAATATGCTTACTCCAAATGAACATGATGGAGCAAAAGATGCTTTAAAATGGGCAGCAAGAACATATGTTGTTTCTGCTGTTGCATCAATTGTTACTTTGCTTTATTATGTTATGGTTTATATGAATAGAAGATAAGTAGATTTAAAAACATTTAAAAAAGCTTGAAATATTTGATTTCAAGCTTTTTTAATTTAAATTTTTATTTGTCTATCAATTTGTTGATCTAATGAAATAAATGTTTCTGTTCTAGCTACTCCATTTATTTTTTGAATTTTATTATTTAAAACTTGCATTAAATGTTCATTATCTTTACATAGAACTTTAATAAATATTCCATAATTCCCTGTTGTATAATGACTTTCAATTACCTCATCAATTTCTTTTAAGCGCTTAATTGCTTCTTTATATTTAGTAGAATTATCAAGAAAGACACCTACAAAAGCTAAAGTTTTAAAGCCTAAAATTTTTGGGTTAAGTATAAATTTCGAGCCTGATAAAAGTCCACTTTTTTCTAATTTCCTTAATCTTTGGTGTATTGCAGCTCCAGAAATACCAACATCTCTTGCTATTTTTAATATAGGAGTTCTTGCATCTTTTATTAAATGATTAAGTATAATCTTATCTATTCCGTCAATTTTAAAGTTTTTATCACTCATTTAGTTTCAGTTTATAACAAAAATACATTTTTATTTAAAAATAACAGTTTATTAATTACCTTTTATGACATATTAAATTTCAAAGAAATCCCTAAAAAATTGAGATTTATAATAAACGAAATAAAAAGAAAAATTAATATTTAATTCCTCAAATAAAATTTTGAAAAATAAATCTAATATTGATGAATTAAAACTATTAGAAAAAGTTTTAAATTTACTAATCAATTCTGGTAAAGAAATAATTGCTAATAAATACTTAGATGGTTTTTTAGAAGCAAGAAATGTTTCTACATTAAAAGATTATTTAAAATATTTAAAATATTTAAAATAATTATTAATTAGTTTATTAAGTCTTACACTTAATCTAATCAAACCTGCAATTAATCAAATGACTATTTTTTCAAACTAGTATTTAATTTAATTTTGGGAGGTAACAAAAAATACAAATTATGTATCTGTTACTGAACATTAAATATATATACAAATGAAAAAATTTACATTTACATTAATTTTACTTACAATTTCTTTAATTACAAACGCTCAAGTTAATATACCAGATTCTAATTTTGAAGGAGCTTTAGTAACCTTTGGTATGGATACCGATGGAGTTGTGAATGGACAAATATCAACAGCTGATGCTTTAGCAATTACAAATTTATCAGTAGGCTCTCAAAATGTAACCGATTTAACAGGAATAAATAGTTTTACAAATTTGACTTATTTTGCCTGTGATAATAATACTAATTTACAATCATTTTATTTTAATATTCCTAATTTAGAAACTCTAAATGTAATTAATGCAAATATCACTACCATTGATTTGTCAGGACTTCCAAACTTAAAAGTTTTATATATAGATAATAATAGTAATATGTCGGCTTTAGATATTACAACAAATGCATTATTAGAAACTGTATACGCAAGAAATTGTAATTTATCTTCAGTACAACCAAACACTAATTACCCATATTTAGATATAAGATTAAGTAACAATAATATTACAGGTGATATTGATTTAACTTTACTTGTTAATGCAGTTACTTTGGATTTTAGTAATAATATGCTAAATTCTATTGATGTTACAGGATTAACAGATTTATCATTTTTAGCAGTTGATAATTGTAATTTAAGTGACTTAGATGTAACAACAAATATAAATTTAACAAATTTAACCGCTATAGGCAATGATTTTATTTGTTTAGATTTATCACAAAATCCATTATTAGATGGAGTAGAAGTAGGTAATAATGCTTATGCAAATATGACAATTGCAGTTAGTGATGTTACCGCGGCAAACGCAGCTACAGGAATCTATCAATGGTGGTACAAAGATGCTACTGCTACTTATGGTACAACTTGTGGAACAGCAACAGTTAGCGAGAATGGTTTAGTATCAACAATTAATATTTATCCTAATCCTGTAATTGATACATTAAATATTATAAGTACACAAAATGCTACTTATACTATGTATGATATTAACGGACGAGCAATTCTAAATGGAATTATTAATATAGGGAATAATACTTTGGAACTATCTTATTTTGATAGTGGAATATACTTTTTAAAAGTTATGTCACAAGATAAATATTTAACCAAAAGAATAATTCTTAAATAGTTTAAACATCATTGGAAAATATCTACCGTTAATTTAATAGCACTTTTAACAAACTACTATTTTTCTTTGCTTGTTATTAATATAATTAAACCGTACAGATTGTTTTAGTTTCATTCTGTATGGTTTTTAAAAATAAATAATAATGCATCCAGAATTATTTCATATTGGTAAAATAACCATCTATTCTTATGCTGTCTTAATTGCGTTAGGAACTTTGGTTGCTTCTTTATATACAAAATGGCGTGCTAAGGAAGAATTAGGAATAAAAGAACTTTCAAACAATTTTTTTTATCTTGTTTTTATAGCTGGCTTTATTGGAGGAAAAGTATTTTTTTACTTAGAAAAACCAAGTTATTTTCTGGCAAATCCTAAATTGATGCTACATAATTTTTCTGGTGGATTTGTGTTTTACGGATCGTTTATTACTATAATTCCCATAGTAATTTGCTATTTAAAAAGACATAAAATCCCTGTTTTACCCATGTTAGATATTTTAGCAATAACAACACTTATTGTTCATAGTATTGGTAGGTTAGGTTGTTTTTTTGGTGGTTGTTGTTATGGAAAACCAACAGATGGTTTTATGGGAATGTCTTTTCCTAAAACAAATGGAATACATGTACATCCATCACAATTATACGAGATTTCGGCATTATTACTTATCATGGTATTTCTTTTTTATCTAAAGGGAAAGCAACAATTTAGAGGACAATTATTTCTTACTTATATTATTCTTTATGCAATTGTAAGAAATTTTTTAGAACTCTTTAGAGGTGACAAACGAGGGTTTATTATCGACAATTATTTATCCCATTCACAATTTATTGGAATTATTCTAATTCTAATTACTATAATTATTTATCAAAAAATTAAATTAAAACAAATCATAATATGAGAACATACTTACTTTTTATAACACTATCCTTTAGCCTATTTGGATTTGCACAATACACAGCAATTCCAGATGCTAATTTTGAAAATGCACTAAGTGCTTATGATGATATTCCAAATGATGGACAAGTACCTACGGCTAATATTAACACCATTACTAGTCTAGATGTAAACACTCAAAATATTGCAGATTTAACAGGTATTGAAGATTTTGTTGCTTTGCAAATTTTATATTGTAAATTCAATAATTTAAATAGTTTAGATGTTTCTAATAATTCATCTTTAATAGAATTGTATTGTTCTTATAACTATATTTTAACTTCATTAATGCTAGGAAGTAATACTACTTTAGCAATAGTTGATTGCTCTGTAAATACAATTTCAAGTTTAGATATAAGTAATAATACAAGTCTATTACAATTAATATGTAATGATAATCAATTAACTAGTTTAGATACAACACAAAATCTAGTTTTACAAAACTTAAGATGTTATAATAATTTAATTAGTTCAATTGATTTGCAATTTAATCAGCAATTAACTTCTCTAATAATAGGAGGTAATAATTTAACTAGTCTAGATGTTTCTAATAATTTACAATTAATAGCATTTAATTGTGGTACTAATTACATTACATCTTTAGATCTAAGTTTAAATACATTATTAACACATATGAGATGTGATAATAATAGTTTAACTTATTTTAATATAAAGAACGGAAATAATACGAATATAACAGATGCAAATTTTGCAGTTTCTAGTGGTAATTCAAATTTACAGTGTTTAGAAGTAGATAACCCAACTTGGAGTATAGCAAATTGGACGCAGATACCTTCTGGAGCAAATTTTAGCCTAAATTGTACTAATCCAGAAACCTACGTACCAGATGATAATTTTGAAAATTATTTAGAAACTCATGATGCGAATGGAGTAGTTGTAGCAATGGGTGCAGCTACAAGTATGGGTAATGGTGTAATGGATGATTATGTTACTACGGCAAATATTAATACGGTAACCGTATTAAGTATTAATGGTAAGGGTATTGCCTATTTAACTGGTATTGAAGATTTTTTATTATTAGAAGAACTTTATGTAGGTAGTAATAATTTAGCAACGGTTGATCTTTCTAACAATACCGCATTAATTAAATTAGAAATTTACAATAATCAATTAACAACTATAGATGTAAGCGCATTAAACTTGTTGGAAGTATTTCATATTGCCTTAAATAATTTAACCGCTATTGATGTTTCAAACAATCCTAATCTTGGGTTATTTAGATGTCAGGCAAATAATATTTCGGTGGTTGATGTGAGTTTAAATCCATTGTTATATCAATTATATGTTAATGAAAATAGTTTATCTAGTTTAGATGTAAGTCTAAACCCTGTTTTGAACCGGTTATATTGTTATAATAATAATCTTACCAGTTTAAATGTTAAAAATGGGAACAATACCAATTTTATAGCTTTTAATTCTACAAGTAATCCAAATTTATTGTGTATAGAAGTAGATAGTCCTATCTATTCAAATGCAAATTGGCCTAATATTGATCCAGCAAGTAGTTTTAACCATAATTGTGCTAGTCCAGAAACTTATGTGCCAGATAATAATTTTGAGAACTATCTAGAAACCCACAACTCCAGTGGTGGCGTAGTAGCATTGGGTGCAGCAACAAGTATGGGGAATGGCATTGCAAATGATAATTATGTTACTACAAATAGTATTAATACGGTAATCAACCTTAATATAAGCAATAAAAATATTTCAGATCTAACAGGTATTGCAGATTTTATTGCACTAAAATATTTTAATTGCTATTCTAATCAATTAGTAAATATAGATGCCTCTCAAAATAGTGATTTAATTTCAATAATTTGTTTTGGAAATCAAATAACAAGTTTGGATTTATCACAAAATTTATTGATAGAAACTGTCGATTGTCGTTCTAATCAAATAACAGATTTAGATTTATCCTTAAATACAAATTTAAATTCTTTAAATTGTAATAACAACTTATTGACTAGTCTAAATGTTAAAAATGGAAATAACACAAATCTTCCAGGTTATAATTTTTTATCACAAAACAACCCAAATCTTACTTGTGTTATTGTAGATAATGCTGCTTATAGTGTAGCGAATTGGGCAAATATTGATGCTACAAGTACTTTTGTAAATAACCAAGCAGAATGTAGTGCTTTGAGTATCGATTCGTATCAGAAAGATATTTTTAGTTTTTATCCAAATCCATCAAGTAATTATATCGACATCACAATTCATCAAAATGCTATATATAGTCTATACACATTAAATGGACAATTACTTAAAGTAGGTAAACTTGAAAGTGGAATTAATAAATTAAGTTTAAAACAGTACTCACATGGAGTTTACTTTATTAAAGTACAAACAGAAAACCAAATAACATCTAAAAAATTAATAATAAACTAAATTATAAAACAATGAAAAAACAAATTTTTAAAACATCAATACCATTTATTTTACTACTATTAACTATTGGATTTATAGGCTCAAGTTGCGGAGGAGATCCTTTACCACAACAAACTGATCCATGTGATCATAATGGTTGGTTCTATCAAGCAACCCTTACTGATTATGAATATCTTATAGATGACACCGATTTAAGTGTTCAATTTTTTCCAAATGCTAGTAACGGACCTTTTGGCAACCCAGGTTTTGAAATATCAGGTACTAATGCAGAAGGACATTTTATGTTATTTGTTACTGACGTTATTACTGCAGGAGGAACCGGTGTTCCATTGACTTTGTCTGATGATAGCGTAGATGCGGAAGGTACAATAACACTTAGTTGTTTAGAAGCTGGAACATCAGTAGGAGATAGCGTACGATATAATATTGAAGGACCAGGATATCAAATAGAAATATGTGCTTTAATTGATCAAGTACTTTAAACTAAATTATAAAACAACATACAATGAAAACATTAATTAACAGATTAATCCCATTTTTATTATTATTAACCGCTATTATTTTTATTGGCTCTAGCTGTAATGGTGATAAACCAGATGAAAAACCAGAATGTAATTTTGCTATTTCTTACAAAGTAGATGGTGTTTTAACAACGCATATTGAAGATGTAGTAACAGCCGAAATTTGGCCTGGTGATAACTATGCAGTAAACAAAAAAGTCTATGATATTTGGACTGATGAAGCTCCAACTTTTAATTTTCATACTTCAATGTCATTTCAAGACGAAGTGTCTGGACATGTTGACGATTGGCAAACTAATTTAGGTTCTACCTTATTATTTAATGCCGTTGGATTGGAAAGTAATGGTTTAAATTTTAAGATAGAACAAGAAGCAAGTGCTGTTGGTGATTTGGTAAAAATCAGTTTTTCAGGTACAACCGTAGGAGGAAAAGTAATTACCGATGGGTTAATTTGTACTTATATTGATATTTTACATTAAATTTTATGGTAACAAATTCTAATATTTTCACATCTATAAATAACAAATATATTTTTAAAACATGAAAAACACACTAATTACTTTAATATTATTGGCTACTTTTAATATGGTTGTAGCACAATATACAGCTATACCCGATACTAATTTTGAAAATGCACTTAGTGCTTATGATGATATACCCAATGATGGTCAAATACTTACTGCTAATATTAATACGATCACTAGTTTAGATGTTAGTCATAAAAATATTATAAGTTTAACTGGTGTTGAGGATTTTACAGAGTTAATTCAGTTGAATTGTAATTATAATCAGATAAATAGCTTAGATCTTTC